>Ga0114996_10001310_pt1 | contig 33486 bp, 23 predicted proteins | sample ArcticOcean_MG_C_4_FD_87039 | JGI IMG/M metagenome (GOLD analysis project Ga0114996, IMG submission 87039) | Marine microbial communities from western Arctic Ocean - ArcticOcean_MG_CB4_134 | ecosystem: Environmental > Aquatic > Marine > Oceanic | place: Arctic Ocean: Canada Basin | collected... | reverse complement strand
CAAAGCCGCCGAGGCCAGCGGCGCAGATGCGGTGAGTCTCATCAACACGCTCCGGGGCATGGCCGTGGACATCCAGCGCCGCAAGCCCATTTTGCACAATCGCTTCGGGGGCCTGTCGGGACCGGCCATCAAACCCGTGGCCTTGGCGCAGGTCTTTCAAACCTATGAGGCCGTCACCATCCCCATCGTCGGTATGGGCGGCATCATGACGGGCAGCGACGTCATTGAATTCCTCATGGCCGGCGCCGCCTGCGTGCAGGTCGGCACCGCCAACTTCATCGATCCCCAAGCGTCCCAAAAGATCGCCACGCAAGTGCAGGAATGGTGTGAGTACCAGGGTGTCGAAAAGGTCGACGAGATCATCGGCGCCCTTCATTCGCGATCGTAGCTTTCTATTCAATCCCCCCTTTGGTAGGGTTTCACCTGTTCCTATACACAATGGAGAAAATACATGAAACGACACACGTCTTCTTGGACGATGTTTTGGACCATGGTACTGACCTCGACCGTCTGGGCCGGCGTACCCCAGACCGTGAACTTCAGTGGAAAACTGGACACGAGCGGGGGCAGCTTCTCCGGCACGGCCAACGTGAAACTACGGATGTACGATGTTTCCACTGACGGGACACAACTCTGGACCGAGGACCACACCGTATCCGTGACGAATGGCCGTTTCAACGTGCTCATGGGCACCACGTCACCCATCACAGACTCCCTCTTGGTGGGCACCCGATACTTGGGCATCACCGTGGAGGGGGACAGTGAAATGACACCACGCGTCCTGCTTCAGAGCGTCCCCTATGCCCGACGCGCCGGCCTGGCGGACAACGCCACGGCTTTGGGCGGAAACGCCGCCAACCAGTACGCCACCCTCAGTGCGTTGGGGACGGTAGCCACCACGGGAAGCTACACCGATCTAACGAACGAACCCTGGGCAGCCAATTCGACGACGATCACGTTGGAAGGAGGCAGCACATTCACCTACGGATTGGAACATTCCGGCCCCATGCGGATCACCGGAGACAACGGCTTGACCAACGTCTGGATGGGTGGACTCAATAACACCCCCAACCTTGGACAAGTCACGGTCAACAACGAAGCGGGAGAGGCTCGCGCCGGCGTGTTTGCCTACTCCTCCGGAGGCGGCGTTGTCGTCGCGCGCGGACTCAACGGCAAGATGAACTCGGCGCTGTGGTACTACGGTCCCAGCCCCGACCATGGCTTGCTGGAGCTCTTCGACGACACCGAGACCGCTCGGGCAACCCTCAGTGCCCACTCCAACACCGGGCAATTGATTCTCTACGGGCCCAGTGGCCAGAAGAACGCCGGCCTATGGAATCTGAGCGGGAACGAAAACAACGGAGCGCTTCACCTCTATGATGACAGTGCCACCGAACGCGTTTCATTGACGACCGGGACCAGTGATCAGAATGCCGGAAAGCTTATTTTGACGGGGAAAAATGGGAATCAGAATGCCTACTTGGGGTTCTACAGCGACACTCCCGACCTCGGCCTTCTCACCCTCAATGATCAATGGGGTACGGCCCGGGTGCGGCTCAGCGTCGACATCAGTGATAACTACGGCAAGCTGCAATTGTACGGACCTAACGAAAAAATTAACGTATGGGGTGGCGCCTACGCGAGCAAGCCCGACCATGGCGTTCTGGTGTTGTACGACGACGAGCAGGACGTCAGCGTTCGGCTGGATGCGAAGGACACGGACGAAGGCTCCCTGACGCTCTATGGCGCCACTGCCAATAAGACGAACATTTGGATGGGGGCCTATTCCGAAAAAGACACCGGTAATATGATGATGTATGGAGACAATGGAGAGGATAACATTTGGCTGGGCGCCTATAACGCCAGTCCGAACGACGGGGCGCTGCAGATTTACAACTCGAGTGGTTCTTCTCGGATTCGCATGGACATAAGCGGCGACAAGGGATTGATGCGGCTCTATGGGCCGAGTGGCAACATGAATGTGTACGCGACCGGGACTTCGTGGAATTCAAACTATGGATACATTGGCGTGTTGGACGACTCCAATGGGTACAAAGCGGGCCTGTACGTCAATTCCAGTGGTCAGGGTTATGTTTTTGGGGATGTTAAGAGCTTCCGGATGACCCATCCGGAAGACTCCGAAAAGGAGATCTGGTACGCCTGTGTGGAGGGGCCCGAGGCCGCCGCCTTTGTCCGCGGTACGGCAACGCTGGTCAACGGACAGGCGCGTGTTGTGCTCCCGGAACACTTCCGAATGGTGGCTGCCCAAGAGAGAATCACGGTCACGCTCACCCCCCTCTCCACAACATCGAAAGGGTTGGCCGTAATGACCAAATCACCGGGCACATTCACGGTCAGCGAGCTTCATGGCGGTCGCGGAGCCTACGACTTCGATTGGGAGGTCAAGGCTGTTCGAATTGGGTATGAGGATTACCAACCGGTCCGACCGAAACAAGTCATCGCCGCTCCACCACCAAACCATGCAGACGAGTCGATTTCTCATTGACTTCTGGGGGGCGGACAATCACCATACGCGCGCCATGCGTATCGCCAACCTGGACTGTCTGAACCGCTTCCAACTCGCCCCCATGTGTGATGTGACCGACTGGACGTATCGGAAGCTCTGCCGGGACCAAGGGGCTGGCTTGCTTATGACCGAGATGATCTCCTCGGTGCACTTGGCCCAGAGCAGCAAGAAGGTGCGCCGCATGGTCATGACCGAAACCGATGAAGCGCCGGTGGGCGTCCAAATCGCTGGGCATTCCACCGAGACCATGGTCAAAGCCGCCCGCATTGTGGAAGACAGCGGCGCCTCCATGCTGAACGTCAACTGCGGGTGTCCGGTCAAAAAGATCATCAAGGGCGGCAGTGGCAGCGCGCTGCTCAGGGACTTGGATCGACTCCAAGACATCTGCCGGGCGCTGCGCAAGGCCATCTCCATTCCCTTGACCATCAAGGTCCGCGCCGGTTGGGATGAGCGGAATGTGAACGCGTTGGACGTGGGGAAATTGGCTGAATCCGAGGGCGTAGATGCCATCATGATCCACCCCCGGACCCGTGAACAGAAGTACGAAGGCAACGCCAACTGGGACCTGATCCGTCAGCTGGTGGACGCGGTCTCGATCCCAGTCATTGGCAACGGCGACATCTTCCACCCCGCGGATGGTATTCGAATGATGGAAGAGACCGGCTGCGCCGCGATCATGGTGGGCCGGGGCGCCATGGGCAACCCCTGGATCTTCCGCGGTCTGCACGCCCATGCTCAGGGTGACACCAGCGAACATTGGCTGCCCACGCCGGATGAGCTGGATGCGGTGCTACGTGAGCACATGGCGCGCATGATGGAGTACGCGGGCGAGCTGCACGGTTGTCACAAGATGCGAAAACAGCTCGTGTGGTACACGGCCAAGTTACCCGGTGCACGTGCCTTCAAGTCCCGTTTCCAGTTGGTGGAAAGCGAAGCACATTTTGACGAGTTGCTCAGCGAATTCATCGAACAATGGCGCCAAGGGCCGACCCGCGACACGGAAAGCCTGGACGTCGCTGGGCCGGACACGATACAAGCGTCTGCAGCATGACCAACCCAACCGCAAGAGCACCTTCGGACGCCTGGACCCTTGAGCGAATGCTCCAGTGGGGCACCGGCTACCTTAAACACAGTGGCAGCCCCAGCGCCCGGCTCGACGCTCAGCTGCTCATCGGTCACGCTTGTAATCTGGACAAAGTCCAACTTTACGTGCAGTTCGAGCGGCCCCTGGCAACGGCCGAATTGGACACTCTTCGCGCGCTCTTCAAGCGCCGCGCCGCGGGTGAACCGGTCGCCTACATCTTGGGCGAGAAGGAATTTTATCAACGATCGTTTCTGGTCAACACAGGCGTGCTCGTCCCCCGACCGGAGACCGAACATCTGGTGGACGCGGTCCTGGAGTACTTGGACGGCCACGATTTGCCAAATCCCAACCTGGTGGATGTGGGAACCGGCTCCGGCTGTATCGCCGTCACCTTGGCAGCCCAGTGGCCCGAGGCCACGGTGTTGGCCATCGACACCGCTGCGGACGCCCTGCAGGTGGCCGCCCTGAACGCGGAAAAACACAGTGTGCGTGATCGGGTCAAGCTGGCGCAGGGGCATTTGCTGGACCCCATCCAATCGACAGACTCGGTGGATGTTGTCGTCTCCAACCCACCCTACTTGGACGCCACCCTCATGGGCACCTTGCCCCGAGACATCCGCGACTTCGAGCCCATCGGCGCGCTGGATGGAGGCCCGGACGGCCTGGACCTGATTCGAGATCTGGTGGCCGACGCGCCGCGTGTGCTTAAGGCGGGCGGGCTCTTGGCCATGGAAGTCGCCCATGACGAGCAAGCGGCGGCTGTTCAGGCCCTGCTCGACAGCCAGTCTGCGCTCTCGTTTCAACAGATCATCCCCGATTACGCGGGGATTGGACGAGTCGTCACCGCCCTCAAGGAACAGTCATGAACCACGCTCGACACCTCATCTTTGTGTATGGAACGCTTCGGCACCTGGACGCAGCCCACGATCTACTCGGCGGTTGTGAGCACGTGGGGCGTGCCAAGACCATCCCCGAATTTTCTTTGCGAAATGTCGGGCCCTACCCCGCCATGGTTCGCACAGGCGAACAACAGGTGGTGGGCGAGCTCTACTGGGTACCCAGCGATCGCATCTCGGTGCTCGACGCCTACGAAGACCACCCCACTCTGTATCAACGGACGCCCATCGCATTGGACCACCCGGACCACCCGGTGGCTGAAGCGTACTTGATGACCTCCTCGGTGGCGATGGGTTACCCCTTGGTGCCCTCCGGCGACTGGCACCGAATGCAGGATTTCGCATGACCGACGCCACGCACCACGCAGCGGACGCGATCCGCTCCGGCGGTCGTGTGGTGGTGTTGACCGGTGCGGGCATCTCAGCAGAGAGCGGGATCCCAACCTTCCGCGGTAAAGACGGCTATTGGACCGTCGGCTCTCGTGAATATCATCCCCAAGAGATGGCCACCTCGGCCATGTTTTCTCAGCACCCCGAGCAGGTGTGGCCCTGGTATCTCTACCGCCGAGGGATCTGTAGTGCCGCCGACCCCAACCACGGACATCAAACACTCGTGGCGTTGGAGGACGCATTGGCCGACCGTTTTCTCTTGATCACCCAAAACGTGGACGGACTCCACATCCGCGCAGGCAACAGCCGGGAGCGCACCTACGAAATCCACGGCAACCTGCACCGCATGCGCTGCGCCACAGGCTGTACGACGGAACAATATCCCGTCCCGGACGATGTACACACACCCGAACGCAACGGTGCCCTCCCCGACGAAGACGGCGCACGGCTGCGCTGCCCACGATGCGATGAATGGGCACGGCCTCATGTGCTGTGGTTTGACGAATGTTATGACGAGGCCTGGTATCGCTTCGAAAGCTCTCTCAACGCGGCCGTCGAAGCAGACGTGTTGATCGTGGTAGGCACCTCGGGCGCCACCAACCTGCCCATGAAAGTGGGCGGCATCGCGGCCCAACGTGGGGCGGTCATTATCGATATTAATCCTCAAGACAACCCCTTCTCTCGAATGGCCGACCAGGCCCCCCGTGGGGCTGCCATTCAGGGTACCGCTGGACAAGCACTTCCTCCCTTGGTTCGAACGCTGGTCGAGGCGGCGAACGCATAGCGATGGGTGGCGACAACACTGGACGGTGGCAGTTTTGGATCGATCGTGGTGGCACGTTCACCGACGTGGTTGCCCTCCATCCGGACGGTTCGCACTCCATTCACAAAGTGCTCTCGGACCACCCCGAACAACGTGATGATGCAGCCATTCGCGCCATTCGGGACCTGCTCCAAACGACGGCCGGGGAAGCCATCCCCGAAGACACCATCAGCGCCGTCAAGATGGGCACTACCGTGGCCACCAACGCGTTGTTGGAGCGGCAGGGAACGCCCACGGTGTTGGTCATCAACCAGGGAATGGGCGATAGCCTGATCATCGGCGACCAGACACGGCCCGATCTCTTCGCGCGTCACATCGTTCGACCAGCCCCCGTGGCTCAACACATCGTGGAAGTGACGGCTCGAATGGATGCACAGGGAACGGTCCTGGCGGATGTGGATCAGTCCGCGGTGGAGAGCGCGCTCCGATCCGCCTACGCTGATGGTGCACGCAGCGTAGCCGTGGCCCTTATGCATGGGTATCGCCACCCCGAACACGAGCGCTTGATCGGGGCCATCGCTCGGACGGTGGGCTTCCACCAAGTCTCGCTGTCCCATGAGGTCTCGCCCACCATCAAGCTGATCCCCCGCGCGGACACCACCGTAGTCGACGCCTTTCTCTCCCCGGTCCTGCGTCGCTATGTAGACAGCGTGGCCGACGCATTGCCTCAAACCCCGTTGTGGTTCATGCAATCCAGCGGCGGACTCACCCACGCTTCGCACTTTCAGGGCCGAAACAGCATCCTCTCGGGGCCGGCTGGCGGTGTAGTAGGCGCCGTACGCACCAGTCAAGCGGCGGGATTCGACCGAATCATCGGCTTTGATATGGGGGGGACGTCCACGGACGTATTTCACTTCGCGGGCGAATACGAACGAACCTTTGAAACCATCGTGGCCGGGGCGCGCCTCCGCACCCCCATGATGGCCGTTCACACGGTGGCCGCGGGAGGCGGTTCCATGTGCCATTTCGACGGACTCCGCTTCGTCGTGGGCCCCGATTCCGCCGGTGCCAATCCCGGGCCTATGTGCTATCGCAATGGGGGGCCGCTCACCATCACGGACTGTAATTTGGCTCTGGGCCGACTCCACCCAGCCCACTTCCCCAAGGCGTTTGGGCCGAAGGGGGACCAAGCCATTGACGCCGCTCCGGTGACTGAAGCGTTGTCCGAGCTGGCCTCGACGATCGGCCAAGCCACGGGCCAATCCACGACCACCGAAGAAGTGGCGGAAGGGTTCCTTGAAGTGGCGGTGGAGACCATGGCGCGCGCCATCCGACGGATCTCCATTGAGCAGGGACACGACGTGAGGGGGTACACCCTGTGCTGCTATGGCGGTGCTGGAGGACAACACGCGTGCCGAGTGGCCGACGCGCTGGGCATTGGAAGGGTGCTGATTCACCCCGCCGCCGGGGTGTTGTCCGCCCTGGGCATGGGGCTCGCCACACAGTCAACGCTTCGGGAACAGAGCGTCCGCGCACCCTTGAACGCCAAAGGGCTCGAAGCCACACAGCCGCTGCTCGCCGAGCTGACCATCGAGGCCATCGTGGAGCTGGCCGCCCAAGGCATCGCCGAACCCACCGTAGGGCAGAAGCTGCTGATCCGCATGGAGGGAACGGACACAGCGTTGGCCCTTCCCCACGGGAATTTGGACGCATTGGAGGAAGGTTTTCATCAACAACACCAGCGCCGGTTTGGTTTTCGACCCACACACGCGACCCTAATCATTGAGGCCATCCGAGTGGAGGCCACCGGACCCGCCCCCTCCTTGCTCCAGTGTGCGCCGAGCTCAGGGGCCCACGGGGCCGACGGCGTCCCCATGGCCGTGGGAGGAAACTGGACAACAGTGCCTCTGAGGGTTCGATCCGACCTGGCCCCAGACGAGGCGGTGCTGGGTCCCGCCCTAATCACAGACGACACAGGAACCACGGTGGTGGAATCTGGGTGGCAGGCCATCCACACGGCACCCGGGGATCTGGTCTTGGAGCGAGTCAACGCACGGAGCCAGCAGACCGCAGGAACGGACGTGGACCCCATCCGACTCAGCGTCTTTAACCATCGTTTCATGGCCATCGCCGAACACATGGGCATTACGCTGGAACACACAAGCCATTCGGTGAACATCAAAGAGCGACGGGATTACTCCTGCGCGCTCTTTGATGGCCAAGGACGGCTGGTGGCCAACGCACCCCACATCCCCGTTCACTTGGGCTCCATGGGCGAGAGCGTCCAAGCCATGGCCGGGAAATTTGTAGGAGCCATGCACCCGGGTGACGCCTACCTGGTCAACGACCCCTACGGCGGCGGCACGCATTTGCCCGACCTCACGGTGGTCACGCCTGTCTTTCTGGATGACAGCGATGAACCCACCTTCTATGTCGCATCGCGGGGGCACCATGCGGACGTAGGCGGCACCACGCCAGGATCCATGCCGCCCGAGAGCACCACCATTGAGGACGAGGGTGTCCTGTTCAGCGGATTTCCCCTTATCACCGACGGCACCTTTCGCGAGACCGCGCTGCGCGAGCGATTGAGCTCGGACCCCTACCCTGCCCGCAATCCGGACCAAAACGTGGCCGATCTCCGCGCCCAAATCGCCGCCAATGCCCGCGGAGTCGAAGAGATCGTCAGTCTAACGGACGAGTTTGGCCTCGCCACGGTCAGCGCCTACATGGGCCACGTGTACGACAACGCCGCCGAAGCGGTTCGCCGGCAAATCGCCCAACTCCAAAACGGCTCGTTCCGCTGCGCCATGGACGACGGGTGCGCCATTGAGGTGGCCGTCACCATCGACACCGAAAACCGCTGTGCAACGGTGGATTTTGAGGGGACATCGCCCCAGCAGAGCACCAACATCAACGCACCAAAATCCATCTGTAAAGCGGTGGTTCTCACCGTGTTTCGAACGCTCGTCGACCAAGACATCCCCCTCAACGCGGGGTGCCTGGAGCCCATCTCCATCGTGATCCCAACCGGCAGTATGCTGGACCCAACGCACCCAGCTGCGGTGGTCGCGGGCAACGTGGAGACCTCCCAAATCATCGCAGACGCTCTCTTTGGCGCATTGGGTGCCATGGCCGCCAGCCAAGGGACCATGAACAATCTGACCTTCGGCAATCAGACGCACCAATACTACGAGACCCTCTGCGGGGGGACCGGGGCCGGCCCTGATTTTGACGGCACTGACGCAGTTCACTCCAACATGACCAATTCGCGGCTGACCGATCCGGAGATCCTGGAAGACCGCTACCCGGTGCGCGTGGAGGCGTTGGCCATTCGCCCCAACAGTGGGGGCGCGGGGCGCCACAGAGGTGGCCATGGAACCATCCGACGCATCCGATTCCTCGAGGCCATGGACGTGTCCATCTTATCGGGCCGTCGGAGCACTGTCCCCCACGGCCTATTCGGAGGGGAAGCGGGCCAATCGGGACGAAACCAGGTGGTCCGTGCCGACGGCCAGGTGGAGTCACTGGGCGGTCGCGCCACCACCACGGTGAGTCCGGGAGACACCCTGGTCGTGGAGACCCCGGGCGGCGGCGGATACGGTTTAACGAAACCGGAATAATTCCGTATTCTGCCGCAGAATTTCTGCTACGATTCGGCCATGTCGTTGGCCCAAATTGCACAAGCACTCAGCGCCGCCGTTTCCCCGCTTCAATTTAGCGCCCCCGTCACCCACGTTTACAACCCTTTGGACTACGCATGGCGCTGTCACGAACGCTACTTGGAACGATACGGCAAAGGCCCCAAAGAGGCCGTGTTCATGGGCATGAATCCCGGACCATGGGGCATGGCACAATCCGGGATCCCCTTTGGGGAAGTGAATCACGTACGCGATTGGCTGAGGATTGATGAACCGGTCGAGAAACCGATCCCAGAGCACCCGAAGCGGCCCGTGCTGGGCTTGGACTGCCCCCGCACCGAGGTCAGCGGCGATCGCATCTGGACATGGGCCAAACAACGTTTCCAAAGTGCAGACGCCTTTTTTGAGCGGTTCTTCGTGGTGAACTATTGCCCCCTCTCGTTCATGGAGGAGAGCGGTCGAAACCGCACCCCGGACAAGCTGCCGGCCTCCGAACGGGAGCCCCTCTTTGAGGCTTGTGACACGGCCCTTCGCCAGACCATCGAAGTGCTTCAACCCCAAATCGTTATTGGTGTGGGCAAGTTTGCAGAAGACCGCGCCCGCATTGCGCTCAAGGGCATGGACGTGCCCATCGGTCGCATCCTCCATCCGAGCCCCGCGAGCCCCTTGGCCAACCGCGGCTGGGCCGAACGGGCCACCGCGGAGCTCCAGGCGATGGGGTTCGAATTCTAGGGACACTGGGGAGTCGGAATCACCAACTCGTTGTTGCCCTCATGACATTCGGCCAAAAGGGATTGGCCCTTGCCGTCGTCGGCCACAAGTACCAACGTGGCTCCCGCCAGGTGGCCCAACGCCACATCAAAATAGAGGGGTTCGCTGACCGCGCCCGAAGGCAGCACTTGCGATACAAATTGAGTCTGCAGATAGGTTCGTAAACCGCCTTTTTCCGCATAGGCCGAGATGGGAACGCCGCCGGGAATGGCGGCCACCCCGCCGTTGCCCAAACGAAGCACAACCCGAGCGGTCCCCTCGGCGCACAAATCCGAACAAACACCCAGCAACTCGAGCACCGCATCCGAACGTGCCCCCCCCGTGTTGGCACTCAAATCGCCGGACCGAAAACTGTTGTACGAGAGCCAGTTCGCTTCGGGGCTCTTGGGGATTAACGAACGATTGCCCACGTTCGTAATGTTGTACCCATGCTGGTTCCATACCGGGCGGCCGGCCTGCCAGGAGTTCGCTTTGTCGCCCACCACGGACACACCCATGAGGGTGCCTCCCCCGCCTTGCGCCGGCAACGAGTGGGTGTAGACGATCTCCGCATGGCCATCCCGATCCACATCGACAATCACCGGATATTCCGAGCACGTCGCCGAGTTGTGATGCACGCCCTCTAGTTTCACGTTGCCTGTGGCCCCGTCAAAGACCCACAGCCTGATTTCGTCCGCATAGACGACCTCGGCGGATCCGTCTCCCTCAAAATCGAACACTGACGACCCGGTGAAACCCGAAGACGCATCTTGTGTCGAACGTTTCCAAAGGGTGGTGCCGTCCGTGTCGACCACCACGTATTGCCCGCGACCCGCCACACCGATTTCGGGCGCGCCGTCCCCGTCAAAGTCCGCCACGGTCGGAGGACCGATGCGGTCGCCAGTGTAGTTGTGGGACCATAGGACGGTCCCTCCGGCCGTCTCCAAACGAAGCGTCCCATTGTGGGCCACGATGATCTCGGGGATCCCATCATCCGTGAAGTCGGCCAACGCCACAAAGCCGTCCGAACGCCCGGTGTACGCCATCGTCTCACCATCGACGTTGTAGCGGGCGTTGCCCACGACCACGCTCTGCTGTCCATCACCGTCCAGATCGCCCGCGATCCCAATCATCCCCAAACCATCAGGATGTCCGGAACCCTTGCCGTGCTCGCCAATGCCCCGAACCAGCCCCGTGAGCCCGTCCAGGATCACATTGCCCACAACGATCTCGACGGCACCGTCTCCATTGAGATCGTACAAACCCACACCACCACACCGAATGGACTCGCCCCACGGAACCTGGCCGTGTTTCCATTGCTCCGTCCCGTCGTGGGAAATGGCCGCGATGCCGTTCACGCCCGCCACCACCACCTCAGGAAGTCCGTCCCCATCGATGTCTCCAATAGCCGGTGTGGCGGGAAGTTGGGAATCACTGGTGGTGGTGGTGCTCAGCACATAGGTCCAATGCAAGGCATTCCCGGCTCCTGAGAGCGCCACAAACTGCCCATCGCGATTGCCAACCACCACATCCGGGATGTCGTGGTCATCGATGAGACCGTCCCCATTGTCGTCGTTGAGGTTGCCCACCACAGGGGTTGTGTGCGCATCGCCCGGCGTCGTGGACGTCCACTCCAGCGCGGGTTCAAACACGCCCGCCGCCACCGGAGCACACTGCGGATCGACAGCCACAGGATTGTTGTCCCAGGACCGTCCCTCACACAGGACGGCTTCGATGGATGGCACATCCTCGGTTGACTCGCTGTCCCGAGGCCCACGTCCTTGAAGCACCCCCCCTTTCTTGTGCGAGTCCGTGCACGCCACACACCCTGCAATCATCCAGACAATGGCCCAACGGACTCCCATACTTCCAGAGTACGAAACCCATCGAAGTACGGCAACTGGAGGGAAGGGACCACAGCACACCGCCCCGGGGAGGTGATCGAGGAAATATACAGCTTTCCTATTTTTTCTATTGCAACTTCCGCTAGTTGCGCTATTATTTACACTGGCCGGCCAGTACAGCCAAGGGAGTACGATGCCTGCAAGCGCTTCGATCAATTTGGACAACCGCTCCGTTCGGCGCATCCTCCATGCCGCCCGTAAATCTTTCGGGCGCTATGGCTATCAAGGCGCATCCCTCAATCGAATCGCCAAAGAAGCCCAAGTCAGCAAATCGCTGTTGCATTACCATTTCGATTCCAAGGAACACCTCTTCTTGGAAGGACAGCTGCAACTCTTTCGCGATGTCCTCGACCGAATTCGGCAATTCTCGGACGCTTCGGGTCCGTCCAGTGGGCAGCTCCACGCCGCGCTGGAAGAGGTCATGGTAGCCCTTGAAGAGGATCTGGATCAGATGCTCGTCTTGCTGGAGATCCACAGCGTCGCCGAATCGGTGCCCGGCATGCGGAAGCACTTGGATGAGTTCATGGCGGACGTAGAGGGACTGATTGTGGAAGGGCTTCGCAATACCTTGGGGCCCGCGGCCAACGAGTTGGCGCTCCCACCCGAACGCGTGGCCCGGATGCTACGCACCATCTTTCATGGGCTGGTGGTGGAAATGGCGCTGGCCTCGAATCGAACGACAAGGGCGCGTGTTCGCGAAACCTTTGACGATGTGCGCGAGTTGCTTCTGGCGGTCATGACACCGCACATGCAGTAGGAGACTGACATGGTAGAATTCTTTCGGCGAAAACGAACCATCCCCTACAAGATGTTCGACCGGGCACATTACGGTTTGGAAGCCAAGAACGCTCGTATCCTGGAGCGGATTTATCACAAAGGCCAAGCGTTGGCTTGGGATGGCAAGGAGGTGTTGGAGAGCCTCATCAGCGAACACGGGACCCCCAAGATCGCTGACGATAAGAAAGAGGCCCTGAGTCGAATTTTTGGGATCATCATGTGGGGAGAGTTGGCAGCCTGGCGCATCAGCGCAGAGCTCGCGGACGAGCTGGAACCACTCGAAGCCAAATTGGCGGCCACCAGCCAAGCCTTTGATGAAGCCCGTCATTTCTACGTCATGCACGACTACTTGACTGCGGCCAATGCGCTGCCCAAGAAGTTGGAGTGGGGGCCGCGCGCGTTGCTGGAGGGCGTGATGAACGCCGATCATCTGACCAAGAAGCTTATGGGCATGCAGCTCATGGTAGAGCCCATCGCGCTGACCCTGTTTCATTTTGTAAAGAAGATGAACGTGGAACCGGTGCTGACCCATTTGCTCCCCTACTATGAACGGGATGAGGCCCGACACGTGGCGTTGGGCATCCAATACCTGCCGGCCATGTTGACGCAAATGACCGTGCCAGAACGGATCAGCTTGTTCGCCCACCAGTTCCGCCTGCTCACCTACGAGGTATGGAGCAACAGCGCCATCGCCAAGGACATGTTGGTTCTGGGTGTGGACCCCCGCGAGTTGATGCAGGTGGGCCAAGGCAAACAAACCATGGCCCTGAACATGGTGTTTTCCTCCATGAACATGGAGTCGGACTTCGGCACTCGTGTGCTGAATCGCTACGCATCCAGCCTGGTCGAACTCACCCTGCCGGATGGCTACGAAAACAGCCGTCTCACGGAGCGACTGAAACGATCCTGGAATGTTCTGAGACACGGTGCACTGGTGGAACTCGTACCATTGACATCGGAGATTTCGGAAGCGGACACACCGTTGATTTACAAGGACAAAGCGCCCCGGAAACCACGCCGGAAGAAATCCAAAAAGTCGACCCTGGTGAACTAGGCGAAGCGCCTACTCGGTGGAATCCGGAGGACTGGGCTGACCGCCATCCTTGTTCTGGCTGAATCCAAACCCAGCCATCTCACAACTGGATGTGTTCTGATAGACACCCGTCGCATCTTGACCCTCTGCAGTATTGCTCTCTGCACGGCCATCCATCGCCAAAGACGTCTCGGCAAAACCGAGTAAAACACACATCTCTTGATCCCCGATGCCATGCCCGACCATTTTGCCCGTTGGATTGTTGAATCCACAACGGAAGGTCAAGCCTTTGGCGCCCGTCAGATCAATGGGGGGATCAAACACCCGACCAAAGGGATCCGCGGTGAACGCTCCCAGATTGAACAACTCCTCGCCGTCTCGGTCACCACCGTAAATCGACACATCAAATCCGCTACCCAAAGCGTGGTAATGGGGCAATATATAGTGCAGCTTGAGGTCCAATGGATGCTTCAGCAAATCTTGATAGAGGGCGTCAAAATCACAGGATGACGCGAACTCACTGTAAGCATTGGGCTCAATTTTCAAGTCAAAATACGTCAGTTGAAACGGGGTCAGCTTGGTGGTCACGGCTTCTTCCTCAATGGTGTACAAGGAGAGGTTCAGCTCGGTGGTCTTCGGTTCTGGATACACGTTGAGCAAGTGGGTCGCGCCAATGATCCGCGAATAGGGAGGAATCCGAACGGCCACCCCATCACCAAATTTCTGGATGTCATGCTTAACCTGAGTCGATTGGGCGTAGAGCACACCGCCTTCGAGAGCAGCAAAAATCTCGTTAAACCCTTCCTTATAACAGTCGTACCAAGCGCCAAGCGGGTACTCTGCCTTGCCTTGGGGTATAAAAAACCAGTTGGAGTGGTGATACCCACCGTCGTTTTTCAGCTCCACCGCGTTGACCCACAGTTCGGTCTCATTGTTCAACGCCCAACTCTGACAGACGCTCGCGATCTCCTCCCCCGCCTCCAGGGGGACCGCTTCAAAGTCGTAACTATGAACTGTCCCGGCTATGGGTACACAGAGCGCTGTGGTGTCTGGATACTGCCCCGCCGGACAGGATTCGCAGTGGGCTTCGGTGGTGTCCGTGGCACCGACACAGCCTTTTTGAGCCATGCGACAACTGGCGGCGATCGCCTCGCATCCCTCCATCGAAGGGCCTGGCGGTGTCGGATCGGTCTCCTCCCCCCCACAACCCACGAGGGTCAGTGCCAATCCGCTCAATCCAACCATCACAATCCGCTGAAATCTACCGTACATAAATCGCCTCTCCCTGGTGTCACCAAGCAAGCGCACACGATGCGCCTCGCATGGGAAAAAATAGCACCTCCATGCCCCTATCTGTCAAGCGAACCAGGGAACACCATGGCGTTGCCGTGCGTGTCCTCCTTCGCTCCAATTCCTGGAAACAATTGAAGCTTTGCAGATTACTTCTTCCCTTTTGCCCCACCCTTCGTGTATGGTGCGCCACCTGTTGGGGCGACGGGACGACCCGCAGGAAAACGCCAATTCTGGAGGATCTTGATGAACGCGCGAGTTATGATTGTTGTCGCTGTTTTTGCTGTGTGCGCAGCGTGTAGTGAAACCACGGACACCACCACCCCCGGCCCAGGAACACCCACCACAGACACGGCGAATCCACCGACGCCCGACACCACCTCGCCGGATACTCACACGGAACCGACAGGTCCGAACAAACTCTGGTTTTCGAACACTACCGGGACGGATGGGCAAGCTTGCGTGACCACATGCGCCATGAAGGTCATCCCAGGCCAAGCGCTCCAATTGCCGGTTTTCTACCGGGATTCCTTGGGCAACGGGATTGATAAAGGCACGTTGCTCTACAAGACTACGGCCGATCCTACCATGGCCACATTGGGTGAAGTGATCACCACCAGCAATCAAGGCCTCGGCGTGGGGACCCTCAACACAACCGCGATCGCCGACGGCGTTGTCCAGGTCACGGTGCAAGCGATGAACGACGCCGGAGCCGGGCTATTGACCTTTAATGTGCAGTTGGGCGAGACCACCATCAACGCCTTGTCCGTCACCGTCAATTACACGGGAGCGACACTCGCCACCTTTGAGGCACGCCTGTTCCTCCAAAACGGCGCCACCCAAAAACCCACCTGTGGGGATGTGGATCCCGATCACCTCAACCCCACGCAGCCCACCATCGCGGGCAAGGGACCACTTGGGAACGCAGAGACCGCCACATGGACCAACAAAGAGCTCGCAGGATTGCTGGCAGCCGGCACCCAACTGTACACCATCCAAGTGGTCGGACCGGCCACGGGCGGCATTAAGGGTGAAGGGTGTTTGGACGGTATCCCTGTCAAAATGGATGAGGAACGAGAGGTGGTCATTGATGTCCACGATCTCCCGCTCAAGTACCAAGGCAACTACGGCCTAACCACATACATGGACCAAAGCGTTCTGCCCATCAGCCTGGGACCCGTCATCAGCGTGTTGGCGGATCTTTTCACCAGCCCCGGCAACCTGGTGCTGGACCTGGTGTGCGCCAACGCCAGCGGCGGCCTGAACACAGTCTGCAGCGCACTGGACACCTTGGGCGTCAAGGCCATACTCGCCCAGAATCTCGACGCAGAGATCTTCGGTCTCATGAACGACACACTGCCGGATGGCACGGTGGTCACGGGACAAACCATCGCGTCCCTGCTCAAGGAGCTACGATTCTGATCGACGCTGACGCTCAACGGTGAGCCTGTCATTCCCGTCAAGAGCGCGGACGACATCGTGAACCGGGTCGACTTCCCCGATGGCACCGTGTCCGAGGTGTGGGAAACGGTCACTTATTTCTGGGGAATCGGCAAGGATTGCGACAAGCCGGGCGCCGCGGCGAATTGCGGCTGGGAGACCGTCAAACTCTCGGACATCTACGGGGCCAATCCCACGGCGACCAACATGACCGCTGGCGCAACACCCACTCATCATCTCCATATCGACGAGCACACCGTGGGCGGTTTGATGTATGGGCCCTTGGTCAACTTCCTCATCGAAAACAAGGTCATGCCTCTCGTCTTTGGCACCGGTGTCGACTCTTATGAGAACGTCGTCCTGTCCATGTTGGGGGGTAGCAACTGCCTCCTGGTGCCCAAAGCCCAACAAGCCGACAACTGCTGTTCCTATTTTTACGCCGACGTGGCCCCAAACATTCCCAACATCCCCTTGATTGACGAAGCGTCGGTCATCAACCAGGTTTGCCAGGCGATGGTGGGCGTCCTCGCCGTCGAGCTGGAGGGCCTCTTCAAAGATGTGACGGGCCCCATGGTCGTGGGCACACCAGTGGACGGGCCGTGTCAGGCGGTGGACAACCAACCCCAAGACGGAGACCGTATCATCGACCAATTGGGAAGTGCCGCCGAACATTGCGATTGGGACATGAGCTTCGACCTGGATGGCGAAAACTTCGTACCCGAATCGTCGACCTGGTACGGCGTTCACAAATAGGGCGTGAATGGGTGCCTAGCGCCCCCTCTACCTACCACTCTTTCGGATTCCGGATCACATCCAAGAGGGCCGCTTCTCGCGTGCCCATCCCGGATTCTTCGTCATAGACCCAGCGTACCTCCGGCGGCAAACTCATCAGAATGGATTCAGCCCGACCACCGGTCCGCAGACCAAACTGTGTGCCCCGGTCGTACAGTAGATTGAACTCCACATACCGACCGCGACGGATGAGCTGGAATCGTCGTTCTTCGTCCCCCCATGGGTCGTCACGGCGACGCTCCACAATGGGAATGTAGGCGTCTAAGAAAGCCGCGCCAACCTTCTGCGTGAAGGCCAACGCCTGGTCGTATGGGACGGGTTGTTGCACGGCGAGCGGGTTGCGCTCGCGCAGTGATGCGGCACAGGTGCTCACATCCACGCCCAACCAATCGAAGAAGAGGCCCCCTATCCCCCGAGCCTCGCCCCGATGGGGCAAATAAAAATACTGGTCACACCATTGCTTGAAGCGCGGATGCCAGTCCGGATCAAAGCCATCGCAAGTCGTTCGCAAGACGTGATGAAAATGGGCCGCGTCTTCCTCGACCAAATAATAGGGCGTCAGATCCATGCCGCCCCCGCACCAGGACGCATCGCCCTTCTGAATCATGCGAACGTTGGCATGAACGGTTGGGATCATGGGGCTCTTGGGATGCAGCACCAAGGAGACGCCGGACGCCATGAAGGATCGTCCTTCGCCCGGCAACTCTCTGGAAAACGCCTCGCCCAGATCGCCATGCACCTTGGACCAATTCACACCCGCTCGCTCAAAAATAGCGCCGCCCGTCAGGATACGCGTACGGCCACCGCCACCGGCATCACGCTCCCAGACGTCTTCATGGAATTGGGCTTCGCCGTCGACGGCCTCCAGACCGGCGCAGATCGTGTCCTGCAACAATTCGAGCCACTCCGTATTGAAATTCGGCGTCATGGGCTACCCAGGTTATGGTTTCGCCGCCGGCTCCTCCGAGCCGCGGCATAGGCTTGACTTGTACCACGACCGACCCTAGAGTTCCACGGCCTGAGCACCACATCCCCCCCAAGCAAGGAGCACACAATCATGTCGAGTCGGATTCTGATCGCCCTAAAAGGTGTCTGCATGGGGCTTGCCGACGTGATTCCCGGTGTCAGTGGCGGCACCATGGCGCTCATCCTGGGTATCTACGACCGTCTGATCGGTGCATTCAGTATTTTGGGCCCCCACCTGCTTCGTCAGCTCATTCGGGCCGAGTTCTGGCGAAAGCTCGTGCGGGCCTTGAAGCCCAATGGGCAACCGGGCGACGACGACATGGGTGTGCTGGCAGGTCATGTCGCCTTTTTGATCAACGTCTTCGTGGGAATTGTGCTGGCGGTACTGGTGGGTTTGAAAGTATTACCCAGCCTCTTGCAGCAATACCCCACGCAAATGAGCGCGTTTTTTCTGGGGTTGGTGCTGGCCTCGACGGCCGTACCCTACGCTCGTATCCAACGTCGCGGCATTGTCGTCGTGCTATTGGTCATCACTTCCCTCATCGGATGTTGGTTCCTCATGGGCATTCAGAAACAAAGCGTCAGCGGCTTTGCCCGGACCACAGTTAGCCTCCAACGAGCCGATGGTCAGCCATTCGAGAAATCACGCGTCCTCCCCGGCCCTTGGATTCAGTTCCATGCGAACACCGAGAAGAAACTGAAACACAACATCGCGTTCTCCTCTGAAGAGCCCATTAATATCGTCACCGGTGAAGCTCAAATCACTGGGATCGCGGTGGTCGCCAAGCAAGCGGGAGCCCACTCGAACATTTCCGCTTCAGATGACCAGGCGCTCAACTTGGTAGTCAGCAGTGTGGACCCCAAGGGGTTGGCGCCCATCGCCGAATGGTCCGTCCGACAAGAAGCCGACGCGAGCGGAGGAAGTGACCCCGCACTTTGGTATGTCTTCGTGTGCGGTGCCGTGGCCATCTGCGCCATGCTCTTGCCCGGTGTGTCGGGTGCCTTCTTGCTGCTTATGTTGGGCATGTATGGATACGTGGTCCATCTAGGACACGCGTTGGTGTACAACGGTGACACGCAGGCGGCAGGCCCGATCGCCGTATTCCTGGTCGGAATCCTGCTCGGTCTGGCCTCTTTCTCACGCCTCCTGAAATGGCTCTTGTCCCACCACCACGATGGCATCATGGCTGTACTCATCGGTCTCATGCTGGGTTCACTGCGGGTGTTGTGGCCCTTCCGCGATGGGCTCTCTGGAGACATGACCCTGCCCTCTGCACTCGACGCAACCACTGGCGGCGCCATCGGCGCGGCCGTACTGGGCATCATTATCGTCGTCGCACTGTCCCTTGCCGGTAGACGTGCGGCTCCTGAGCAGATCTAAAGGACCCCCCAAAGCTCAGGGCGGGTATTATTTGACCCGCATGTCCTGGGTCTTTAATGACCTCTCAGCAAGCAATGACCCACCCCTAAGAGACATGCGGGCCCCAGCGCCTCCATCATAACTCATTGATTATTCAGCAACTATTGTTGTTTTCGTTTGATTCACATGGCTTGGCACGGCCCTTGCGATAAGAGGGGGTGTGGCTAACAGGAAACATAAAATGAAAAACACACTCAAAACAACGCTCATCGTCATCGCAATTTTCGCAACCAGCACGGCCTACGCCGGCAGCGACTCCATCATGACGCTGGGAATCGGTACGTCGATGGGTGTGACGCAGCAAACGCCATACGGTGGCACGGCCCAAGCCGCGTTCACCAATGACCTCACGGTACGAGCCCGAATGCTCCATATCTTTGGTGTGGAGATGGCGTACAGCCCAACGGACCGAATGGAGACCACCTCCGAGTTGGTGTTTACGGGTCAGTTCCGAGCGAGTGCCTTGTTGTACGTAATTCCGACCAGCCCAGTGGCTTTGTATCTCAAGGCTGGAATCGGCGCTGAGAGCCTTGGCGACGTCTTCAAGATCGACGCACCGTCCAATAGCTACCACGCAGGTGCAGGACTGGACGTTCAATTGGGCGACCACTTTGTTCTCGGTACGGAGTTCTTGCTCTTGGCACCGGGTATCACATCGGTCAAAAACACCCTCAAGAACTTTGCCGAGCAGGAGCTCAATCGCTACCAAATGGAAGGTGCGGAGGCGACCGCCGCCGCCCCCAAGACTCCCTCGATAGGGGACTTCCTGAGCGCGAGTAACTTCCGAGTCGGCGTCACCGCACACTACTATTTCTAGAGTTGAACACACGAAGGAGGAAACAGTCCTAGAAATTTGCAACCCATGTCCATAGGACGAGGTCGAAGACTCCACCCGCAAGGACGATTCGACCGCCCCGCTTAGGCGCCCTGCAACGAACACCGTTCGACTTCGGTCAACCTCCCCAGGTTTCATCCACCACGGTGCTCGTTGCGGGGTTTCTTTTTCCCAACACAATGGTTCCGACTACGACTCGTCCGCTTCGTTCTCCGGAGTACTGGTGGACCGCAACCCGTATCGATCTATCCAGCGATACACTTGCCGCCGATTACGGCCCAAATGGTCCGCTATGGCTTGAATAGAAGGATACTCCCTCAACAAACGAACCAAGGCCGCTTTGCTGGGGCGCTCCATGTTTCGGTGCCCCTCTTCGCTTCCGACCTCGCTCGACGGCTCTTGGAAGTGTTCCACTCGTACCCAATCGACATCGCGTACGGCCGAAGCCAATCGTACAGTGCGTTCCCGAAGCGAATGAAGGCCTTCCGGCAGCGGTATCGAAAGCCACGCAACACAGGCGGACGGACGAAAAGATGGAACCGACTCACCCAGTTCTTCGGCGAGCCAATGTTGTGTCAAACCCCACACGGCGGCCTTTCGATGTGCAAAATGTTCCAAGGCGATTCGTCGCTCGTCGTCGAGCACGTCCTTCAGTGCTTTCCATTCGGCCTGGGTTTGAAAGAGGAGGCGGATGTCGTGTCGGCTGGCATCCTCACACAACGTCTTTAGGACACCAACGTCACCCCTGTGACCATCCATTAACACCACTGTGCCTCCCGTCGGACATCCAAGGTCGGATGCGTCGGTCACACTCTGCCAACGATCCAGAGACAAAAACAACAGCCCACCCGTACGACGACTTCGGCGATGAATGGACCGTGCCAGTGTTCTCGCACCGGAACCCGGTTCGGCCATGATACCCAAAGGGGCCGTACCGGACGCATGAGCGCGGGCCAACTGCTCCAGGGCAGGATCGTTGCCATCGTTGGGGAGTCCCTCATCCGGAAAGACGTAGCCCACATGCAGGACTGAATCTCCAAGGCGGACCAACACATCGGACCAACTGTCCAAGGGTTCCTTCAACCACACGCGGTTGACCTGGGTGCCATTGCTGCTTTGTAAGTCCTGGATCCGAATACAGCCCTCGGACGAGACCGCGATGTTCACGTGCTGGCGACTCAGACGTCCGTCGTCCAAGGTGATGCCATCGACTTCCGGTGCGCGACCCACCACGCAGGCCGCCGCGCCGGGGACCATGGGCCAGCAACACCCCACCTGAGCTTGGTCAGCGCTGACCAACACGCGGAGTTGATGGACTCGGCTCAATCGATGGTAAGGCTGAAGGGCATGAGCATCAACGCTTCGCCCGGTTCGTAACCCACCAAGAAGGGGTAGGAAAGCGAGAGCGCATCTCGTAGTCCCATCCGGTCCACCAGCGTCTCAATTTCGACACCCAACGTAGAACGAACGCGCTCGATCAACGACTTTCTGGGCAAGAAACGGATCCCCACATCTTTGGAATCGTCTAGCCCCGCCAGTTCACACACCCGGTCGATGGCGTCGAGAACACCGCCCTGCCCGTCCACCAGCTTTTGTTCCCGTGCTTGGGAGCCCAGCCAAACCCGACCCTGGGCGGCGGCTGCGACCACGTCGGGTTTCAGCTTGCGGCCTGTTTCCACTCGTTTGAGAAAGAGGTCGTAGAAATGTTTGACCTTCGCTGAGACCCGCTTCAACTCGTCCTCGTTCCATGGCCGGTCTTGGTTGAACAGGTCGGCGTACTTCCCTCGTTTAAACGTGGCGCGCCCGATGCCCAACCATTGCAGCAATCGTCCAAAAGAGGGTTTGGCTGTGAAAATGCCGATGCTGCCCGTCACCGTCGCATCACTCGACAACACCTCGCTGGCACCCATAGCCACGTAGTAGCCACCCGACGCCGCTATATTGCCAAACGACACCACAATCGGCTTCTTCTTGGCCACTTGACTCACTTTCCGCTGAATCAAATCCGATGCCATGCTGGAACCGCCTGGGCTGTTCACGCGCAACACGATCCCCACCACATTCGGATCCGCCTCGGCAACCTTCAACGCATGAATGAGCGTGTCGGAACCCACCATCTTGGTGCCGAGACCAAAGACCGTACGGCTTCCCCCTTCCACGATTTGCCCAATCACGGGGATGATCGCCACAACCGAACGTCTACCCCAACGCCGCTGCGCGGAGTGGGAGCCCGCACCCAAGCGACTCAAAAGCACAGCCTTGCCTGCTTGCTTCTTGAGAACCGACTCGATTTCGTCCCAAAAGGCCAAGGTATCCACCAAACCCGCGTCCACGGCCTCTTGGCCTACGTAGGGGCCGTCATCCACGATCTGACGCACCTTTTCCACGGTCAGTTTTCGCCCGTCCGCGATGCCGCTGAGGAGCTGGTTGTACAGAGCGTCCAATAGACTGTTCTTCACAAACTGGCTCTCTTCGGATGGGTCCGCGCGTTCAAACTGCTCTGGATAGCTCTTGTACTTCCCATAGCGAACCCACTGCGTGTCGACGCCGATCTTGTCGAGCATGTCGCGATAAAATGACAGGGTGCTCGTCAACCCCACGATTTTGAGCCCTCCGGCGGGGTTGAGCACAATCTGGTCCGCCGCAGAATACAAATAGGCGTGCTGAATGCTCCCATGATCCAGATAGGCGGTGACCCTCTTCCCACGCTCTCGCAGCGACAGTATCACGCGGCGCAATTCCTCGGTCTGTGCCCAGCCCAGGGAGCTCCGACGGTCCCGAATCAAGACCCCCGAGACACTCTCGTCATCCTCAAGCGCCGAGACGGCACGAAGGATGTGTACAAAGGTGGGGCGGCCGCCCGAGAGAAGCGTCGGTTTTGGTGTCTCACTGACCGACCCTAGCTCCACCAAGATCGTCTTGCCTGGACGTTGGTATAACGAGTTGTAATGGCCTCCCGTCAGTCGAACACCCACAGAGTACCCATCGAACCCGAAGGACTGTTCGGCCGGACGGCTGATCACCGCGCCACCGCCAAAACCTAAGGATCCAAAATTCAGGGTCAAGCCCGCACCGATAGCCAGATGTGTTTCGTCGCCACGCGGTGAAACCTGCAGGGTTCCAGCGAGTTCCAGGCCCTTCATGGGCTCCACTCGCACCCGAGCGGTGGCATCCAAATCCCCGCTTTCTTCGTGGATCATCACGCCAGCGTCCAAACTGACACGTTCCGTTCCTGGCCGAACGGTGACACCCAACTCGTATCGGCGGGAGAGGGAGACACCGCTCACCGATGGATTGTTCAGATCGTGAATCGCTGCGCCGAAACTAAAGGTGGACCAGGGGCGCCAGACCAGTCCGAAATCGACCGTATCGAGTCCATCGACGGCCGCATCGGCTTCGCCTTCCGAATGACGCCATACCATCCCCAGTGTGAGTCGTTTGCCCAAGCGCAGCCCCAGCCCGGTCGACACGCGGGCGTAGAGAGAGTCGGGGGACGGAGGACGGAGTAGTTCGAGCCCAAAACCCATCGACAACGAGCCCAGCAAGGGGCGCGTGTAGAGCAAAGCGCTTCCTTCGCCCGCACCGTCCGTCATCTGGGTGTTGATGATGCGCGTCTCCCATGTTCGTAGAAGGGACAGACCGCCGGGATTCGTCAGAAGCGCGTTGGCGCCATCCGGATCGGATACACTGTACACAGGCAGGCTCGTCCCGCTGTGCTGGCCATAGGCCACCGTGGAAATCCCAAGCATCACCGCTACAAGTACGACACGCTGCATAGGACGGTTCTAACACAGACGGAGGGCCGAAGGCTACGCGACCAGCGTTGTACCGAAGTCGAAAACATCCTCGAGGGCATGAGAAATGACGTGTGGATGACCAACTGCGCAAATCCTGACTTTGCCTACACCGGCCTTCAACGCCCGAAATGATTCTTCCAATTTGGGAATCATTCCCCCGTGTACGGTATCGCTGTCGATCAACGCACGGGCTTCGGCAACGCGCAGGTGCGCCAATCGCGTCGTCGGATTGGACAAATCCTCAAACACACCATCCACGGCCGTCAACAGGATGAGACAAGCCGCGTTCAATGCGATGGCCACATCACACGCCACAATGTCCCCGTTGATGTTGAGCACACGACCTTCGTCCGTGGCGGCCAAGGAGCTGATGATCGGCACAAAACCCGCATCCAACAAAGCATGAATGGCGGCAACATTGACGCTTTTCACGTCTCCAACCTCACCAAAATCCACGGGATCGGGGCCACAGCCAGACACAATTCGTGCCGGTCGCTTCACCGCATTCACCAAGCCCACGGACACGCCCGAAACCGCGACGCCGGGCAGTCCCACCGCACGGCAGGCCGCCGCCAGGTCCACGCTGACCGATCCCCCCAAGGTCATCTTCATCACCTCCAGGGTTTCCGGGGAGGTGATCCGACGTCCGCCGACCATAATCGCTTCGAGACCCAGACGCCGTGTCAGCGCCGTCGCTTGGGGGCCTCCGCCATGAATCATGACAACGCGGTTTCCTGTACGGACATAGGACGCGACATCCGTGAGCAGGTTGTTCAGAACGCTCGGATCGGCGACCACATCGCCGCCCAGTTTGACCACCAGCGGTTCGGTCATGGCCACAGTGCTGGGCTGTCCAAGCCCAACGTTTCCGGAAGGCCCAGCATGAGGTTCAGCGATTGAATGGCTTGTCCAGCGCCGCCCTTGACCAGATTGTCCAGCGCCGCCATGCACACCCAGGTTCCATCGGAGACATGGCCGCCCACCTCCACATACATGGAGCCCTTGACCGCGTTGACTTCCGGCAAGCGTCCGCGGGGAATGCGAATCAATGGGTCATTGGCGAAACAGTCGGCGTAGAGCCCCTGGGCAGCCGCCGTGTCGAGGTCACCGTCCACGTCCACAAAAGCGACCGCCAAGATGCCCCGTTGTAAGGGCACGCTCACAGGCACAAAATCAAGCTGCACGTCGGGTGCGCCGGCATCGGCCAACGTCTGAACAATCTCCGGCGTGTGCTGGTGGAACAGAGGTCGATAGGCCTTCAAGTTCGTGACGCGCAAGGGATGGTGGGTCGTCAACCTTGGGGTCTGCCCGCTGCCACTGGACCCCGTCATGGCCACGACCTTCACCTTTTTCCCACTCAACAAGCCTGCACGAGCGGCGGGCAAGAGGGCCAACGTGATCGTGGTAGCAAAGCATCCCGGACTCGCCACATACCGGGCGGACTGAATCGCACTTCGATTCAACTCGGGCAATCCATACACAAAGGTCCCGATGAGGTCTGGAGCGGCATGAACCGTCTCGTAGTACTTCTCGTACACCGCCCGGTCACGAAGTCGAAAATCGCCGCTCAAGTCCACAATGCGAACGCCAGCGTCCACCAATGGAGCGACCAAGGTAGCGGCCACCCGGTGGGGGACACCCAAGATCACGACATCGGCACCTTCCGCCGCTTGTTCGGGCGTGCATTCCTCGAAGACCAAGTCTGTCTGGCCGTACAAGCTGTGGTGCACATCCCCCACCGCTTCGCCGATGTGATCGGCTGCGCTCACGCGAATCACGTCCACCTCTGGATGGACCAGTAAATGCCGTAGGATCTCGGCGCCGCCGTAACCAGTGCCGCCAATAATACTAATTTTGGTCATGGTTTCTCCCTCACCCATGGCCGGACTATAGGACCTTCTCCTCCCCGATTCAATTGGTCGTTTTCTAGTGGTCGCCACAGCCCGGGTTGGGTATGATGGCCCCCGCATTGGAGGTGTCGCCATGAACCACTTCGGACTGTCTCTACTGGTTGTTACCACGCTCGGGATCGGCTGTGCACATCACCATCCGAACCGGGACATGGCCCTGAATCGATGTCAGACCCTGATCGAGGTTTTGGATTCCTTCCCGCCCGAGACCAAGCGAGCCAAGCTCGTCAAAGAGTGCGACTACTTGCTGGCCCACGACGGATGCCGACACACTTGGCGTACGCGCTCAGGGACCTGTGAGGAAGGCACCAATGCCAGCATCATGGCGACCTGTGCGCCCGCGTATTGCTCGGATTTCGACGGAGAAACGCCCGCGGCCTGCGCCGAAAAACCCAGCGCTTCAGCATGGTCCCAACTCTATTTGGCGATCTTGGCCCATGACATCGGCGGCACTGAGGCGGGTCTTCTTCATTCGGTGCTCAGCCGTTATACGCTCTGTGACGATACGCCCCAGCCTCCCCCTAGGAAGCCCACTATCAAACCGGCCACCGAACCAGCCACTGAAGCCGACGAATCGGAACATTCGTCCTGCTCTGAGTAGCCACAAACGAGGACAAGGCAGCTGTACGCATGACTCGATTTATTTCCATCCTCCTTCGCTGGCGTATCTCGGTCCTCGTTCTTGTCAGTCTCATCACCATGGCCTGTGTGACACTCGTCGTACAGCGAGCGGTTTTGGGCAATTCTTTGGGCGAGCTCTTCCTCGGAGAAGATCCCAATTACCCTATCTATCGCCAAGACATCCGCACCTTCATCAGCGACGAAGTCATCATTGTGGCGTTGGAAGATCTAGACACGCTGGATCCCGACACACTCACGAGGCTGGAAAAAGCCGTCCTGACCATCAAAGCCATCGATGAGGCCTGCCCACCCGACGCGCAAGAGCCCGCCGCAAAACGCAGTATCGAGATGGATGACTTTGAGGAAGATGAAGAGGAGGCCCAAGAGGTCGCCTTCGAGCCCGGCCGATGCCCCTTGGTCAAACGCGTCGACAGTGTTCTGAACGCCCAACAAATTCAAATGGTCGTTGACGAGTTTGGTGAACGGACCCTGGTGGTTCGTTCCTTTGCCGATGAAGCCCGCGCCCACCCGAACCAAAAGGCCGAGCTGCTCCAAGCCTTGCGCGCCGATCCATGGGTGGGTGAGGGATCGTTGATCTCCACCAACGGACAGCACGGCGTGGTGGTCATTGAGATCATGCCCAGCGAGCACCGAAGCGCCGAATTTGGTCCCCTCTTGCTCGATGACATCGAGACCGCTCTGGTCCGGGAGGGTTTTCCTGTAGAGCAACAGCACGTGGTGGGCTTTATCGCCATCCTGTCCGAGGCGTTGGACACCACCAATCACACCCTGGAGACCATCTTCCCCTTCTGCGCGTTGGTCCTCTTGATCGTCGTCTACCTGATGTTTCGACGCATGTGGCCCGTTCTGCTCTCCTTGGGCGTTTCGCTGATCGCCGTGGCCTGGACCCTTGGGTTCTCCGTACTCATCGATCCCAAGATCAGCATCATGCACTCCATGGTGCCCGCCGTGGTTCTCATCGTGGGGTTCTCCGATGTGATCCACTTGTGCAGCGCCTACCTCATCGAGTTGGGACGAACCAAGACCAAGCACGAGGCCCTGCTCTCGAGCTGCATGGACGTAGGTCAAGCATGTATCTACACCTCGCTCACCACCTTTGTGGGATTTCTGGGACTCTCGTTCATCCCGACCCCTATGTTTCGGCTGCTCGGCGTCATCTTGGGATTTGGTGTGGGCATCGCCTTGCTCTTGGCCATCACCCTTGTGCCCATTGCCTTCTCCATGATGCGCACGCCCAAACCCTGGCGGGTGGGCGTCACCGGAAAAGTCCAGCAATACGTCGACGTGGCGATGAAGTGGGTAATGCGCACCACGACAGAACAGCCGTGGCTCATCATCGCCATCAGCGTATTCGTCCTCGCAGGTTCGGCCGTTGGTATCAGCCAAATCCAAATCGAAGCCAATCTGACGGACAACTTTCACAAGGAGAGTCAGGTTCAGAAAGACGCCGATTTCTTCAACGAACATTTCGTGTCGTCCCACGTGGTGAACGTCTTCTTGAAAACCGAAGACCATGAAGGGCTATTGGACCCCAAGTTGGTCGCCCAGATCCATGCGTTGGAACGAAAGGCGGAGACCCTGGACAACGTGGAGCGGGTCCGTTCCTACGTGGATTTGTTGGCCCACATCCACGATGAGCTGACCAAAGGCCTCGACGACAACAGCACCCTGCCCTCGACTCGAAAACAGATCGCCGAATCCATGCTCCTCTTTGAAGACAAAGGGGGAGAAGGGATCGATCGGCTCTTGGATTTTGATCGAAAGAAGGCATTGATCTCCGTTCGATTGACCAAGGAAGGCGCCCGCTCCTCCCGTATCACGGGCGACGAGGTCACCGCTCTGCTCCAAGACGAATTGGGTGACAGCGTCGAAGTTCGAGCCACCAGCGTCATTTACCTACTCGGCGGCTGGCTGGATGAGATCATCGCCGGCCAATCGCGCGGCCTCGGCGTTATCTTCCTCATCATCGCGGTCATGATGGCCATAGGCCTGCGTTCCGTGCGCATCGGGCTGCTCTCCATGATCCCGAACGCGCTCCCACTGCTCGTACTGGGTGGGGTGTTGGGCCTGTCCTACGACGAGGTGGATTCAGACGCCCTCTTCTTGGCCATGCTCGCCATTGGCGTTGGGGTGGACGACACCATCCATTTCCTCATGCGGTACCGCATTGAGTCCGAACGCTCAACGGATCCAAACCACGCGTTGGAGCGGACCTTTGAGTTTGCGGGTCGAGCCATCGTCATGACCACCATCACCTTGGCCTTGGGCTTCGCACCCTTTGCCCTGAGTGACTACTTCTCCATCTGGATCTTGGGCGTGTACTTACCGCTCACCTTGGTGGTCGCCCTCTTGGCCGATCTCTTCTTGATCCCGGCCATGGCGCAGGTGGGCCTCATCCGCTTTCGTTCGCCAACAGCGAGCCCAAAGGACGGTAGGTCTACACTGTAAACTCAATGGCGATCGTGAAAGGCCCGCAGGTTCCGTTGTCGGCACCGATCAGGAAAAACAGTTCTTTCAGTTCGATTGCACCACCGCCCACACCCAAATTAAAGGAGTTGGGCCCAAACGAACCCTCTCCCCAGCAATGACCGGGGCCACCCGTCGCGCACGTCGTGGCGGCAAAGGTCCGGAAATTGATAATCATCCCCGGAAACCACGCGCTGACAGTCACATGGACCTGTCCTGAGGCGAAGGTTTTGTCGAGATTTATCATCATCTCCGGCCCATTCTCGCCGCAATATCCTTTGGTGAATTGGTCGGTGAAGTCGCAGGTGTTCGCACTAAAAGGTTGGCCCGGTTGAATCTTGATCGCAGTGGCACACGTATCTCCGGGCATGCCTATATCGCACGTTCCCCCCTTGCATTGCCCCGAGATGCACTGGTCATCGCAGGTGTTTGGGTTTCCATCGTCGCAAGCGGCCTTGTTCGAAGACCAGGTCACACTGGATTCCGCCGTATTGCATATCTGACACGAGTTGGTGGGATGGATTGTTCCATTGGCCACACAGCCCCCGCCCGAGGGACCGTTGATCACGCAATAGTTGGTGTAATCGAAGATGTGTTCGCAACCGGTGATGGAGTCGCACACATCCACGGTACACACCGTCCCATCATCGCAAGGATTGACCGCCGTCACGAAGCACTGGCACTCCTTGCACTCGGTCACAATGCACGCATCACCAATGTCGCAGTCCGCAGCGCTCACACAGCCGCACGGACCGGACGCGACGCAGTCTCCATCGGAACATAACCCCCCCTGACCCGTACTGACTGTGCAGGGAATTCCATCCACAGGATTGTGCAGCACGACTCCATCCACGCACGAATCGTCCGTGCACACATTGTCGTCGTCCACAGCCACGGGGGTGCCCTGACACGTCTCTTGGTTGGCGTCCCCGATGATGCACGTGTCATTCACCGAGCAAGCGTTGTTGTCGTTGCACGACGCTCCTTCGATGAATTGCGTGGTCAAACAGCCTTTGGAGTTGCTACAGACGTGAGTCCAACACGGGTTGGCCTTTTGCTCCTCTTGGCAAGTGTTTATCTCACCGGTAGACGAACAGTTTCCAGCGCCGTCACACGCGTCGAAAGTGCAGCTGTCTCCATCCATATCGCAGGTCGTGCCGACTTCCGTGGGCACGATGATCGTGCACTCGCCCGTCACTGGATCACACGTCCACGAATCCACGCATGGATCCGTGGATTCCGGACAGACCACACCATCGCAGGACGGCGTTGTATCACCGTCCGGGTCCGGAACATCCTCGTGAGGAGTCGTGTCCAGTTCGACATCGCTCGCCACGTCGGCTCCCACGTCGGGTTCCACGTCGGGCCCGAGCTCCCCGTTTCCGGTCTCGCCACAACCCAGGGCCAGTACCCCCACAACCGACAGCGCTACAACTCCCAGATAGTTGGCTCTCTTCCGCATTGCTCCCTCCCCATTTCCCTGAATGTTAATCGGGATCCGTGTTTCAAACAACGATTATCATTGGTATGACGGCTGGCAACGATCGGTTACACTCCCCATGTGAATATCTCTGCCCGCCAAAGCAGCCGGCTATCCCTGACGACGCTTTTCCTATGCCTGATCGCCGCCTCTCCCGCATGGGCCGACGAAACCCTCCCCCAAGGTCTCCGCTGTCTCAAAGCAGCGTACCCCGAACACATCTGCAGGGTTCAACCCAACGCACTGGTTTGGTGCGACGGAACGGTGATGCCCTACGAAGACGAGCGCAAGCCCGTGGACCACACCGACCGGCTGGCCAACCCCGATCTGGCGGACCAGATGCAACAGCGATACAGCGTGGAGACGTCACTCGACTGGCGCCCAGCAACCAACGATGATCCAGGACGCATCCGCTTCGAGCCCTTTTTCCGAAAAATGTATGGCGACACAAAAAAGAAGGTGTCGTCCTCCTTGGCCACCGTGCGCTGGCTACCCAAAAGCGCCAATCGGCGGCTCCGTGTTACGACCGTCAACAACGTGCACACCAGACTCCAGGCCGTCTCCGAAGATATCGAGAAGTTGCCACTGCGTATCCGGAAGAAGATGGCCAAGACCGCCGGCGGGTTTCATTGGCGTCGCATCCGAAAGACCCCACGGACCAGCATGCACAGCTTTGGGATCGCCGTGGATGTGGGTATGAGTCACGCAGACTTTTGGCGGTGGAGAGGCCGCGAACGTGACGGATCCTTGCGCTACCGCAATCGCCTGCCCCTGGAGGTCGTCCGTATTTTTGAGCGGCACGGCTTCATTTGGGGCGGCCGCTGGTACCATTTTGACACCATGCATTTCGAGTACCGCCCGGAGTTGCTCGTCCCAGCGTGCATGCGACGAGACGGCTGACATGCGTTTGACAAGCGCCCCACCTCGCCCACATGATTCGCCCATGATTCAACGGGGTTCATGGCTCGTCGTGGTGGTGCTCTTGCTGGGATGTGGCGGCGGCAGTAGCGACATCTGCTCGGCCGGCGCAACCCTGTGTGAAGACGACCACGTCCTCCAGTGCAAAGCCGATGGTTCGGGCTTCGAATTCGCCAAAGCCTGCGCCTCGGGCACCACCTGCGAAGCCGGTGAATGCGTGGGGATCCCGAACTTTCGCTTCGGCGATACGCACACCACGACCGACGTCCCCGTCGACACCACCCAACAGGACACCACCCAACAAGATACGAGTCTACCGGATACAACGACTGGCCCCCAATGTGGCAACGGCGTCGTCGATCCCGGCGAAGCGTGCGATCCTGCCACCAGCGTTGGCTGTCCCACCGAGTGTTTGAATCCACCGGGATGCACCTATCAATCCCTCGTCGGCAGCGCGGAGTTGTGCACCGCTCGTTGTGAGACAGGCATCAACACCGAGCTCGTCGACGGCGATGGCTGCTGCCCGGCATCAGGTACGCCGGACAATGACACAGACTGTACCCTCTGCGGCAACGGAGTCATGGATCTGGGTGAGACCTGTGATCCGCCAGCGTCCTGTATGACCTCCTGCCCGGCTGCACAGAGTCCCTGCATTCAAGTAACTCAGGTGGGGGGCCCGGAGACCTGCAACATCGAGTGCATCAGCGCGCCGGTGACCACGTTCGTCGATGGCGATGGATGCTGCCCGATTGGCGGAACGCCCAGTACAGACGTCGATTGCCAACTCTGTGGCAATGGCAAGCTGGACTCGGGCGAAACGTGTGATCCGCCCAGCACATGCCCGTCGAGCTGCCCACCCGATGAGGGCTGCAAGCACTACACCTTTCTGGGCAATGTGAACATCTGCAACGCCGAGTGCGTCGGCACCCCCATCACAGCGATGATTAATGGAGACAATTGCTGCCCCACAGGAGCCACGCCACAGAGCGACTCGGATTGCGCCGCAAGCACCTGCGGCGACAGCCAAGTGACCGGCGGCGAGGAATGTGACGGTCCCGATTTGACGCCTCTGGACTGCACGGCTTTCGGCTACTTCGGGGGCGGCAAGCTGACCTGTACGTCCAACTGCACGGTCAGCACCTTGGGCTGCGCGGGGAGCCATCTTCTACTCTACAGCCCCGTGGTAAACATCCTGGCCAAGGGCAATTTAATTCGCGTTCGCTGGCACCCCACGGGCACCTATGCGCTCATTCTGGGTTCGTCTGGACAGGTTCTTCGCTACACGGCCTCCACTCAATCCCTCGATCAGGTTCTGGACGTGGGTGGCTACGCCGAAGACATCGAGGTGGATCCGGCCGGCGTGTTTTTCATAATCGCAGGCACCAATGACAACGATGTCAACACCCTGTGGCGCCTGAACGACGATGGTACCGGCACCCTCTCGGAGGGAAGCAACACGACCGTCAACACCGGGAAACCGGTGGCCTTGGCGGTCTCACCCGATGGCAGCCAATGGGTCGTGGGCACACGGGGCAACAACTCCATCAGCTATCTGTTGCGGTGGTCCCCCACCGCTGGCATCACCATAACTAAGGGGTTCAACGCCAGCGCCGGACTCACCGACATCACATGGGCCAACCCGACCATTTACGGGGGCGCTGACACCATCCTCACGTCGCACGGAGTCAACGGTGCCGACAGCCAGAGCTACCTTCTGACCACAGATACGATCATCGACAACGGCTGGAAAGGCAGCTTTGGCAACGCT
>Ga0114996_10001308_pt1 | contig 33495 bp, 32 predicted proteins | sample ArcticOcean_MG_C_4_FD_87039 | JGI IMG/M metagenome (GOLD analysis project Ga0114996, IMG submission 87039) | Marine microbial communities from western Arctic Ocean - ArcticOcean_MG_CB4_134 | ecosystem: Environmental > Aquatic > Marine > Oceanic | place: Arctic Ocean: Canada Basin | collected... | reverse complement strand
GGAGCTCGCTCCCGCGACCGAGGAGCTCGCTCCCGCGACCGAGGAGCTCGCTCCCGCGACCGAGGAGCTCGCTCCCGCGACCGAGGAGCTCGCTCCCGCGACCGAGGAGCTCGCTCCCGCGACTGAGTAGCTCGCGTTCCAGACTCGCACGGCGGAAACAGGTTTCCAATATGGACGGACTGAACAAGATCATGGTCATCGGGAACGTGGGTACGGACCCCGAGATGAGGTACACGCCTTCGGGCAGCCCCGTCACTTCGTTTAGAATTGCGACCAGCCGGTCGTACACAGGCCAAGACAGCGAACGGAAGCAGGAGACCGAGTGGTTTACTGTGGTCACTTGGAATCAGCTCGCTGAGCAGGTCAACCAGTATTTGAGCAAAGGCCGTCGCGCCTACGTGGAAGGTCGGCTGCACAGCCATTCCTTCCAGGGCAACGATGGCCAAATGCGGTTTCGCAACGAAATCGTCGCGAGCCGTGTTTTGTTCTTAGATCGCCCCGGTGGCGAGCAGCAGCTCGAGGACAGTGCCCCCGTGGGTGAGCTCGAGCCGGTCGTTGCTTCCGCCGACGATCTGCCCTTCTAGGGGCGGCACCAGGCCGCCCCCCTCTGCCGGATAAACCCATCGCCGGCGAGGCCCAGGGCTAGGAGAAGTGTGACTCGATGACGACTCGCCAGTACGGCGGCGGCGGCGGCGGCGGCGGCGGCGGCGGCGGCGGCGGCGGCGGCGCCGGCGGACGACGCCGAGACGGACGACGCTACTACCCGCGGCGCAAGGTTTGCTCGTTCTGCGTCGACAAGATGACGGCTATCAGTTACAAGGACGCGCAGCGTCTACGCCGTTACGTCTCTGACTGGGGCAAGATCGAGTCGCGACGTAAGACCGGCACCTGCTCGCCGCACCAGCGCATGCTCGCGGTCGCCATCAAGCGCGCTCGTCTCGTTGCCCTGCTCCCGTACACCGGCAGCCACAGCCAGATGGAACTGGGCTTCCGCGACGGCCCCCGCGCTGACCGGTTCCGCAAGGAGCGCGAGCGTCGCGAGTCGGAGCGCAGAGGGCCGGCGGGACCACCGCCGCCACCAGAGGCGGCAGCGCCCGCTGCGGGAACAACGGAGTCCGTCGCGGCGGCTGAGCCCGCTGGGCCAGAAGTTGTAGGGGCGCCCGCTACAGCGGAAGCGGCTGTGCCCGCTGCGGAGGCAACGGAGCCCGGTGAGCCAGAAGTTGTCGGGGCGCCCGCCACAAATGACGAGATGGTCGCAGCGGCTGTTGCGGAACCGGCAGGCGAGGCCAAGCCGGACGACCAAACCGCCGAGGCGTAGGGCTTGTAGACCCCGGTTGTGGCGCTAATCCACGTTCGTTGTGGGCCACTAGTCTCGCTTGGAGAGGTTGAAGATGCGGCAGCGGAGACGCGCTGAGCGCGGCCATTACCGACCGATGATTTCGGCAGGCCGGAGTAGCCCGTGGGACACTGAGCGCCTGAAGCAACGGATGGTTTTGTGGGGTGGAGTCGGCGTTGCCATCGTACTGGTGGCCATCCTCCTTGGCGGCTACTACTGGAGTAGTTATATGCCGCCCCGCCGGGTCGTCGCTCAAGTTGCCGACCTCGAGATTTCGCTTAAGGACTTGCTGCCCACCATGCGAGTACTTAACCCGCCCGTAGCCACCGGAGGCTATGGCGGCGGCGGAGCCGTCCAGCCAAACCAGGTCTTTAGCATTGCCGTCGGCACGGAAGTGCTGCGTCGCATGGCCCCAGCCATCGGCGTTGCACCCGTTTCGGACGCCGAACTCGACCAGGAAATCGCCCAGCGATTTGGCCCGACAGCTCTCGACGGCACAGAAGTCGTCGCCCTTGGCTCCTTTGGGCAGCGCATCTACGATGAGTTCCTCGCGGGCGTCGATGTGTCCGCTGAGGATTACCGTGCCATTGTCGAGGGCGACATCCTGCGCGACAGGATCATCGAACGCTTCTATGAGATCGTTCCGCCGGAGAACGAGGCCGTGCTGCTCAGCTGGATCGTCGCGCCGACCTCCGTGGAAGCGCAGAGTGCCAGGGATCGTATCGATGACGGCGAAGACTTCGCCGCCATCGCGGCTGAGGTCAGCGTCGACACGGCCGTATCTGACGAGAACGGCCTGGTCGGCTGGGTGCCGCGGGGTGCATTCCCCGAGTTCGACGAACTGATATTCACGGCTTCCCCTGGCGACGTGATCGGCCCATTGGACTCAAGCTTGGGCACCATCCTCCTCCGGGTCGAAGATGGCCCTGCCGAAGAGACCATCGCCCAGCCGATTTTGGACCTCGTGGTTCGCCACGAAGCCGACACATGGTTCGGCCAACAATGGGCGGTGCTCGCTACCGGCCTCGACTTCGACACCTCAGCCGCGCAATGGCTGGTCGACCACCTCGAGTAGGCGAGGAGCACGCACCCGTGAATGCACCTGTTTCAATCAATGTTGGCCTGCTTGGCCTCGGCACCGTCGGCGGTGGAGTTGCCCAGGCGTTAGCGGCGAAGCAGAAGGCCATCGCCGCGCACGTGGGATGCCCGATCCGCGTGACGCATGTTCTCGTTCGCGACGCCCTCCGCGAGCGTAGGGTCGCTGGCGGCGCAGTAATCACCAGCGACCCGGACGAGATACTGGACGACCCCGACGTGCGCATCGTGGTTGAGGTCATGGGCGGCGAAACCCCTGCACTCGATTACGTGCAGCGCGCCATCCACGCTGGGAAGCATGTGGTGACGGCAAACAAAGAGCTCATGGCGAAGCACGGGCCGGAGATACTGGCCAACGCGGTTGAACACCACGTGAGCGTCCAGTTTGAAGGCAGCGTGGGTGGAGGCATACCCATCATCGGCCCGCTCGTGCGGGACCTACTTGCGAACGACATCACCGCCGTGAACGCCATCATCAACGGGACGACCAACTTCATGCTCACCAGCATGGCTGGCGGTGATTTGGACTACGCTTCGGCATTGCGCCGTGCACAGGAGCTCGGCTACGCGGAAGCGGACCCAGCCAACGACGTCGATGGTATCGACGCCGCCTATAAGCTGGCGATCCTGGCCTCGCTGGCTTTTCGTACGCGTGTCCACGCTGACGACGTCTACCGTGAAGGAATTGGCCGGCTGGCCTCGGCGGACTTCCGGTACGCCGAGGAGCTCGGCTACGTGATCAAGCTCCTAGCAATCGGTCGCCGTAACGGCTCCACAGCTCAGGTCCGCGTTCATCCCGCATTCGTTCCCGCGGAGCACCCGCTGGCCAAGGTCGATGGTGTCCTCAACGCCGTCGCCCTGGAGGGCGACCTCGTAGGCTGGGCCATGTTCCAGGGACCCGGGGCCGGCTCCGACCCCACCGCCAGCGCAGTGGTTGGCGATATCCTAGAGATAGCACGTGCCCTTGCAGGCGGCGGATGCTTCCCCGTGCCTCCAGCCCTCGACGGCGATGTAACTCTGCTGCCCATGGACGATATCGAAACGCAGTATTATCTGCGGCTGAGGGCAGCGGACCGGCCGGGAGTGATGGCCCAGGTCGCCCGAGTATTGGGCGACCGCCAAGTGAGCCTGGCGTCCGTCATCCAGAAGGAGCCACCGCGCAGCGACGGCTCGGCGGAGATCGTGATCACGACGCACACGGCTCGTGAGGCCGCAGTCCAAGAGGCAGTGCATGCCATCGAAGGGCTGGAGTCGGTCATCGAAGTTTCCAACCTCATAAGAATCGAAGACGGCGCCCGTTAGTGCGGGCCCCGACCAAGGAACAACATGGCCGAAGGTGTCCTCCGTAGGTACCGAGAATTCCTGCCGGTGACCCCTCAAACGCCCGACCTTACGTTGGGCGAAGGGCAGACACCGCTTGTGGAGTCTCGGTCCATTGCGCGTGAGTTGGGCGTGGGAAAGCTTTACTTCAAGCTCGAGGGCTGCAACCCCACAGGCTCCTTCAAGGACCGAGGAATGGTCGTCGCCGTCGCTAAAGCCCTAGAGGCTGGTCACGACGCCATTCTTTGTGCTTCTACCGGCAACACCAGCGCTGCGGCCGCGGCGTACGCGGCCGCAGCCGGTATCTCCAGCGTCGTGTTGGTGCCCGAAGGTGATGTATCGGAGGGCAAACTCAGCCAGGCCTTAGCCTACGGCGCCCGCATCATCAGCGTGCAGGGCACCTTCGACCAGGCGCTGGCCATCGCTCGGTCCATCGGCGAGCACTACGCACTCAGCCTCGTCAACTCCGTCAACCCTCATCGCATCGAAGGCCAGAAGACAGCGGCCTTCGAGATCGTTGACGAACTTGGAGATGCGCCCGACGAACTGTTTATCCCGGTGGGCAACGCAGGAAACATCACCGCATACTGGAAAGGCTTTCGTGAGTACCTGGCATTGCGCCGCTCATCGCGGGCAACGCGCATGATGGGTTTCGAGGCCGCAGGTGCGGCCCCCATCGCGACCGGCCAGCCCATCGCCGAGCCCCGGACGATCGCGTCTGCCATCCGTATCGGCAACCCCGCCAGCTGGTCGAGCGCCGAAGCTGCGCGCGACGAATCGAAGGGCGTCATCGGCGCAGTGTCGGACGACGATATCGTCGAGGCCTGGAAGCACCTAGCGCGAAGCGAAGGCATCTTTTGCGAGCCCGCCTCGGCGGCCTCGGTTGCCGGCCTGGCCAAGACGGTTAGGGAGGGCGCCGACTTCAGCGATCACACCGTGGTTTGCGTCCTTACGGGCTCGGGCCTCAAAGACCCTGCGTTCGCAGCCTCGGCTGCCGACACGGTCCCGGAGCAGGCGCCGGCCGACCTTGAGGCGGTCGCCTCGCTGCTCGGCCTACCTGCCAGGCTGTCGAACGGGTAGTTGCACCTGCACAAGGACCGGATTCTCGTCGATAATGCGTAATGGCGCGCCATCCGGCGTGCTTCCCTCCGCGTAGTCCCTCGCGCATCCCTCGCGCATCCCTCGCGCATCCCAAAGGAGACAAGCGTTGACCTGTAGCGTCCCCTCCGCGAGCTTTACGGACCTCGCTGGCCTCTGGCAAGCGTTCGTCGAGCAATCTAACCGGGGCTCCATCTTCGTGACACCACGGTGGCAGGAGGTCTGGTGGCAGCAATTCGGGGCTGGCTCCGAGCTCTGCCTACTCCCTGTGGGCTCCGAGCTTTCACCCCTGGGCTTCGCGCCGCTGATGCGCTCCGGTGACGCACTGAGCTTCATTGGAGACACGGACCTCTTTGACTACCATGACTTCATCCTTGGGCCCGGCGCGCCGGAGGATTTCTACGACGCGCTCGCCGAGTGCCTGCTCAACGAGCGATGGAGTTCGCTCACGCTCACGTCGGTTGTCGAAGGCTCGCCCACGCTTGATCTGCTTCCCGGACGCCTGCGTGATATGGGATGTGAGGTCGAGGTAGCGGTCGAAGACGTGGTGCCCGGGCTCGACCTCCCTGCGACCTGGGATGACTACCTGGCCGGGCTGCGCAAGAAGGACCGACACGAACTACGTCGCAAACTCCGGCGCTTGGACTCCTTTGGTTCCTACCGGCTGGTGGAGGCATCCGTGGAGTCACTGGAGCAAGACGTCAGTCTGCTCCTTGACCTTATGCGGGAGAGCATGGAAGAGAAGCGAGACTTCATGGTGCCTGAGCGAGAGACCTTCTTCCGCCGGGCTGTCGCTGACGCCCAGGACGCGGGATGGCTACGCCTCTTTTTCCTTGAACTGGAGGGCGAGCGAGTTGCCGCGGCCCTGTGCTTCGACTTGGCCGGTAGGCGGCTCCTGTACAACAGCGGGTACCGGCTTGAGCAGCGCGCCAACAGCGTCAGCCTTTTGCTGAAGGCGCTGACCATCCAGCAGGCCATCGAGCAGGGCCTGCGCTACTACGACTTCCTGCGCGGGGGCGAGCAGTACAAGTTCCACCTAGGTGCCCACAGCGTGGACCTGTTCCGGCTCAAGGCCGTGCGGTAACGATGGCGGAAACGACCGCTAACCCCTCGCGGCCACTTCGGCGCGTGGCGATGATCTCGGTGCACGGCTGTCCGTTGGTGACGCCGGGCATGCGCTCGGCCGGTGGCATGAGCGTCTACCTGCGTCGCGTGTCGCCGCTGCTGGCCGCGCAGGGCGTGTGCGTCGACATATTCACCCGTAGCCATGAAGCGGGCGGACCCGATCTCCTTGACATTGGCCCCGGAGTGCGCGTGATCCATGTTGCCGGCGGCCCCGCCGAGCTGCCCAAGGAGCAAGTGCCGCCATACCTTCCCGAGGTGCTTGGGGGCGTGCGCTTCCACGTCGACGGAGAGGGTGTTGGCTATGACGCCGTGCACAGCCACTACTGGCTGTCCGGGTGGGTCGGGGCACAACTTGCCCAGCACCTAGGCGTCCCCCACGTGGTCACCTACCACACTATCGGGCTCGTGAAAGAGGCAGCGTACGTCGCCTCGGAGCCATCCGAGCGTAAGGTCGCCGAGGCCGGTATGGCGGCATCCGCCAACCAGATATTGGCCTTCACGAAAGAAGAGGCAGAGACGCTGCGCGCGCTGTACGGTTTCGACCAGTCCTGTGTTCACGTCGCCCCCGGCGGCGTCGACTTGGACATGTTTCGTCCCGTCGACGCCGCCGATGCTCGCCGCCGGCTGGGGCTGCCTATCGGTGAGCGTACCGTGCTGTACGTCGGACGGCTCGATCCCTTCAAGGGCCCAGACGTACTCATGCGGGCAATGGCGGGGGTTCCCAATGCGCGACTCTTGGTCGTCGGAGGGTCCGATGCCAACGACGCGGGCGTGGGCTGGCTTCGTGATGTTGCGGAGGAGGTTGGCGTGCAGGACCGCGTCACATGGCGGGCCGCCGTACCCCAGGAGGAACTGCGCGACTACTACGCCGCCGCCGACCTGCTGGTTGTCCCGTCTTTCCACGAGAGCTTTGGGCTGGTGGCCTTGGAGGCCATGGCCTGCGGGACGCCGGTGGTCGCCGCCCGCGCGGGTGGGCTGCAAGAGGTCGTCGTCGACGGCACAACCGGCAGCCTCATCGATGGCCACGAGGCCGGCACTTACGCCGCGTGCCTGAACGAATTGTTAGGCGACGACGATCGCCGTCGCGAGATGGGGCAGGCCGCGATTCGCTGGGCGCAAGGCTTCGGCTGGGAGGGCGCCGCGGCCAAGATGTTGAGCACTTACGAATTCGCGGTCTCCCAATTTGGCGGGCGACCGGTGGTCGTCCCATGCATTCCTGGCCGCGTCGCCTAGGTCCGTCGCCAACCCTGACTACTCACCGCCAAGGAGGCTTTGCATGGAGCGTGGTGCACTGGGCTTCGTAACGCTGTCGCTTGTGGCTATGGGCGTCTACGGCGTGTTCGCCATCCTACTGAGATCCGCTCTCAAGAGCATCCCCGTGGAGCCTGTGCTTATCGCCACCAACCTGACGTTGGTGATCGTGGCGACGGTGTGGGCTCTTGTCCGGGGCGTCAGCTTGACCGGCGGCTTTGGTTGGGACAGGCCAACGCTCTACGTCGCGCTAGGAGGGCTGCTGCTTAGTGTGAGCATCATCTCCCTCTACACGGCCATGAGCCGTGGCCCGGTATCGACCGTACTCCCCATTTTCGCCATGAACTTCGCCGTCGCTGCCGTGCTCGGCTTTATCGTGTTGCACGAGCCGTTGAGCGCGACGCGTATCGCCGGCGTGGCGCTCGGGACGGTCGCTGTCGTCCTGCTCACCCGTTGAGCGCGCGTTCGTACCAGACCGACCGCGAGACAACCTCGAATCCGAGGCGGCGGTACAGTCGGACTCCGGGCTCGTTGGCTTCATCGACCGTGATTTCAACGGGGCGCGCACCCGCTGCCACCAGCAGATCTACCCCTGCTGCCGTTACGCTGCGGCCGAGCCCTTGGCCTTGCCGCGACGGCGACACTCCGACCATCCCCACGGCACCCGGCTCGCCGGGCGCCCCGTGTTCGCACCAGCAGTAGGCGGCGAGCGTGCCATCTCGATTTGCCAAGACGATCACGTCGTCGGGCTGGTCCAAGGGTTGCTCGTAAATGCGATAGGCGATCTCCTCCGGCACATTAGGCTGGTACCCCCAGCTGCCCTCGAACGCCGCGTTCTGCAGTTCGGTCAGCGCTGGGACATCGGACCGCACGAGGCCGCGCAGCGCCAGCCCTTCGGGCACTGTGGCCTCGACGGTCTTCGGCGAAGCGATCTCCATGTGCAAGTGAGTCCGAACGTGCCGGAAACCCTCCGAGACGCAAAACTCAATGGCTGATGTGTTGCTCTCCGGTAGGTCTGTCTGAAGTACGGCTAGACAGAGCGAGCTGGCATGCTCGATGGCCTGGCGCACGAGCGCCCGCCCCACTCCTCGTCGCCGGTGCGCGGGATGCACTGCGGCGACGAAGACTCCTCGCCCGATGCGCTGCTCCACGATGACTTCGACGTGGCCGACCAGCGTCTCGTCGCGCCCCGCGAGAAACACGTCCCGTTCTGGTTGAGTGCCTGGCAGCAGAGCCGCGCGCCGCGTTCTTTCCACGGCGCGCGAGAGCGGCTCCGACTCGTCGCCGTCGATGGCGCGCATTAACCTGGCGCGCACCTCAAGGTCTGCCCACGTGAACGACCGTATCGTGAGTTCGCTCGGCGGCATCGGCGACTCCCCCGGTGCTCCGTCTGGCGCACCGTTATCGGCCTGCTATCATAGCAGTGCACCATATCCCTCTGACCTGCGCGGGGCACCATGGACCAGTTCGAAGCGCCTGAGCGAGCCATGCTCGTCATCCCTCACCCGGACGACGGCGAGTCGGGCTGCGGCGGGACCGTCGCCAAGTGGGTGAAGGAGGGCACCGAATTCCTGTACGTCGTCTGCACCAACGGTGACAAGGGGACATCGGACCTTGAGATGACACGCGAGCGCCTCGCTGAGATCAGGGAACGGGAGCAGCGAGACGCGATCGAAGTGCTCGGCGTCCAGCAACTGACGTGGCTTGGCTACGGCGACGGCGAGCTCGAGGACACCCACGACTTTCGTGGACGGCTGGTGCGGGAGATTCGGCGTTTCCAGCCGGACGTCGTACTGGCCATGGACCCCGTACATACCCAAAGCCACAGCCATCGCGACCACCGCGTCTCGGGACAGGTGGCGCTCGACGCCTGCTTCCCATATGCCCGTGACGCCCTGCACTACGAAGAGCACATCCGCGGCGAAGGCCTTAGCACCCACAAGGTGGCATCGGTTTTGATGTGGGGCACCGAGACTCCGGATGTCGCCGTCGATATTTCCGACACCATTCGGACCAAGCTCGAAGCACTCTCTCGCCACAAGAGCCAGGTATCCATGCCCGAGGGCGACATTGAGGAGTTCGTGAAGCGCTGGGCACGGCGGTCGGCCGAACGCGCCGTCGGCACAGGCTTTGAGTACGCCGAGACCTTCCGGAAGATCGACTTTCGCCGCTGACCTGCGCCTGCAGGCACACCCTTGCATCACCGTGTCGCCACTGTAGCGCGCCACCTACCGACTGGGGCCGAGGGTTGATCATTTTGGTGGGCGCAGGCGGCGCGCTGTGACTCGCGCTTACGGGCCCCGACCTCGCGGGTGTGCCCGTCCTTGCGACCGCTCTCATGCAACACAGGCCCCGATCGCGGCGCCTTCGGTCGCTGATGGAACCTCCCCGAGGTCACTTAACCTCAACACGGCGCGCATGGCCTGCTGGCTAACCTCGGTGGCCGGCGGCATCGAGGCTAGCCTGCGCCGCAAGGCGTTCCTGACCTGCCTGCATGGTCGGGTTGAACCGCCTCTCGCAACCGCCTCTCGCAACCGCCTCTCGCGGCCTCTCGCGATTGACACTCCCAGCCCACGGCGCCGATAATTACCTGGTGGAAGTTCCGTTTTGGAGCGAGTTCACTTCCATGAAAAGGAGCTGAGCGATGTCGCCTGTGGCGTTTCTCGATGGGGAGTACATGCCGCTCGAGGATGCGAAGGTCGGCATCATGACGCACGCCCTTCACTACGGCACCGGCGCCTTTGAAGGCATCCGGGGCAACTGGAATGCCAACGACGGTAAAATGTACATCTTCAAGCTCCGCGAGCACTACGAGCGCATGCTCCGCGGCTGCAAGATGCTGTTCATCGACTTGCCCTACAGCCTCGATGAACTGTGCACCATCACCACCGAAGTCGTCGCAAGAAGTGGCTTCCAGGAGGACGTGTACATCCGCCCAATGGCCTACAAAGGCGAGGAGAAGGTCGCGAACCTCAACCTCAAGGCGCTGAGCGACAGCTTCTTCTGCCTGGCTGTTCCTTTTGGCCAGTACATCGAGTCTGATGGGGCCATCAGCTGCTGCATTGCGTCCTACCGGCGAATCGACGACACCATGGTCCCGCCGCGCTTCAAGCTGGCCGGCCTCTACCTCAACTCCATCCTCGCGAAGACGGACGCCCTCTCAGCCGGCTTCGATGAAGCGATCATGCTCAACCAGGACGGCCACGTGTGCGAGGGCACCGGCGAGAATATCTTCCTGGTGTACGGCAACACCGTCGCCACCCCCACACTGGAGAGCAACGTGCTCCCCGGCATCACACGGGAGACTGTCCTTGACCTCGCCCGCAACGAACTTAACCTCAAGGTTGAGGAGCGACCCATCGACCGGAGCGAACTCTACGTCGCCGACGAAGTTTTCCTGACCGGGACCGCCGCGCACATCCAGGCGGTTGGCTCAGTGGACCACCGGGACGTGGCTGACGGCGACGTGGGCTCAGTCACCCGGCGACTCCAGGATCTTTACTTCTCTATCGTACGGGGCAACAACCCCAAGTTCCTACCAGTGTACCGCTGCGGTTCCACAGGTGAAGGCAGGGTAGACGGGCGGGTAGTGCGCTGTTGAGTTCGTTCGCCTTCGATTACGTTATCTTCGTTTTTGGCAGCGCTCTTGGCGTATTGCAATTCACCTTTGCGAGGGCAGGGCTCAATGGCCTGCTGTTCCTGCGCCCCTGGCCCCGATTGACCCAAGTGCTCGCGCTCGTGGTCGTCGCGGGGACCTCCGTGTGGTTCTTCGCCTCCGAGCCCCGGAATATCCCTGACACAGGAGCCGGTCTTGAGGCAAACAGCCAGGCGTGGATGTTCGCGGTTGCTACGGCGACGGCCGGCGCAGCCATCTTTTTAATCACCTCTGTCATACACCACCGTTGGGGCCGAGATCACGGCTGGAACTCTGAGACAGACGCCTGGCCGCCGGCCGGCGTCGACTGGTTGCGTCGTACCACGTTCGCCCGTGCCCTCGGCCTCCGCTTCAAAGCCATGGCGCGCAGGGTTGGCTGATGGATCTGCGCATCGTTGAATGGCTCAACTCGGGAGTTGGCCGTTTCGCACCGTGGGACGCCTTCATGGAAGCCGTGATGAGTGACTACCTCGTCCCCGCGCTTTCTTCGCTCGTGCTCGTAGGCCTATGGTTCTCTGGGGGGCAGGCCGAGCGATATAAGAATCAGCTCACGACCATCTACGGTGTGGGGGGGCTGGGGTTCGCGAACCTTGGCGTTGCGCTCATCAACATCAGCTTCTTTCGCGATCGCCCATTTGTCTCGCATGACCTGAACGGCCTGTTCTACGAGCCGACCGACTCCTCCTTCCCCGCCAACGCCGCTGGTGTCGGCTTTGCTATCGCAACCGCGGTCTTCATGCGGCACCGGCGGATGGGTTTGGCTATGTATGGCTTGGCGTTCCTATGGGCTTTCGGCCGCGTCTACGCCGGCGTCCACTACCCAACCGACATCCTCGGCGGCGCGGCGCTCGGTGCGGCGGGGACATTCCTTGCCTATGCCTGCGTGTGCATCCTGCCGTTCGTCCCGCGGCTCGTGCTGCGTGCGGCGCGCACCGTTTACATCGCCTAGGCGCGTTTTCACCCGTAACTACGGCAGATGTGAGACCGAGTTCGGTGTCGAGCAAGGGCGCTCGCTGAAGGAGATCATGGACCAGGCCGGCGGCAGTCGGCCTGGTCGAGGGTGCAGCAGAAGCTGACTAGACGGCGACGGCGAACGGTGTAGTCCTATACAATTGGGACGCGGATCGAGTCCGCGCCCCAACTTTGCCTATGCCTCGAATCGACAGTCGTGCACCAAATGAGCTTCGCCCGGTCCTGATCCAGCCGGGCTACCTCGAATTCGCCGAAGGGTCGGCGATGATCGAGGTCGGCAAGACGCGGGTCATCTGCTCGGCCAGTGTCGATGAGCGCGTCCCGCAGTTCATGCGAGGCCAAGGCCGTGGCTGGCTGACCGCCGAGTACAGCATGCTGCCACGTGCCACCCTCTCCCGGACCGACCGGGCGCGTAGCGCCTCCGGCGGGCGCACCATGGAGATTCAGCGCCTTATAGGGCGATCACTGCGGTCGATCGCAGACCTGCCCGCCCTTGGCGAGCGTACCATTACTCTCGACTGCGACGTCATTCAAGCCGACGGCGGCACGAGGACCGCAGCCGTCACCGGCGCCTACGTCGCGCTCTACCAGGCGCTGCTCAAGCTGGTGCGCAACCGAGTGCTGCACCACGTTCCGCTTACGTCGGCGGTGGCTGCGACCAGCGTCGGGCTTGTGGAGCAGACGTCGTTACTGGACCTATGCTACGAAGAGGACTCGCGCGCCGCTATCGACTTCAACGTCGTCATGTCGGACAAAGGCGAGTTCGTTGAAGTGCAAGGTACCGGTGAGGAGCGCCCGTTCAGCCGTGAGCGAATGGATGAGCTGCTTGGGCTTGCCGAGTCCGGTATTCAGGCTCTCTTCGCCGTGCAGCGCGCGGTTGTCGACAGCCTGTAACGAAACGTGCCACTGGCGCATCGAATAGATAAACTAGATGAGCCGGGCGTGGCCCGACGAACGTAATGCAAAATGGCACTGAGGATTGGCCTGCCGCCCCCGACCTTGACGATTTCTTCACGAACATCCGCTACCACAGAGCAGGCCACCCCGTGAGGTCCCTTCGCTGGTTCCTCCCGCTCATCGCCTTGGCTATAGGCGCCGCCGCTTGCGGCCAGGCTGGTCCGCCCGATTCCAGTGAGGTACCGCCCATGCTGGCGGGGTTCCCGGACGTGGCGAGCGTCGTCGACCGGGTCGCGCCCAGTGTCGTGCTCGTCCTCGCCACCACCAGCCAGACCGATACGTTCGGCCGCCGGACCGAGGGCCTATCTCGGGGCTCCGGGGTGATCTTCGACGCCCGGGGCTACATCCTCACCAACAATCACGTGGTCGAGGACGCACCCTTCGTGGACATCGTGCTTAGCAATGGCCAGGAATTGGGTGCCGAGATCGTTGGCACCGACCCGAACACCGACCTCGCCGTGCTGAAGATCGACCCGAGCAAGGTCGAGGACTTGGTCGTCACGCCGTTGGCCCAGTCCAACAGCGCAAGGATCGGTGACTGGGTCATCGCGATTGGCAACCCACTCGGCTTTGAGGGCACAGTGACAGTGGGTGTCATCAGCGCGAAGGACCGGTCGCTGGCCATATCCAAAAACCGCCTGCACGACCTGCTCCAGACGGATGCGGTCATCAACCCTGGCAATTCCGGAGGACCACTCCTCAATCTGTCCGGCCAGGTCATCGGCATCAACACCGCCATCATCCGAGGCACGCTCCCTAGCGGCCAGGAGGCAGAAGGGATCGGCTTTGCTGTCGCGACGACGACCGCGATCCCTATCGCCGAGCAGCTCATCGCGAACGGGCGTGTGGTCTGGCCGCGCATCGGCGTGGGCGTTGATGACGTGACACCGGCTAATGCATCCGAGCGTGGCCTCAGCGTAGACCAAGGCGTCCTCGTCGAATCCGTGGCGACAGACGGCCCGGCCGAACGCGCAGGCATCGAAGTGAGTGACGTCATCGTCGCCCTCGACGGCCTGCCGGTCACCAAGTTCACCGACCTGCGGCGGCTGATGCTCAACCTGTACGCTGTCGGGGACACGGTGTCGATTTCTGTGGTCCGCGCCGCGGCGACGCTTGAGCTCGACGTCACGCTAGACGAGCTGGTCTTTTAGCGAGTAGCCTCGAGGCTTAGGAGATTTACGAATGCTGACCCCCAACGAACTGCAATTCATCAAGGGCACCCAACTCTACCGGCTGGCGACATCCACTCCCACCGGCCGGCCTCACGTGATTCCGATGTTCACCCGCATGGACGGCGATAATATCGTCGTTGGCGGCTACGACTTTGACATCTCTTACAAGCGGCGCCTGATCGATCGCAACCAGTGGATCGCCTGCGTCTGGGACACCCGCGACGAAGCCGGAGCCATCAAGGGCGTGGAGATCCGAGGCAAGGCCGTCGCCACCGGGAAGATCTGGGACGGCAGTGAATACTTCATCTTGGAGCCAACGAAGGTGTTCAGCTGGGGCATCGACGAGTCAGCATCAGAGTCCTTCGCCAAGAAAATGAACTTCGACGTCACCCACCTGGCCGAGCGGGGCACCTAGGCCTACGGCAGATTGTGGATGAGCAGGCGGCCCGGCCGCAACAGCACCACCACCCGCCCCTCGGTCCGCATCGCCTCATCGTATTCGCCCCAGTTCGGGTGCTCCTTGCTTGACGCGGCGCGGTAGACGTCGCGTAGGTCCGCGCTGAGCAACGCTGGGTCGGTGTTCGCTGCGCTGCGCACCTCGGCGTCGCCGTCGATGACCGCGTAGCCTCGCCAGTCCGGCCGGCAGATCATGAGCGCGAACCGCATGTTCCGCGCCAGGTTGCGGTACTTGGCCCGGTCCGTGGTTGTCGTGAAGGCGAGGCCACCCCCGAACTTGCCGATTGTCACCAGGCTCTGCTGAGGTCTGCCGTCTCGACGGAAGGTCGTTACGACTGCCACGTGGGTTCTGGGTCAGCAGGTCGTCTAGCTCCTCAAGTGCCATTGTGGAGGCCTCCATGATTCGAATCCAAGCATGCTATCAAGCCTCAGGTGCCTGGCCGTGGCCTGGCTGGCGGTCGAGATGGCGCTGCACTACCATGTGCACCTGGCCGACAGGACGTTCGGCCAGGTGGGAGACCCCGTTGCTCGTAGGCGAAACACCAGCCGTGGCCGCTCGGCCTCGGATTTTCTACGGTTGGTACATCGTCGGCGCGAGTATCTTCTCGAACGCGCTGCTCTCTGGCATTGTCTTCTCCGGCTTCGGCGCCTTCATCATCCCCATCGAGACGACGTTCGGCTGGAGTCGATCAGCTATATCGGGCGCCCTCGCCATCCGTCAGTTCGAATCGGGCCTGCTCGCGCCGGGCATCGGCTTCGTCGTTGACCGCTTCGGCGCGCGACGCATCATCATTGGCGGGGCGCTGATGACAGGGCTGGGGCTGATGGCGTTGGGCTGGCTGACCACAGGCATTGCGACCTTCTACTTCTTCTTCATCATCGTGGCCATCGGCACCTCCGGCATTAGCCACTCCGTGACATGGCCCGTCATAATCACGCGCTGGTTCCGGCGCAAGCGAGGCACTGCCATCGGGCTGGCGGTCATGGGGCCGACCATCGGCACCGCGCTGGTGATCCTGAATACCACGTTGGAGGAGCAGTTCGGGTGGCGGAACGTGATAGCAGGCTACGGCTTGCTGGTTGCTGTGCTGATCACGCTCATGGGGCTGATCGCCCGCGACCGTCCCGAGCCGTACGGGCTAGCGCCGGACGGCGACCCGCCGGCGCTAGCGGGCTCAGAGGCCAGCATCAGGGCCGCAGCCCATGACGCTGGAGGCCTCACACTGGTCCAGGTCCTCCGGAGCCCTTCTTTCTGGCTGCTGACGCTCTACCTCGGCGGCATGTTCGTCAGTAGCTCCGGTTTCCTTTCCCACGAGCTACCCTACTTTGTTGACGACCTTGGCTTCTCTGCCCGGTCGGCGGCGGTCATGGTGACGCTGACATTCGCGTTCAGCGCCATCGGCCGCATCGGGGCGGGCACGCTAATGGACCGGATGGACTACCGGCTGGTGATGGCGGGCTCGTCGGTGTTGATGGCACTCAGCTTCGCTTATGCGCAGGCTGTCGACATGCGCACGGGCTGGGCTGCGCAGCCGTTGGTCATCGGCTTTGCCGTGGCCTTCGGCGCCAACATACCTATGCGCTCGGTGCTCGGCGCAATGATGTTCGGCAACCGTTCGATCGGCTCCGTCATTGGCATCCTTAATGGAGGCATCGTCGGAGCCGGCCTCACGGGGCCGCTCATGTTGGGACTGATCTTCACCTGGCAAGGCAACTACAACACGGGAGTCTGGGTCATGCTGGTGCTGTCGATGGCGCTGGCCGTCGTGCCTTTCTTTATGCGCTCACGCCGAGAGCTGGAGCGGACGCGCGATGCGGTCCGCGTGGCGGGGTAACCGGACTCATGTCTATACCCGCAGGCACCCCCCCGGCTGCGCGTAAGCGGCCGCGCATCTTCTATGGCTGGTACATCGTTGGCGCGAGCAACTTGTCCAACGCCATCACCTCCGCTGTCTACTTCCAGGGGTTTTCTGCCTTTGTCCTGCCCATTGAGACGACATTCGGGTGGAGCCGCTCAGTCATCTCCGCTGCCGCGTCGTTGCGCCAGGCGGAGGCCGGTTTCGCCGGACCCGCCGTCGGCTTTTTGGTTGACCGGATTGGCGCACGCTGGATCATAGTGACAGGAGCTGTCATCGTCGGTCTCGGGCTCATTGGCCTGGGCCTCTCCAACGGCGTCGTCATGTTCTACGCCTTCTTTCTCTTCATCTCACTCGGGACGTCGGGTGTTGGCCATGGGGTGACATGGCCAACGGTGGTCGGACGCTGGTTCCGGCGTAAGAGAGGGCTGGCCATCGGCCTCGCGGTGATGGGCCCCATCGTCGGAGCTCCCATGGTCGTCGTCAATGCATCGCTGATCGACGCCTTCGGATGGCGGGCCGTCTTGGTTGGGTACGGGGTTGTCATCACTGTCTTTGTCTCATTGCTCGGTCTTGTGGCACGGAATCGACCCCAGGATTACGGCTTGCTGCCCTACGGCGAGGAGCCAGAGGCGCGGCCTGGCGCCGTGGCTTTGTCCCGACGCGAGCCGGAGTATGGGATGAGCATGTCTACCGTGGCCCGCTCGCGCGCCTTCTGGCTGCTGTCGGCTTACCTCGGCGGCATGTTCATCGCTAACTCCGGCTTCCAACTGCACCAGATACCCTACTTCGTCAACGACCGGGGTTTTTCGAGTACTGCCGCGGCAACGACCATCTGGATTGTTCTCTGGGCCAGTGGCTTCGGCAGGACCGGCGGCGGATGGCTCATGGACAAGCTCGACTATCGCTTGGTCCTAGTGGCCGCCTCCGTCATGCTGGCGTCAAGTTTCGTGTACCTGCAGATGGGCAAGCCTGACAACCTCGTCGAGACCCTCCCCTTCGACCTGCTCTTCGGCCTCGCTTTCGGCACGACGATCCCTATGCGAGGGACGCTCGGCAGCATGATGTTCGGCACTCGATCACTGGGTGCGGTCGTCGGCCTACTCCAGGGAACTGGGGTCGCGGCTGGCGTCGTCGGACCGATCCTGATGGGCGCGTTATTCGACCTGCGAGGAAATTACTCCCTGGGCCTTTGGCTCATCGCTGCGATCGCGCTGGCCGGCACCGTGCCGGTGCTCTTCATGGAGTCGGGGCGCACGCTTGCCGCTCGGGTTGAGGCGACTAGGCCACGCGAGTAGAACTCGCAGGGCCTACCCCGTGCGCTCGACGCCCAGCGCCAGCGATATGCCTTCCACGTCCTGCGCTTCGCCGTAGGCGCGCTCGGGCGGCGCCGCCAGGACAACCTTGTCGCTTAGCGTCTCGTCGCGCAGGTAGCTCTCGTGGGTTGCCAGCACCGCCCGCGTGGTCTCGTCGGCGCCGCCCACGTAGGTGACAATGCGGTCCGCGATGTCAAAGCCCGCGTCGCGCCGCAGGTTCTGGAAGCGATGGACCAGCTCGCGCGCGAAGCCCTCCGCCTTCAGTTCAGGCGTCAGCGCTGTGTCGATCGCCACCACGAGAGAGCCGCCCTCTTCAGATGCGATTGCGAACCCGTCGCGCTCCTCCATGTCGATCAGCAGCTCTTCTGGCTCCAGCGTGAATTCGCCCACACGCACCAGGTCGCCGGCGCGGGCGCTGCTGGCTAGGTCGGCGGCGTTGGCCTGGTCGATAGCTGCGCGGATGGCGCCAACCAGTCGACCGTACTTGGGGCCCAGCAGCGGCAGATTGGGACGGACGCTAATGGTAGCCAGGCCGTCATCCGCCGCCACCTCCAGCGCCTTCACGTTGAGCTCGTCGATGACTTGTGATCTGATGGACGGCAACAGCGCGACGTCATCATCGCGCGTCTGCACTAGCACGCGCGCCAGCGGCTGGCGGACCTTGATGGCGCTCTGGCTGCGCGCGGCGCGGCCGAGACTCGCAATACGCATGGCCAGGCGCGTTGCCCGTTCGAGCGTCTCGTCCGTCAGCGTGGCGTCCGCCATTGGCCAATCGGCCAGGTGGACACTGTCAACTGAGTCTCGCGACGCGAGGTTTGCGTACATGGCGTCGGCGACGAACGGTGTCATCGGTGCTATGAGCCGGCTCACCGTCAGCAGGCAGGAGTACAGCGTGACATAGGCCGATGCTTTGTCCTCGTCGTTCTCGCTCTTCCAGAAACGACGCCTGCTGCGACGGACGTACCAGTTTGAGAGCCGGTTGACGAACTCCTCGATGCGCCGTCCCGCGTCGGTCGGGTTGTAGCCGTCCATCTCGCTGCTCGCGGCGGAGACGAGGCCGTTCAACTCCGAGACGATCCACCTATCGAGCTCGTTGGCTGGGGGACCGGCGAGGACGGGACCGCCCACCTCACCCTTCCAGCGCGCGGCGTGCTCCTCGGGCGCGAAGCCGTCGATGTTCGCGTAGGTCACGAAGAATGAATAGGTATTCCAGAGCGTGAGCATGAACCGGCGCAGCGATTCTTGGACGAGGCCCTGCGAGAAGCGCCGGGCGACACCGGCCGGCGCCGCGGTGTAGAGATACCACCGCAGCGCGTCGGCGCCCTGCGCGCCCATGACTTCCCACGGGTCGACCGCATTGCCTTTAGACTTGGACATCTTCTCGCCCTTCTCGTCGAGGATCAGCCCAAGGACAATCACGTTCCGATAGGAAGGCTGGTTGGTTAGCAACACCGACTCAGCCAGCAGGCTGTAGAACCAACCCCTGGTCTGGTCGATGCCTTCGGTGATGTAGTCCGCTGGGTAGTAGGGGCTGGCGATGACGTCCTCGACGCTGCGCAAAGTCACCTCCCCGTTGGGAGTGGGGAGAGTGACAGGGAAGTTCCATTGCGCGAAGGGCATCGCGCCCGAGTCGTACCAGGCGTCGGCAACCTCAGGGACGCGCGCCATCGCTTCACCGCAGCCCTTGCAGACCAGCTTGATCCGGTCCACGTAGGGGCGATGGAGGTCGAGTCCCTCAACCAGCGCTCGCGTCTGCGGCGTCGCCAGCGCCGCTAGCTCGGCCTTGCTGCCGACGCAGGCCGTCTCGCCGCACGTCTCGCAGCGCCAGATGGGGATTGGCGTGCCCCAGTAGCGCTCGCGGGAAACGGCCCAGTCCACGTTGTTACGCAGCCACTCTCCGAAGCGACCTTCGCGCACATGGTCCGGGTGCCAGTTGATGGACTGATTTCCTTCCATCAGTCGCTCCTTGGCCGCCGTCGTCTGGATGTACCACGATGCCTTGGCGTAGTAGAGCAGCGGCGTGTCGCAGCGCCCGCAGCAGGGGTAGGTGTGGCGGTATATTCCCTGCTTGAGCAGCAAACTCCGCCGGTCGAGGTCGCGGATGATCTCTCCGTCAGCCTCCTTCACGAACTTCCCCGCGCCAGGGAAGCCGTCGGCTAGCACCCCATGGAGGTCCACCGTGTGCTGGGTGGGCAGGCCGTGCTCGCGTCCCAACTCCGCGTCGTCCGCGCCATAGGCTGGGGCTGTGTGAACCAGGCCGGTGCCATCTTGAGTAGTCACGTAATCGGCGGCGTACACTCGGTACATTCCAGGCTCAGGTTTCACGAGAGGGTACGGCGCCTCGTAGCGAAGGCCTACGAGGTCGCTGCCGGCGAATCGCTCCAGCACGCGCCAGCCCTCGCCCAGCGTTGACTCCATGAGGCTCGCCGCGAGCACCAGGCGCTCGTCCCGCTCGGCTCCTTCAGGCGCGCGGACTAGCACGTACTCCTGGCCGGGCGCCACCGCCACGGCCATGTTCGCGGTCAGCGTCCAAGGCGTCGTCGTCCAGATCGCCAACGATGGTGGGTCCGTGAACTTCCGGATGGCCTCCTTGCTCATCGGCGGCACACCGCTATTGTCCAGGCCCAGCCGTGCGGCGACGCCGGGCTCCGCGTCCGGCTGGGAAAGGGACAGCGGCATGCGCACGAAGATCGACGGGTCCGGCGTGTCGTCCTTGTACCCTTGTGCCACTTCGTGTGAGCTCAGGCTCGTTACGCAGCGTGGGCAGTGGGGCGTCACGCGGAACCCCTCGTACACGAGCCCTTGATCCCAGAGGCGCTTGAAGACCCACCAGCCGTTCTCGATGTAGCCGTTGTCGTACGTGATGTAGGCGTCGTTCATGTCGAGCCAACTACCGGAACGCTCAGTCAGCTGCTCCCATTCACTGATGTAACGGAAAACACTCTCGCGGCAGCGCTGGTTGAACTCTTCGATGCCGTACGCCTCAATGTCCTGTTTGTTCTTGAGACCCAGCTCCTTTTCCACCTCCAACTCGACGGCGAGACCGTGCGTGTCCCAACCGCCGCGACGCAGCGGCATGAATCCGCGCATGGTCTTGTAGCGGATCATTACGTCCTTGTAGGCGCGGGTGATGACGTGGTGAATGCCCGGCGCGCCGTTCGCGGTCGGGGGGCCTTCGTAGAACACGAACAGCGGCGCGCCTTTACGTACCTCGGCCACGCGGTTGAACGCATCGATGGCGCGCCAGCGCTCCAGCACGGACTGCTCGAGGTCCGGAAAGCTCACACGGCTGGAGACCTCCTCGAACCGCCGCCCTTCGGCTTCGCTCAGAACAGGCTTGGCGTCCACCATTTTCTCCTCTCGCGACTTTCACTCTCGCAACAAAAAAAGCCCGCCCCTACTTCGGTAAGGGACGGGCATGACCCGCGGTACCACCCTCGTTCCCCTCCGACAGAGCCGGAGGGACACTTATCATGGGCCCTCGTGGCGAAGACCCGCCTGGATAACGGGTGGCTGCCCGGTCACGCTTACTCCCCGGCGGCCCTCTCCTCTTACTGCTAAAGGTAAGGAACGCGGGTTTCTGGTGACGACTCAGGAGGGATATTCGACTGGTTCCGCGTGCCGGCTCACACCGTTCCCGGCTCGCTTGACGCGTCGTCCAGCCTACTCGGCTCCATCTTTGCCGTGTGCGCCAACGTAGCACCATGTGACGAAATCCGTCAAGCGGATTCGGCCACTAACGCCGGCGGCGTGTCCGCGGCGTGGGCCTGCGGCTGCGCCGATAGAACGGACGGGGCCTCGAAGGCTCACGTTGGTCAGGGGGCGTGCCATCGCCAGTCGGCCGCGGCTCGAAGTGCGCGAACGCGCGGCGCAGCCGACTGAGAGAGAAAACCAACCCCAGTTGCATCAGCACAAGCCCAAGCCAGCGCACTGCCTGTGCACTGGCTGTCACCAGGCTGAGGTCGCCGACGAGCAACGGCCCCTCCCAGCTCGCCAGAATCCCATGGGCGCCGGCCAAGAGGACCAGCGCCCAGGCGCTACCGTTGGCCTCGCCCACGGGTGCCGTCACCAGGCGGCGGGCGAACCACGCCACTGCCGCGACCTCGACAACCGACCGCAGTGCCGCCGCTGCCGTGAACAGGCTGGCATTGGCGATGGCTTCTTCCATCTCGAAGACCGGGAACCGTGTGGCCTGGGTCAGCACGAAGAAAGCTGTGTAGCCAATGGCAACGGGCAGCCCGTGGTCCAACAGTGACACAGCCACCAAAAGGACCAAAAGGTACATGGCACCGTAGATAGCCAGGGCTGCGAACCCGGTCGACGGGTCGAACTCGGTGGCCACGAGGCCTGTGGCCACCAGCACGACCGCGCCGATCGCCCCCGGCGGCCACGTAAGGAGGCTCATGGGGAGGCGCTGGCGCATCGCGAAGATGCCCGCTGCCGCGACACCGATCATCAGCACAATGCCGGGCGGAGTCAGGCCCCCACTGACGCCGGGCAGCCCAAGCACACGCCACGGCCACGAAACGATCGACGCGGCAAACAGGCCCGCGAAAGGGAGGGCCAGCGCCGCGAGGAGCCACTCGCGGCGGACTAGCAGACGCTCCGGCCCGGGCGGCGAGGTTGCCTCCACCGCGCCAGGAGCGTCTGGCTCAGCCGGTTCTAGTCGGTCCACGGCGACGAGGGCCTGACTGGTCCGAGCTTGACGGGGCTGGGCGATCCCCCACCGGTTTGATGATGACCCTTCGGTTGGCACCTTCGCCCGTGCTTTCGGTGGTCACGCTGGTGCTATCCGCGAGTTCCATATGCACGATGCGGCGGTCCGCGGCCGACATCGGCTCGAGCGACAAAGGGCGCCCGGCGCTCGACGCGCGGCGAGCCATCTGCCCCGCCAGCTCCCGAAGACTCTGTTCGTGTCGCTGCCGGTAGTGCTCGATGTCGATGATGACTGGCGTTACGTCACCACCATCTCGGTCGCGCTGCGCCAGCATGGTGTTCACGATGAACTGAAGCGAGCGTAGCGTGTCCCCGCGCTTGCCGATCAGGAGTCCGGCGTCCTCGCCCTGTACGTCGATCATCGTGGGGTCGTCCGGGCCGGTGCCGGTGTTGCGGATGCTCGCGCGGGCCTGCGCGTCCAGCTTCGCCAAGATGTCCGTGACGGCCGTGAGTGCGGCGCCAGCGGCCCCGCCGCTGCCAATGCGGCGAACGCGAATCTTGGCGGGCTCCGATCCAATGCCGAGGATTCCGGAGCGGCCGTGGCTAACGACGTCGACGCCGACCTCGTCTCGGCTGACGCCGAGCTCGATTGTCGCCAACTCGATCGCCTCCTCCACCGTCTTCCCTGTTATTTCGAGGCTGTCGCTCTCCATCCGAGGCCTCCTGTGCCGATGGAGCGGGTAGCACGGGACCCCGTGCCGCGGGAAGCGGGGCCGGCGTAGCCAGACCCGGTATCGCGTTCCGCAGGTTGCTCCATCCGGTCACGAATGATTGGATGATGATTCCCACCATGTTTGACACAACCCAGTAGACGACCAGACCGCCAGGGAAGAAGAGACTGAACACCCCGAACATGATCGGGAACATCCACACCATCATCCGCTGGGTCGAGGCCTGTGTGGGGTCGGCGCTGCGCACCTGCACCATGCGCTGTTGTATGAACATGGTGATGCCCGAGAGCGCGACGAGCGTGAGCCCCAGCAAGTTCCGGTCACGTGACGGCTCGATGGCCAAGTCCATGCCCAAGAAATGACGGCTTACCGGCACCGCCGAATCCAGCATCGGCAACCAGGCGTACAGCCGGTCGGAAAGGCCGGCGAGGTTCTCCGGGGTGAACGGCAGTACGTTGTTGATCGCCCAGAACAAACCTATGAAGATTGGCATCTGCACGACAAGCGGTCCCAGGCAACCGACGGGGTTCACCCCCATCTCGCGATAGGTCCGCATCATCTCGGCGCCGCGCTTCTGCGGGTCGTTCTTGTAGCGCTCCTGGATTTCGCGCAGCCGGGGCTGAAGCGCCTGCATCTTCTGAGTTGAGCGCACTTGGCGCACCACTAATGGGTACGTTGCACCACGGACCAGGAGCGTGAACACGATGATCGCGAGGCCCAGGTTGTTGAACAGGATGACGTAAAGCAGCATCAGGCTGTTCGTCATCGGCTTCGTGACAACCTCGCCCCAGAGTATCCCTAGGAACTCCATGGCTAGCGCCCCTTCCCCAGGTCTTGCTCCCACAACAGCCGGCGGTCAACGACGTCATAGGCCCGCAGTACACGGTCGATCGTATACACGTACACCACCGAGCCGGCCGCCGTGAGCGGCGCGCGGATCTTGCTGCCGACGCGCTGGTCCCACAGGCGAGCTCCCGTGGCGGCGTCTAGCACCACGATGTTTTCGTCGTCGGAGCCAACCACGACCGTGTCGCCGACCACCACCGGAGCGGAGATGATGGGGCCGATGTCGCCGTCCGTCGGATAAACCCATGCCACGCGCCGTGTCGTCAGGTCATAGGCGTACAGCCGCCCGTCGAGACTGGGTGCAAACACACGAGTCTCGTCCGTTGCTGCTTTCGCCCAGAACCAGTTATCGGCCTCCAGCACCGCGGATGCACCGGCGGTCTCGAGGTCGATCGCGTAGAAGGTTTGATTGAACGAACCGACGTATAGTTTGTTGTCCAGCACGAGCACCGGCGCCGAAATCCCACCCCCCAAACCTACCGGCGCCGCCCAGACCGGCTCGCAGTCGTCGACGGCGATCGCATACAGGTTGTGCGACAGGTCACCGAAATAGGCAATCCCATCTACCACTGTCGGTGTCGACCAGATAGCGCCAACGGGGTCGTTGCCGCGGGCGGGATAAACACAAACCTCACGCAGGTCCTCGTCCAGCACATATAGTCGGCCGGTGTCCGCAGACTCCGAGCCGCCGAACACGAACCTGGTGCCAGCCGTAACGATGGAGCCCAGAATCCCCTTCGACAGCTTGTCTCCCTCTATCTCGAAGGACCGAACTTCGATCAGGCCGGTTGCATCGAGTGCGTAAACAATACCGTTGAATCCGCCGACATAGACTTTCCCGTTTGCGACCGTAGGCACGCCGTAGAAGCCAGGAAAGGCGTCGGTCCGGCCTGCGCTGCCCACCGCGAAGCTGGCAGTCTCCCGGCCCTGAGCCTCGAGGTCTACGGCAATCACTTCTCCGTTCTGCGTGCCGATGTAACCGGTCGACCCGTCAACAGCCAAGCCGGACCACGCCTGCGAAGGTGAGGAGCGGTTGCCGGCGCAGCCGGCGAGGACCAACGTGAGGATGGCAAACAGAAACAGAGCACCGATCGGTGCTCGAAAACACAGGCCACCAGGCAATTTATCTGAGCGTCTCAAACGACTGGTCCTTCGATCGAGCCCCGTGGGTGCGAGGGCTCGGCCCCCCGGCACCAACGCCGGGGCTGAATATCGAGTCTATTCGGGGACCGGGTCGAAGCCCGATCCTCCCAACGGCTGGCAACTGGCCAACCGCCTGAATGCCAGCCAACCCCCGCGAACAACCCCATGGCGAAGGATGGCCTCCCGGCTGTAGTGCGAACACGTCGGATGATACCGGCACGCGCCTGGCCAGATCGGTGACACGGCGTGCTGGTACCAAGAGATGAGCCGAATGACCAAAGCTTGCATCACTACCGCTTCTCGTCGCTCCCTTTCTCCGGTCCCACCAGCAGGTCCGCTCGCTGGGTGACCTCCATGACCGCCTGGCGCACCCCTTCGAAGTCTGCCATCGCGGCCGGCGGTCTGGCGATGTACAGCAAGTCCCAGCCCTCGCGTACGCCGGCCCGGCGCACCACCTCCCGCATCCGGCGGCGCAGCAGATTCCGTGCAACCGCGGCCTTGGCTACTCGACGTCCCACTACGAAACCGAAACGAGAATAGGGGAGGGAGTTCCGCGCCGCCCGGAGCGTTACAAGGAAGTGCGGCTGAGAACTCCCGCGCCTCCTGAGCGCTTGGATGTCACCGCTACGTCTGAGCCGGCGCTCTCGGGGCAATGACTCGCTCGCTCGGAGCCATTCCGTACTCGCGAGAATACCTAGACCGCTAGCTGATGCCGGCCCTTGAACCGACGCCGGCTCAACACCCGGCGTCCGCCGGGCGTTGACATGCGGCCGCGAAACCCGTGTACTCGGGCTCGTCGCCGCTTCTTTGGTTGATATGTTCTTTTCGGCATACTGTCAGTAGTGCGGCCGTTGTCAGCTCGCTTCCCCGGCGGTCGAGTATAATCTGGCCCCGCTTGGAGTGTCAAAGGAAGCCGATACGGGAAGCCGACCGTCCTCCTATCGTTCCTCCCATACCCGACCTGAAAGCGCTCTTGTCTGAACTTGCGCAGGGAAAGCCTGAGCCAATGCCTCCTCAGCCTGCGGCCCGAAAGCCACGCCGCGTTCGGGCCGACCTTCTGCTCGTTGAGCGCGGCTTGGCGGCGTCTCGCTCCCAGGCCCAACTGCTTTTGAGGGCCGGGCAGGTGTTCTCAGGCGACGCGCGGGACGCGCGGGTGGAAACACCCGGCCAAATGGTCGCGGCCGACACCCCCCTGCGGCTCGTCGAGCGGCGACGGTACGTCGGCAGGGGAGGGGAGAAGCTAGCGGGTGCGCTGGCCGCGTTCGATTTCGACGTCACGGGCAAAACAGCCCTCGACATCGGTGCCTCCACCGGCGGCTTCACCGACTGTCTGCTCCAGGCTGGCGCGATACGGGCCTACGCCATCGACGTGGGCAGAGCCCAGCTCGCCGAGAGGCTCCGGAGCGACCCGCGCGTCGTCTCGATGGAACAGACCAACGCGCGGCAACCCTTCGAACTGCCTGAGGCGGTCGACATACTGGTCGCCGACGTTTCTTTTATCTCGTTGCGGCTGGTGCTGCCGCCCGCATTCGCCCATCTGCGCGGCGGAGGCCACGCGCTGGTCTTGGTCAAGCCGCAGTTCGAGGCAGGCCGCGGCGCGGTTGGCAGAGGCGGCGTCGTGAAAGACCCGAAAACCCACGCCGACGTGGTCGGGGCGTTCTGCCTGTGGGCCATTGAGTCAGGGCGAAGGTTGCGGCTCCTGGGAGTCCGGCGGAGCGTGCTGGCAGGCGATAACGGGAACCGAGAGTACTTCGTGCTGCTGCACCAAGACACCTAGCTTCGGCTCGGTGCCAGACCAAACGAGGGGTGCAGCCCCTCATGACGCGAGCCATCGACGCGGGTACCGAGTACAATGAGCAGCAGTCCGCGCGCAACGGGAGGCTACGTCCGTGGCCACCGCCAATCACCCTGCAGGTGACTTCGAAGACGTTCCCCACGACGAGTGTGGGGTTCTCGGTGCATACATCCCCGGCGCATTGGGCGCCGAGGCTGCGCGGATCGCCTTCTTCGGGCTTTTCGCACTCCAGCACCGAGGACAAGAGAGCGCGGGCATTGCCGCCGGGGACGGCCAGACCCTCCGAGCCCACGTCAATATGGGCCTGGTCTCCACCGTCTTCCGCACGGAGGACCTTGAGCGCCTGCCGGGCCACCTCGTCATCGGGCACACCCGCTACTCGACGATGGGCTCCAGCAACCTGATCAACGTTCAGCCCATCGTCGTCAAGAGTTCGTCGATCGAGCTTGCCCTCGCCCACAACGGCAATGTCATCAACGCAGGCGAACTCAAGGACTGGCTGTCGGAGGAGTTTGGTGTCACCTGCGCGACCACTACGGACTCCGAAGTGGTCGCGCACCTCATGGCCTGGGCGCCGGCAGGCGACTGGGCCGGCCGCGCCGCATACCTCATGCGCACCCTGCAGGGCGCCTACTCGCTTGTCGTCGCCACCAAGGACACGCTGGTCGCCATGCGGGACCCGTTGGGCGTCCGCCCGCTGTGCCTGGGCAAGTATGGCACCGGATGGGTTGTTGCCTCGGAGAGTTCGGCGCTGGACCATGTTGGTGCACAGTTCGTCCGCGAGGTCGAGCCCGGCGAAACCATCGTCATCAATCACGACGGCCTGACCAGCATTCCTTGTGCTACGCCCAGCGCGACGACGGCACACTGTGTCTTTGAGCACATCTACTTCGCGCGGCCCGACTCGATTCTCGAGGGGCGCCTGGCGCACATGACCCGCCAGCGTATGGGCGAGGCGCTGGCCATCGACTACCCCGTCGAGGCCGACATCGTCATACCCGTGCCTGACTCGGCGAACTCGGCTGCCCTTGGTTATGCCAAGCAGTCGGGCCTGCCTTTCGAGTTTGGGCTCATCAAGAACCGTTACGTCGGGCGAACCTTCATCGAGCCCGACCAACACTTCCGTGCGCTGGGCGTTCGTAACAAATTTAACCCTATCCAGGAGGTGCTCACGGGCAAGCGCATTGTCGTTGTGGACGACAGCATCGTTCGTGGGACCACCACGCCGCACGTCGTCGAGTTGCTGCGCCGGGCTGGTGCAACAGAGGTCCACCTGCGCGTCTGCGCGCCCCCGATCCAGCACCCGTGCCACTTCGGCGTTGATATGCCGACCAAAGGCGAGTTCATCGCGAGTTCCCGCAGCATCGAAGAGGTCCGCCAGCTCATCGGTGCCGACTCGCTCGCCTACCTCACTGTGGAGCGGCTCCACGAAGTGGTCAGCGGCGACACGACCGGCACCGGTTTCTGCAATGCCTGCTTTAGCGGCCATTACCCGATGCCAGTCCAGCTCCAGCTCGACAAGTTCTCGCTGGAGCGCCCCACCGCTCCACAGGCCGAATAAACGGCCCGCCCGGTGGCCGTGCTTGCCCTGCGTTCTATTGCCGACCTTCCTGCGCTTGCCGCGTCGCTGCCGTTGGCTGTTCGGTTGCTGTTCGACCGTATCTACCGCGTGACGCCCACCGAAAGCCACCTGCGCGTGCCAGAGACCATGGTCCCGTGGGTCGAGGAACACTTCGGTCCGCGTGAGGCCGTCGAGCACCAAGCCCTCGTCCGAGTGGACAACGTCGTGACCGGCGAAGGGACTCTATTTAACGCACTACGGGCCCGCCGCCCGGTCCCCGTCACGCTCGATCAGCCCATCACCGGCCAGTTCGACGGCGACGTGTGGGCCGACCCGTTGGCTTCGACGCCCGAGGACACCTTCGGCAGGCTGCAAAACCGCCACGGAATGACCGCGGCGAACGTCGCTCGCTACGACACCCAGCACAGCCTCATTGTTTTCGCTGAGCCGGATCCTCTCAAGTTCTCGATCGAGGGCCTTGCCGGGCATATCGAACTGGCCCTGGACTGGTTCGCCAAGGCACAAGCGTCCGACCCGGATGCCATCTACCCCTACCTCATGTGGAATTGCCTCTGGCGCGCGGGCGGCTCGGTGGTCCATGGTCACATGCAGGCGTCGCTTGCCCGCGAGCGCCACTTCGCCAAGATCGAGCGGCTGCGCGCCGACGCGGAGGCATACCGGCAGCGCTACCACGCGTCCTACTTCGATGACCTCGCAGCGGTGCACCGAGCCCTTGGCCTCGAGGTTGGCGGCGTTGTTAATGAAGGGCGCGTGCTGGCCCATCTCACGCCGATCAAAGAGAAGGAGGTGTTGATCCTGCTGCCCGAGCTGACACCGTCAGCAGCGGCCCCGCTCTTCGCGGTGCTGAGGACATTGGTCGGGCGGCTCGGCGTGCGTTCCTTCAACATGGGCATGCTAATGCCCCCGCGTGGCGTCAGCCCAGAGTCGTGGGAAGGCTTTCCCGTGTTGGTCCGGCTGGTCGACCGTGGCCCGCTCGAAAGCCGGACGAGTGATTGGGGGGCCATGGAGATGTTCGCCCAGAGCGTCGTCGCTGCGGACCCTTTCGACTTGGCCCGTGAACTGGCCGAAGAGACAGGAGCCTAACCATGGCCTCCGTCGACATTGTCATTCCGGTTCTGAACGAAGAACACTCGCTCCCTCATTGCATTGAGGAACTATCCGCCTTCCTAGCGGCCAACCTCGACGAGCACGCATGGCGCATCGTCGTGGCGGACAACGGTTCGACCGATAGCACACTCGCGGTTGCCCAGCGTTACGCCACGCGCGACCCAAAGCGCGTCGTCTTCATCCACCTCGATCAGCGTGGCCGAGGCCGCGCCCTGCGGCGCGCATGGCTGGAGACGGAGGCCGACGTCGTCAGCTATATGGACGTCGACCTCTCGACCGGACTCGATGCGTTCCCGCTGCTGATTAAGGCCATCACCGGCGAGGGCTACGACGTGGCGACTGGGAGTCGGCTCGCCCGAGGCGCCCAGACCGCGAGGTCGCTGAAACGCGAGTTCATCTCGCGGACGTACAACCTGATAATCAAGGCCATGTTCCGGACTCGATTCAGCGATGCCCAGTGCGGATTCAAGGCTATGAGCCGAGACGTCGCCAACGTACTGGTGCCTGCCATCGTCAATAACCACTGGTTCTTCGACACCGAACTGCTTATTGTGGCCGAGAAGCGAGGATTCCGAGTCAAAGACATACCGGTGGCCTGGTCGGAAGACCCTGACACGAGGGTCAAGATTGCCCGCACGATGGCAGAGGATCTGAGAGGATTGGCCAGGTTGTTAATGGGCGGTATCCCGGCGGTTGATCCGCCTTCGCCGCCTGGCCAGGCTCCTAGTTCTGCTGAATGAACCTTACTGATAGAGCCAGTGACGAATCCGTCGTTTGCCCGACCGCTGACCTGGCGCCTGGGCGGCAAGGCAGGATGCCAAACGCATGATCCATCGCGACCCACACTTCGAAGTCAGGCCATCGCTTATTACTGGCGACACCGCCGACGCCTACCTTCATCGGACCCAGCGTGTCCTGCGCGATGAAGGGCTGAATCCGATGGTGGTCATGGAGTTCTCCGCGTCTTGGGATGGCATCCTCTGCGGCACCCTCGAAGTGAAGGCAGTGCTGTCGAAGGTCACCTCCGAGGGCAACCGCGAGGTGTGGGCTGTGGAGGAAGGAACCAAGGTCAAGCAGGGTGAAGTCTGCGTCTCCATACGCGCTCCCTACTCCTCCTTTGGGCTCTACGAGACCGCGATCAGTGGGATTTTGGCCCAGTCGACCGGCTGGGCCACGGCCGCCCATGACCTTGTCATCGCTGCGGACGGGCACCCCGTCGTCTCGGTGGGTGCGCACAATGTCCACCCATCCGTCGCTGCAGTCATGGACTACGCGTCCGTCGTCGGCGGCTGCCAGACCGGCTCCACCACCCTTGGGGCCAGGCTCGCCGGCACCCAGCCCATCACCTCCGTCTCGGGCGCACTGCTCCAGATCATCGGTGACCCAGCGGCGGCACTGGAGGCTTTCGACCGCTCCGTCGCGCCCGACGTCCCGCGGATCGCCTACCTGGACCCCCGAGGCGACGTGGCCGCGCAGACTGCCGAAATCGCCAGGCTCGCCGGGAACAGACTCACCGCTGTGCGGCTCGGGCGTATCCCCGGCGGCCGTCAGATACCGGCCGAGGTTATCCATGAGGTGCGCGCCCGACTGGACGAGCACGGCTGCGGTAACGTGGACATTGTTGTTGGAGGCGGGCTTTCGCCCGACCGCATACGCTCACTACTGAGCGCGGGTTCGCCCATCGACGTCTTCCACGACTCTGGCTACATCGCCAGCGCGAATCCAGTGCCTTTCCAGCCGAACATTCGTACCATCAGTGAACGACAGGTACCCCAAGAGGTCGAGCCGCCACCGCCGAATCCGCGGCTGCTGCGCGTTCTCTAACTATGTCTTACTTGCCGTAAGCCTAAGTGCGGACTAAGCGATAAGCTTACGGCTCCGTGTAGGTGCCGAGGTCGAAGGCGTCGCCGCCGGCCAAAGCCGCGGCCGCCGTCACTGGCTCCTCCAGGTCAGCGAACGCGCCCCCCTCGAAAGTGAAGCGAGCCGCATCGGCGGCGGTCGCTGCGTCGAAGTCGCTGGACTGCGCGGGGTCAACGTCGTTCGTCTCGTACGTCGCCAGGTACTGCGCGCGGCCCGGAGCGAGACGAACCGCCTTTACCACCAGTGCGTCCTCACGGACAATGGCCAGCCATGCGGTGTCCCCGCGGAGCGGCACGGCCGCCGCGATACGAGGCGTGTTGAGTTGATCTTTCTCGTAGTCCAGCATATGCAGGCTCAGCGCGAGCGCGTCGCGCGGCGCCATACCCGCAGCGACCTTTTCGGTGATGGGGTCAGTGTGCGTCCCGTTGGTCGCGATGGCCCAGCCAGACACTGTTCGTAGTGCGTTGTAAGCGATGTACGGGTTCTTCCGCACGTCATCCTCGGCTCCCGGAGACGGGACAATGGCCAGACGGCCGCCCAAGTCCACGGCTTGGCGATTTGGAAAAGACCGACTCGAAACCCGATAGAGTGCTGCGTTGCGCCCGTCCCGTGTTCTCCCTACGGCGACGATTCGGCCGACGTACATCGCTCGTTCTCCTTCCCGGCGCCGCTACGCCATCGTCAAACTGGGAAACGCATCCAGCGACAGGTCGGCCGGCCCCGCATGCCGCAGCCGATAGTAGGCCGCGGCGGCAATCATCGCGCCGTTGTCAGTGCATAAGCGCGGCGCAGGGATAAGCACCGGCACCGACGAACGGTGCTCGCACTCTTCCCGCAGCCGGACATTCGCCGAGACACCGCCGCCGAGCACCAGGGCTCGCGCGCCAGAGCGCTCCGTTGCCTCCACGGCCTTCGCCGCGATCACATCCACGACCGCCTCCTGGAACGCCGCGGCGAGGCCGGACACCAGCGCGGGGTCGGCGCCCGACTCCGACGCCGGGTAAATGCCGAGGTCCTGGGCACGATGGAGCAGAGCCGTTTTTAGGCCGCTGAAGCTGAAATCCAAACTGTTCCCGAGCCGGGCGCGCGGCAGCTCACCGAGAGGTGAGGCGTCCTCGGCGGCACGCTGGATGGCCGGGCCACCGGGATATCCCAGGCCAAGGATGCGCGCTGCCTTGTCGAACGCCTCCCCTGCCGCGTCGTCTCGCGTTTGCCCCAAGACCTCGTAGCGTCCGTGCCCGGACATCAGCACCAAGTGGGTGTGCGCACCGGACGCGATGAGCACCATTAGCGGGAAGCCGGGCTCCTCGCCGGGGTCGTCGTAGGCGAGCCACGCGGCGTAGGCGTGGCCTTCGAGGTGATGGACTCCAACCAGAGGCAGCCCGCTGGCGAAGGCCATGGCCTTGGCGGCATTGACGCCGACCATTAGCGAACCAGCCAGGCCGGGCCCGTTGGTCACGGCCAGCGCATCAAGGTCGCTGAGTTCGACGTTGGCGTCGGAGAGCGCGCGCTGCACGACAGGGACGATCTCCAGTAGGTGCTGCCGGGACGCGACCTCGGGCACAATGCCGCCGAACCGGGCGTGAGTTTCGGCTTGCGAGGCGATCACGTCGGACAGAATCGTGCGGCCGTCCTCGACGACTGCCGCCGCCGTTTCGTCGCACGAGCTTTCTATGCCGAGCACGCGCATATACGGGCTTCCAGGCGTGGGGTTGTTCGCCACGCACAAGGCCGTGGCGCCGTGGATAGTCCCATGCTAACATCGCGCACACGTTTGTGGCCAGCAGATTGAAGGGTTGACGATGGCCGATGAAGTCGGTGTTTTAAGCTATGTTCTCATCGGCATTTTCCTGGTTCTTTCTGCATTTTTCTCCGGCTCCGAGGCTGCGCTCCTTTCGGTCCAGCGCGTCCGCATTCGCCACATGGCTTCCCGCGGCATTGCAGGCGCATCACGTGTCGCGCGCATGATCGATCGACCGGGCCAGTTGCTGCCACCGATCCTCTTGGGCAACAACTTGGTCAACACTGCCGCTGCCGCCGTTGGCACCTCCATTGCCCTCACGCTGATCGAAGACGCCGGCCGCGCCGTGCTTGCCGCAACCGCCGCAGTCACCGTCGTTCTGCTGGTCTTCGGTGAGACCATCCCCAAGACGGTGGCTACTCGTC
>Ga0114996_10001307_pt1 | contig 33519 bp, 25 predicted proteins | sample ArcticOcean_MG_C_4_FD_87039 | JGI IMG/M metagenome (GOLD analysis project Ga0114996, IMG submission 87039) | Marine microbial communities from western Arctic Ocean - ArcticOcean_MG_CB4_134 | ecosystem: Environmental > Aquatic > Marine > Oceanic | place: Arctic Ocean: Canada Basin | collected... | reverse complement strand
TTTGAGTAAAGTCTTTCAGCATGGGTCCAATGAAATTCATTCTGATATCCGGGCATTTTGCGCCTGGTGCTCCACCACTAAAAAAGAGATTACGGTTTCTGTGATCATCCGAATAGGCTGCACCCTTTGATCCTATTAAGCTTAATGATTCGTAATTATCACCAGTAGGCAGTGAGTTGGTGAAATCTAAAAGAGCCATCCCTCCACATTTAAATCCTAAGTGAATCAGTGAGCATTTGACTTCTTTTTCAGCTGATGCCGCTCCATGGATATGTTCAGGATTAGCACCAAAGAACCATAGAGCTAGATCAATGGCATGGACCATTTCTTGAACTCTGTCTGATTTTTTTTGATTCCATAAGTGCATCCTTAGTAGGCCTAATTCCCCTAAGTTACCAGAATCCAGACTTTCCCGTAAGGCAATGACTTCTGGAGAGAACCGTTTTGGTAAGGCTGGGGTTATGAGAGATTTTCCCTCAATGGGTAATGACCCAAATAAGAGGACAGGTTTTTCATTGGATTTGATATTAGTATTGTCAGTGACGATCGCATTTGGATTTTCATCAATACTAACTACTTTAATTTCATCAATCCATGATGCCGCAATAAGGAAGTCCTCCTGATAACTAGATAATTGAAACGCTAATCGTGTCATTATTTGTTCATATCACGTTTACTCGTATCAGGTGCCAATATTACAGCGATCATCCCTAGAATGAAAATTAGGCTAGTGATCCGTCCTACTTGTGCGTGGTTGCCATCAAACATTGCTTTCAACCAAGGAGTAATGAAAATAGTTGCTGCTGTGAGGATTCGTCCATAATTGAAGCTGACTCCTGCACCAGTGGCGCGAATTTTAGTTTCAAAGAGTTCTGGAAGAAAGAACGGTAACCAACCGAAGAAAATTCCATTAAAAAATCCCCAAAGAGTAACAAAAATTAAAAAGTTGGAATCTGTTGGTGACGCAAACCAAAATATGTATTGGGATATAATTAAGGCAAATAGACAAGATACAAAATAGCATGATCTCCTCCCGATCTTTAGAGCTATAATTGCAGCCAACCCGCTGCCAATGATGCTGGCAATGGAACGAGTTTGTAAAATTTGTGATTTCAATTCGGGTGAACCGATTTCAGATGCCCAAGGTATAATCCACGCAAAACATCCCCAGCCTCCCAGTAAAGGAACAGTAGCAAGGATAATGCCGATTAGGGTGATCCCGAGGTAAGGCTTTTTAAATACAGATGGGGAAATTGATTTTTCAGCTTTCTCTTCATTGTCTTGGGTTTTAGAAGCAATCCATGTCGGAGATTCTCTAACAAATAAGAGAATGATTATTCCTAGTGGGGCTGAGTAGGCACCTATCAAAAAAACACTTCTGAATGAATCCGCATCGACTGGATTTTGAGCCATCATTGTCGCAAAGGTAAAGATACCGATGTTTCCGGCCATTCCGATCAGACTGGCCATGACTGGCCGTGCAATTTTGGACCAGGCCTCGGATACCAAAGCAACACCATTTGGCCAGCAACCCCCAATGCCCAGACAGGCAAGAAAACGAATGCAAAGTAATTGAAGAGGATCTTTAACAAAGTAAGCAAATCCTGTGAGTACTGAGAACCAGAGGATTGAAATACCAAGGGTACGGGTCCTTCCGATCCTATCGCCAAGTTTTCCAAAAATATAGCCACCCGCTGCAGCGCCGAAAAGAAATGCACATTGCTGATAGGCCCACCAGTCAGAAATGAGGTTCTTTAGCTGTTCCGGATTTAATTTGTCTGACCAACCTGATTCAATGATCAGATATTTGGTTGCATCGTTGATCAGATTGGTCATGCCAATCTGCATGCCACCGAAGAACCACCCAAGAAAAGCAGCCACTAGGATGGTGATGCGAGCATTGAGTGGAAGTGATTCCTTGACCATTGAAATGAAACTTGATCTAAAATAACTGAGAATGCGAGTCTTGCTTTGTTGTTAATTGACGAATTATGATAAAAAAATGAAGTTTATATTTATATTTTCCTTAACGGTTGCAATTTGTGGGCTTGTTTCTGCTTATGCAGAGGATGGGTCTGAGTCAATTTTTGACGGAAAGACTTTGGACGGATGGAACTGCCGGCCATCTTCGCAGTTAACGAATTGGTCGGTAGAAAAGGGCCAGATCATTGGTCGTGGTAAGGGTCAAGAATCTTACCTTATGTTCAAGGATCAACTCGGGAACTTTGAACTTAGATTTTCTTACAAGTTAATTAGTGATGAAGGTAATACGGGGGTTGAAGTAAGGAGTCATCCGGTCAAAGGGAAGGCAAGCAGGTTGCATGGATACCATGCTGACATTGGGCACATTGGAATCGGTGACAAGGTCCTAGGAGCTTGGGACTTTCATGAAAATAATCGTGGTGATTATCTTGCTAAGAGGGGCCACAAAGTCACCATAAATGAGAGTGGCAAGAAAGAAATTGAAGAGATAGCTGATGCTTTTGAGTCTAGTGACGCTAAGGCGGATGATTGGAATAAAGTGGTCGTTTATGCTAAAGGGAACAGGCTATGGTTCACGATCAATGGTAAAATTGCATCCGAGGTCATTGATAATGAAAAAGCGAAGAGACTTGATAAAGGCTACATTGGTTTTCAACTTCACGGTGGTGACAAGATGATAGTCGCGTTCAAGGACATTTCAGTAAAACGATAAATTTATGAGTACTGAACCTCATCCAATTGGTGTAGGTGTTCTTGGTGCCACCGGTTACATAGGCGAGCCTTATCGTGCGGAAATGCGTCAATGCGATGGGGTGAGGATCGTTGCGGTTTGTGCCCGACGCAAAGAGCCTCTACAAAGAGCGGCTCTTGAGGATTGTGCTGACCTTGCAACTGATGACTGGAGACAGGTCATAGAACATCCTGATGTTAACTATGTGGTAGTTGGGACTCCTGATGCACTTCATTATGAGGCAGTGATGGCTGCGGCTGCTGCAGGCAAGCACTTATTTTGCGAAAAACCCTTAGCCATGAATGTTGGAGAGGCTAGGGAGATGCTCGAAGCATACCTAGAGGAGGAAACGTTAGCGCATTTTGTGCCTCTATGGACCCGATGGTCACCTGGTTTTGTCGCGGCTAAGGAATTAGTTGAAAGTGGAGCCATTGGGAAAGTCAAAGCCGTTATATACCGCTGGCATAATCCACGCCCAGCGGACATGGCATTGACTTGGAGAGATGATCCAGCCCTTTCATCATCTGGAACAATTGCCGATGTCGGATCACATGCCTATGACACAGTGAGATGGATAATTGGAAAAGATGCGGTCAAGGTTCTTGCGCATGCTGACACTATTACTCCAGCAAAACTTGATTTGGGTAATGTGAATCTTACCGAAGCTCTTGAGTGTGGGGATAAAGGAACTGATGGCATATCTTCAAGGAAAGGTAATACTGTTGATTACGCCAGTATTGCCTGGGAATTTGAAGGAGGGGTCGTTGGATCTATTGTTTTATCGCATGCTCCTTTTCTTCGTAGAGGTCTCGTTCCTGAGCTCGAGTTGCATGGTACCGAAGCTTCTTTAACGGTGGACCGGTTTCATGGTAGGGTTACGATTGGTCGGCCAGATAACTCAGTTGAAGTTGTTAAGAAAGTTGATCCCGGAGGATTTGATATTGGTAACCGGTTTGAGAAATGGGTCATTCCTGCACTTCGTGAAGTGATGGGTGGTAAATCCCAGTTAGAAGTGGATGCGCCTAACCTAATTGATGGTCTCAAGGCTCAGCTCTTTACCGATGCGTCTTTGAAATCCTCAGAAATAGGTGAGTGGGTTGACGTGGGAACCGTAGATTAGAGTCGTTGTGCGAGATTCTATCAGATGCCTTATAATTCTTGCAGTTTGATGCTAGATTCTAAGCACTAAGCCTTAATAAAATAGAGGCATGGAAAAAGAATTGACCAGTGGATTGAACTTTATAAAATGAGGCGAAATCACAGCTGGTTGGTTTCAATTAAGAAGTCAAACCAAACCAATGATATGATGATTAGGCTATTAGCGATTTTATTTTTTTCTATTCCCTCAGTTTTTGCTAAACCACTTCAATTAGAAGATGGAGACGTTGTTGCCTTTCTTGGTGGTACTGATTTGGTAAGGGCTCAGAAGGAAGGCACATTAGAAGCAGCGATCACTCACCGTTTTAAGGATTTAAATATTAAGTTCAGGGATTTGGCATGGGAAGGAGATACTGTTTCTTTTCAAAGTACGGTCCGTGAAAGATGGAGGCGAGAGGCGTTCGGAAGTCTTGACGAACAGCTCAAAAGAGTAGGAGCAAATGTGGTCATTTCCCAGTTTGGAAAAATGGAGTCTCTTCAGGGAGAAACTGTTCTTAAAGAATTCTTAGAGTCTTATGAAAAACTCATTAACGAATTGCAGTCCGAGAACCGCAGAGTTGTCATCCTTGCTCCTTCATCCTTTGAATGGGATGCCGCTAATGATCAATTTCTTGATAAATACACTGAAGGTATTGAATCTCTTGCACGTGGGAAAAAGATACCATTCGTTAAAGGGAACTTCGCCGAGGAACTTGGTGAAGAGCCCCCAATGAATCTGATTTTGTCGGTAAGGGAAAAGCATCGCCTCTGGTATGATTACTGGAGGCCTGCAAACTGGAAGTGTCTTTTTGGAGATGACAGTAAACGGGTTTTTTCTAATGCGGCCGAGGGTCTCCCCTCATTCAAGGAGGAGTGGCAGTCATTTCCAAAACTCATAGAGAATGCAGAAGTTAATATCCGCAAAGGATTAAAAAATGTACCAGCCTCTCCGCCCAAGAGAACTGGTTCTCGTGAAGCAGACATTAAAAAAGAACTCGAAGCCTTTGATGTCATGGATGGTTTTGAAGTTAATCTTTTTGCCGACGAGACTCAAGGCATAGCAAATCCGTTATCAGTGCGTTGGGATGCTAGAGGGAGGATGTTCGTGGCTTGTTCGGATGTTTATCCACAAATTGAACCTGGGGTCATGCCGAATGATAAGGTTATTATGATTGAAGATCTTGATGGTGATGGAGTCGGCGAGAAATCGAGCGTATTTGCGCGAGGTCTTAGTATCCCTACCGGAATGGAAGTTGGTGCTGATGGGGTATATATTGGGCAGAATACTGAATTGTTGCTCTTTGACTGGGAAGGAAAGAGAAAGCTGGTTTTGAGTGGTTTTGGTAATGGGGATTCTCATCAAACCATGAATTCATTTGCTTGGTCTCCTGGGGGAGAGCTCTGGTTTTGTCAGGGTGACGGGATAGAATCGAGAGTAGAAACACCTTATGGTGTATCCTCATTGTTTCAAGCTGGTGTATATAGATTGAGACCAGATGAACTTAAGTTGGATCCTTTGCTGGATGATTTCATGGGACCAGGCAATCCTTGGGGCGTGGCCTTTGATGATTATGGTCAATCATTTGTTATTGATGGTGCTGGCGGTGTATCCTACCTGACTCCGGCATCAATTCCGGCAAAAAGGCGTCTCCGGTTACCCCGGATCGGTCGTCCTGGAGGTTACTGCGGTATCGATTGTTTGGGTGCTAGTAATTTACCAGCAGAAATGGCAGGTGATTTCCTTATCGGTGATTATAAAAAGAATCAAGTTAGCCGATTTGCGGTTTCACCTGATGGGGGAGGGTTTAAAGTGAATTGGCGCGAACCTATTCTTCGTTCTCGTCACCGTAATTTTCGCCCCATCGATGTTAAAATTGGTCCTGACGGTGCCATTTATGTTGTTGACTGGTACAATCCTTTAACTTGTCATCAGGATGATTTTTATAGACATCCAGTGAGGGATAAAACACATGGTAGGATTTGGAGGATAACACCGAAGAAAGGTGCTCTCAAAGTGCCCGAATTGGTTAGTCTAGCAAATAAAGATTTGGTTGATAAGCTAGCTTCTCCGGAAAGATGGACAAGGCTCAAGGCTAAACAAGTACTCTCGAGGAGAGATCAATCGAAAGTAATTAATTTATTGCGTAATTGGGTTGCCTCTCGCGAGGGACTTGATTTACTGGAGGCATTATCACTCCTTGAGTTTTTGGGTGCTCCGGATTCTCAAATCGTAATTAAAAATATTAATTCAGATGATCCAAAGATCAGAGCTTATGCGGCTAGGGTCATAGGTAGGTGGGGTACGAGGCTTGAGGGTTACCAGGACTTATTATTAAGTCTGGCACAGGACAAGCATCCGAGGGTCAGGATGGAGGCTCTTCTTTCGTGTGCTCAAATACCGGAACCAAGTTCTATTTTGGTGGCTGCAGCTGTTGCGGAAGTTCCAAAAGACAAATGGATTAATTATGCTTTTTCTCAGGCAGTTCACCACCTCAAGCCTATATGGATACCGGCGTTCAGAGAAGGCAATCTGGATATTGCTAAATATCAGTCAGGCTTTTCGGATGTATTGAGCCAGTCTGATTCAAAAGCAATTATTGCGGATATTCGTGATCTTGTTCAGAAAGAAAATGCCAATAATAAAACAACGGCGAACCTTCTTAGCTCTCTTGTCATTCTGGGCGATGAAGATGATTTAAAGTTTGTTTTAAATTTAAAGGAACTCAGCCCATCAGTATTGATAGCGTTAAAAAATCAACAAAGACCAGAATTTGAAATTCATCAAAAATTGGCAAATTTTCTTAAAACTGAAGATCAAGAAATAAGAAAAGGAATAATTGATTTGATAGGAGCCTGGGAAGTTGAGGAACTGATAAAGGAAATCTCAGACATTGCCTCTGATGCAAGGATAAATAAAAATCTTAGAGCAAAAGCATTTAAGGCTATGGGTGTAATTGGCGGCAAGGATGTGCTTCTAATTAGCAAGCAAATTGCGGCCAATGACAATGATCCTTGTCAGTTGGATGCTATCGGTTCTGTGATTAGTATGCATGTCCCTAATGGGGTTAAATTAGTGGTTGATCTTCTCAAGAAGGAATTGGTTTTTGAGCAGATATCAAAGCTATTTGATGCGGTTGCATCAAGGAATGGTGCTATGGAATTACTGGCAGAGGAATTACCAGGATCTTCAATTAATAAGAAGAAGGGATCGTTGATTAGGCAGGCATGGATAGCTAAAGGTTTAGTGAGTCCTGAATTGTCTTCGAGTCTTGACCAGTTAGCCGGTATCCCGGCACCAAGAATAGAATACACGGATTCAAATATCCGTGAATTTGTTAGAGCCGGCAATGCCGGTGACGCAAAGAAAGGTGCTGATCTATTTAAATCCGCGGGGCTCGGATGCGTTGCCTGCCACAAAGTCGGTAACATTGGTGGAGTAATTGGTCCTGACCTTTCGGCTTTGGGAAGCGGTGTGCCATTTGATAGAATTGTCACTGAGGTCATGTGGCCCACTCTTCAAGTCAAGGAGGGGTACTCCTTGACGAGGGTAGTGACAAAAAAATCACAGACTTTACAGGGTTATGAACAGGCTAGCCGAGAAGAGGATAAGATTCTTCTCAGAGACTTTGCAGACGCTGGCATGCACCGTATATCACGGGATGCTATTGAAAAGGTTGAGAAGATTGGAAGCTTAATGCCTCCTACTGCTCAGAGCCTTAGTAAAAATGATATAGCTGATTTACTAGCCTATTTATTTAGCTTGAGGGGTTAAGAGTACTAGGATACTTCCCAACCCTTTCTGTAAGTCTTGCTAAGAAGTTCGGTAGCTTTTTTATCATTAGTGATTTCGAATTTTTCAGCGTCCCATTCGAATTCTTTTCCGACTTCGACTCTGTGAGCGAGATTGCCTAGTAAGTTGTGTTCGATAAGGGCACCTGAATATTCAAAATTGCATAGGTTCTTCCCTTCGCCCTTACAGGCGTTTATCCATTCCTTATGATGGCCTAAAGACTTTACAATTGATGGATTGGGCCTCTTGTAATCTTTAAACTTTTCTCTCGGGCTATGGACGATTTTCCCATAATCTGAAACAACGATTCCTTCATCACCTACAAAGGCCACGCCGATATGCCACTTCGATATGTTTGTGTCTTTGCCTAGTTTTGGCTGGAGCCGTTCGGCCATTGTCTTCATTCCTTGAGGGCCATGATACCATATGAGATCAATTTCTCCGCGTTTTCCACCTCCGACATTTGCATCCGGATGATGCCATGTAGCGATTTGAGAAGGAGGTGCGGCTACCTCGTCACCTTTGGGTCCTTCTGCTTTTACTTTGTTAGGTCTTGAAAGTTCTAGTGCCCAATAAGGAAGATCAATGAGATGACTTCCCATATCGCCTAGGACTCCATTTCCAAAGTCCCAACGTCGGTTCCAGTTAAGATTACCGCCTTTCCAATAGCCTTGGTTATATGCTCTTTGAGGGGCAGGTCCCAGCCAAGTTTCCCAATTAAATCCATCGGGAACAGGCTGTTCAGGAAGAACTTCCTCGCCAACTGGACTGATTGTTCTGCCGCACCAGACATGAGCTTCTTTAATGGTTCCAGCGGCTCCTGCCTGAACTAGCTCCACGGCTCTTCTGTAATTTTCAGTCGCATGAATTTGTGTGCCCATCTGGGTCGCTATCTTGTCTTTGCGTTTGATGTATTCTTCCTGCATCCATCTTGCTTCCTGGACTGTATGGGCGAGAGGCTTTTCAGAATAAACGTGTTTACCGTTCCGCATTGCAGCAATTGCAGCCGGTGCATGATGATGATCAGCTGTGCTAATGACTACAGCATCGATGGCAGGATCGTCGACTATTGTTCTCCAGTCATTGGTGGTCTTAGCACCTGGATATCGTCCTTTTACGGAACTTAGGACTCCCGGATTCGTGTCACAGAGAGCGTAGATTGTTTCACTTTTCACTCCATTGGTATTGGCTCCTCCTCGTCCACCTGCGCCAATGATGGCGACATTTAATTTTTGGTTAGGTGACTGTGCCCGGGACCGAGTTGCGCATGCGGCGGAAGCTGCAAGGCCAAATCCTATAAAGGTTCGTCTGTTATGTGTATTCGTGGTTGCCATATCTTTACATTGAACAGTTTTTAACTGTGTCTCGTCAATAACGATAATTCAAAAGGACGTACTTTGTTGATTGAGAGAGGTAATGGTAATTTATTTGGATTCAATTTTCAGTCCATCTACAGGATTTCCGTCTCTGCCACGGATCCGACAGCAAAGTCCCCATGGTCCGCTCGTGTTCACGACCTTGAGGATGATCATATTCCATCCTTTTGAAAGGGTAACAGGAATGATGGACTGTCTAGGTTCAAGACTCCTATTTGAAAAAGATTCATGAATTTTTTCATCATTGAGCCATGCTTTAATGTGGTCATCACTTCCCATTTCAAGATTAATTTTAAGATTCTCAGGCGCCCATATTTTGGTCATTGCATATGCAGCGGCATTAGCTTCAGGTCCTAAAATTGAATCGAGCTCGATTGCCCAGAGAGATCTTTCGGATTTTGATTTAGTCTTAAATTTTTCCCATCGTACAGACTTTGAATCCTTTTCAGGAGCCAGAGCTGTATCAAAAACATATTTGGCATCTTTTTCTTTCACTGAATATGGTCCCGTGATTCGCCAGTCAAGAATGTAGTCCTTATAAAGATCCAGTTCTGATTGTAAATCAGCGGCTCCATTCTTTGCTGATTCAGATGCATTAGATTTGAGAATGGCTGTCAAAACAGTGCGAACTGTAGCAGTATGTGAATCCTTTATTCTCTTCGCGACTTGAGTCGCGGCCAAAGCAGCCTCATTACTTGTTTCGGAATTCTCTAGGTAAGGCTTAATGATTTCTAGTGATTGTATTCCTCCGCTCTGTCCTAGTCCTGCTAGAACTTTTTTGGCAGTGGCTGTTGAGTTGTTTAATTCTAAAGCTTTCCTGTAAGAAAGGGTTGGATTCGGAGATTTAGAGGATAAAATAATATAACCATTAAGAGCAGTGTCCTTGTTGGGATTTTTTTCTTTGGATGCAATTTTTAAGAGATCATTTGCCGGGCCGTGGTCTGGCCATTTGGTCAGTGCTCCGATAGCGGCTAGCTGAATTGATTCGGTTTCTTTTAGGGCCGAGATAAGTAATTGCAAAGATTGTTCATTAGGGTCCCTTCCCAACAGCGAAAGGATTGAAGGTTTGGCGATTTCATCAGCTTTCTCCAAAGCTTTTGTGAGAGCGTCCGTTTGTATTTTCTTGTTAGATATTCGCCTAAAACTATAAGCAATTGCTGATTCAATATCATCTCGATCAGACTCTTCTTTTGGATCCAATAGAAGCATTAATATTTCATCCAGGTGACTCTGATCGGCTAGAATGCCTATGCCGCGTAAGGCCTCTTTTCGAATTTCTGGAGTATTAGATTTAGCAAGAATCATAAGTTGATTCATTGCTGTTGATTCGGCCCGTGTTGCTATGGCTCTCACTAATTCACTCTGAATTTCAGGCAAAGATTCCTGTAGATGTTTTTTTAATGCATTTTGAACATCATTGCCTTTAAGATTTGATAGAGCACTCCTTGAAACGTTTCTCTCATGACCGCTTGTCGAGGATGCTATCGTTGCTAGAGGGATGACTGAAGAGCCGTTTCCGATTTTTCCCAAGGCCTGAATAGCTGATAACCTAACCTCGAGATTTTCACTTTCTGTTAATTTTGTGATTGAGGGAATCGCGGATTTGTCTTCTCTTTCTGAAAGCGATCCGATGAGTAGTATCTGCATGTTTGCCGGTGCGGATTCAAGTAAGGATTTTAGTTTTGATCCAATGTCCTCCCCCTTTAGCTCTGCTATAATTGAAGCTGCCCCATTGGCTAATTCATTATTACCACTTTTAATGGCTTCGGTCAGGAGAGGGACAGCTGATTCACCGTTTACTTTTGCTGCGCCTCGCAAGCCAGCCAAGATAACGTAAGGATCAGTTCCTGATTTCGTGAAACGATCATAAATAGATAAGGCCTTGTCCTTGTTCCCTTTTTCCAAGTAAATCTCTGCGCACCTGAGAAGAGCCTGAACCGTGCAGCGGTATGATTTTCCTGTTGTTTTACTTAATCTGGGGAGTAAATGATTCATTGTACTATCTCCACCAATTAAGCCAAGGGCTCGGGTTGCGTTATTAGCGACTGATGCTGTATCGAGCAATTTAATTAGATCAGGAACTGCTTTTTTATAGCGGATATCGCCCAGGCTATCGATGATTCCTTGTTTTAATTTATCTTGTACCGTGTTGAGGGATTGGTGAAGAGCTGCTCCGGCCTCTTCGAATTGCATTGAGGCTAAAACGTACCTTGCCATGTGTCCGCTTTCTTGGTCTGACAGCAATGTTTTCATTATTGGAATGGACTTTTCTGTGCCCATTATTCGTAACATGCGGCATAAAAAATCCTTACTTCTCCTGGAATTTGCTGTTCCTAGAGAACTTAATATTTTTTCTTCGAGAGAATCTCTTAATTGTGGATCTTTAAGAGATTCTACAGCCTTGGATTCAATGAATTTCAGGGGCTCAGAGGGGTTCCCATCAACAAACTTTTCGGCTAATAAAAGTTTATCATCAAGCTCGTCACCACTTAATGCTAAGGAAAGTATTAGAGAATAAAAAATAAAGATTAAAATTTTCATCTGATTTAATTTAGCGGGTTACCCTATCGTGAAAGGTTCTCGCTTTGGCCTGTCAATCCATCTTGATACTTCAGGGTCGCCGATAACTTCCTCTTTCTCAGGATCCCATATAATTTCTTTTTTGAGCCAGTAAGCGATGTTTCCTAAATGGCAATGCGTTGCCGTGCGATGAGCTCTCTCGATGTCCCTGAATGGTTTTTCTCGGCTCCGGACACAATGGATAAAATCACCGGACAAGCCTCCTTGTCCTTTGTAATTTGGTATGTGAATGGGCGGTGGGTTAGGTCGTTTTTTCGAATTATTTCTGAATGGAATTTCATTTTCAGTGCCGCGGAAAGACAAGAGTCCTCCCCATCCTCCTCCATGATAGATCTTGATTCCATTGGCAAATTCATAGGTGAGTTGTTGCACATCCTTGCCGTCAGGGGGTGTTATTTTTACGGGGCCCGTTTCATGTAGATTACAGGCAAACAAGGCACCTCCAAAACCGTGACAGCCCCAGTCCGTCATTCCTCCTCCTGAATAGTCACGGAAAGGTCTAAACCCTCCTCTTGTTAGCGCAGGATGATATGGACGCCATGGAGCTGGTCCGAGCCATCGGTTCCAGTCGACCCCATTTGGTAATGGCTCAGGAGGAAGGTAACATTCTCCTGAAGGGCCTCCCACATTGACCCAGGCCTCCTTGATTTCACCGATGGCTCCACCGTAGATCATCCGGTGAAACCAGTTATAATCACCCCAAACCCGTTGACTGCCACCGGAAAAAACGCGTCCGAATCTTCGTGCCGTGTCTCGCATCATTTGGCCTTCGCGTATAGTTAAGGTTTCGGGTTTTTCACAAAATACATCCTTTCCCGAGGTCATTGCTTCAATGGCTATCTTTGCATGCCAATGATCCGGGGTGGCTATTAGGACAGCATCAATGTCATCACGCATGATGATTTCACGGTAATCAACATAGGTCTTACAATCATTGTTGCCATATCGTCGATCCACTGCACTCTTAGCTTGTTCTGCATGTGATTGAACAACATCGCATACAGCGAGTGTTTGGATCTCACTAAAGCCTAGAAATGAATTTAGATCTCCTCTCCCTCTTCCTCCCATTCCGATACCTGCGAAATTGATCCGGTCATTGGCTCCGAAAGCGGACGAAGGAATGAATAGAGGTAATGGGACGGTTGCGGCGGACTTTTTAAGAAAATTGCGTCGATTAGACTTCTTAATTTGCTTTTGCATTATATTAGGATTCTGAAGTATTCACCTATTTATAGTCAATATTCAATATTGATAGGTATATATGCTTTATGGAGGGTTGAAGTTTTTTTAGCTTTAGGTTTTGATTCCCTCCTGTGAGCTCTGATCTAATAATTGTTAAGGTCAATAAAAAGGCACTTTTGAAGAAATTTGTTCGATTCCCTTATGATTTGTATGAGGGGGATAAGTATTGGGTTCCACCATTGATGATAGAGGAAATTAAGAGTTTGATCCCTGAAAGGAATCCTTCTCTTAACCAATCAGATTTCGGATGTTGGTTAGTTTTTCGCCGCAATAAAATAGTCGGGAGAGTGGCGGCTTTCATTAATAGAAAAGATAACCAAACCAGAGAAAGGAAAGCAGTTCGATTTGGTATGATTGATTTTATTGATGATGCATCTGTCTGTGAGATTTTACTCAAAGAGGTTGAGATCTGGACTCATGAAAAAGAGTTGGATCTAGTTGAGGGGCCTCTAGGTCCTGGACATTTTGATAGAAACTGTGTTCTTGTGGATGGCTTCGATGAATTGCCGACAGCTATATCCAGTTATAATTATCCTTACTATGGAACGCATATCGAGAATTATGGGTATGTGAAAGAAGTTGATTACCTAGAACATCGAATCAAAATATCTAAAGAATCCGATCCAAGGGTAGAAAAAATTTCGTCCTATGTGTTGAAGAAAAAAGGTCTTTCCTTGTGGTCAGCTCGATCGAAGAAAGAACTTATATTGAGGGGTAAAGAATTTTTTAATTTAATTAATGAGGCATATGCTGGATTACATGATTTTGTGTCTCTTTCTGATGAGGAGATTGATTATTTGATTGGTCATTTCTTTTCATTCATTGAAACAAAGTATGTGAAAATTGTGGTAGACGAGAAAGGCGATATTGTGGCTGCGGGGGTTGCCATGGAGTCTGTGTCCAAGGCGTTGCAGTCTTCAGGAGGTAAATTGCTACCATTTGGTTGGTTGAAAATGTTTTTGGTAATGCGAGAAAATGATGTGCTTGATTTGTGCTTAATAGCTGTTGCTAACAAGTTTCGTGGTGAGGGCTTAAATTCTATAATAATGCATGAAATGCATAAAACGGCTCTAAATAACGGTTTAAAGTGGGCCGAAACGAATGGAGAGTTAGAGACCAATTCACGAGTTCTAACTATGTGGAATGGATATGATTATCGAACTCACAAGAGGAGAAGAATTTATTCTAAGACTTTAAAAGAATCCAAAATTTGAACTATCATAATAGAGGATTATTATTTTATACAGGTGCTCCGGATTAATTCTTATATCGCTACAATAATTTTAGCTCAGGGATCTTTGTCTGGTGATGTTTGGGACACAGATATTGCTCCTATGTTCCAATCCAATTGCGTAAAGTGCCATGGAGGAGCTAAGAAAAAAGGAGGGCTCGATCTTCGTTCCTATGAATCATTGATTGAGGGGGCAGAAAGTGGCCCAGTGATTGTGCATGGATCCGCTGAGGAGAGTGAATTATTTAAAGCTGTTTTAAAAGGGAGTGATCCTCATATGCCACCCAAAGGTCAGTTAGAAGAAAATAATATTAAGGATTTGCGATTTTGGATTGATGGGTTGAATAAAGATCCAATAATAAATAAAAACCCCGCACTAAAATTCGAAATACCGGCTAATGTTTCTTTAGTGCAGGCCATTGATTTTGCTATGAAGAAGTCCTGGTCTGAACAAGGGATAGAACCATCATTAAATTCTTCAGACAATGTGTTTTGCAGAAGAGTCTATTTGGATGTTATCGGGAGGATTCCGTCTCGTGAGGAATTGGATCATTTTCTTGCAGACAAATCTTTAAATAAGAGGGCCAAGCTAATAGATGAACTTCTTTTGAAAAATGAGCATTTCTCTTACATGTCAGAAACATTCAATGCTATTCTTCTTGGCCGTGAATCGGTAAGAAAAAAGGATCGAGGAGAACGTGAAAAAAATGGATGGTTGGATTATCTGGAATGGGTATTTCGGACAAATAGACCATGGAATCTTGTGGCTAAGGATCTAGTTTTATCCCGCCCTAAGGAAGGTGTCGAATCAGGCGCTTCATGGTTTCTCTTTGAGCAAAAGAATGATCATTCGGAGATGGCTAAATTAACGATGTCTGCTCTGTTGGGTAAACAAATCCAGTGCGCGCAGTGCCATGATCACCCCGTGTCTCCGGAAATTGAACAGCGACATTATTGGGGGATGGTATCTTTTTTTAGTAGATCAATTAATGTTCAGACAAATAAAGGCATGCGTGTTGCTGAGCGTGCCACCGGCGGTCATTCAAAGTACGCTAACCTTAGCGGAAAGAGTTACGCAAGTGAATTGGTTCTTTTAGGGAATGAACCAATTAAGGAAGCCGTAGATGCATCGCATAAAGATAATTCAGATCTTTATGTGACTGAGCCTTCTAAGACGTGGTTTGAGAAAAAAAATAAAGACAAGAAGGGGTATAACTTAATTAAAATTGATAGTGCACCGGTTCCAAAATTTTCTAGAAGGCAAAAGCTTATTGAATTGGCTTTTAGTGATAAGAACGCGGCATTCGCTGAGTCATTTGTTAACCGAGTTTGGGCGCTTCTCTTAGGAAGAGGTATTGTACATCCAGTCGATTTAATGGACTCAGCACACCCTCCGAGTCATCCTGAGTTATTACGATGGATGGGTCGCGAGTTTGCAAATTCTGGTTACGATATGCGGCAACTCATGCGATCAATTTTGATGAGTCGAGTTTACCAGTTGTCATCTTATGTTTCAGCAAAAGTTAAACCGATTTCTCAAACTTTTAGTTATTATATAGTTAAGCCTATTGCTGCTGAGGCATTTTCTAAATCAATGCTAATAGCGATGGGACATTATCCTGACACAGATGGAAAATTTAAAAAAGTAGATGCAGAAAAAATACGTAGAGAATTTGCAGTTAAGTTCCCTGATCTCTTTCCTGAATTTTATTCTCCAACTGTTCAACAAGCCCTCTATCTAAGTAATAATAAAACGATAGAGGAGCTGTTCACTTCTGATGATAATGTTACTCTATCAATTATTGAGATGCAGGATTCTAACATCAATAAAGTAAAAGAATCATTTAAATTAATCCTTGGAAGAGAGCCGGATGCTGAGGAAATTAAAGAAGGAATTAAGTTTCTAGAACGAGGGAAAGATTCATTGGATCAACTTTGTTGGGCTTTGGTTTCAGGTCCCGAGTTCAGAATGAAGCGTTAATTTGATGGCTGATGAGAATAACATAAAGGACTGCGGTTCACCTGATCACGGTATTCATCGAAGGAAATTCCTGGAAGGAATTACTGCGGGGTCATTGTCCACTTTTAGTTGGTCTGGCCTGTTCTCAGTTCCTGCATTCGCAGAGATAGCTAAACGCAAACAGAAGCATTGTATTCTCCTGTGGCTTTGCGGAGGTCCTTCTCAGTTTGAGACCTGGGATCCAAAACCCGGGAAACCTACTGGAGGCCCCTTCAAAAGCATGCCTACAAAAATCCCTGGAGTTCATTTTTCTGAATTAATGCCATCCTGTTCTTCAATAGCAGACAAGCTAGCTGTTGTTCGGTCAATGAGAACAGCTCAAAAGGAGCATACCCAAGCAATTAATTTATTGCAGAGGGGAAACAAAGTGAGGCCTCCATTTGTTCGACCCACCATGGGTTCTGTTCTGGCTCAACAATTAGGTCAACTGGGAAGTAAAATTCCAAACTTTATATTACTTGATCCGTGCCCAGAAGGAAATGAGTTCAAAGGTTTTAAGGCTGGGAATTGGGCAGGTTGGTTAGGTGCTGAGTATACTCCAGTGAGGGTAGGAGGGAAATATAAGATTCCTGACACAGAGAAACTGGACTCTATCACTGATGGGGATCATGAAGCACGCGCGGAATTGCGTAGATTCTTTTCAAAGAAATTTGAAAATGAAACAAAAAGTTCAGCCGTTGAGTCTTACAATGCAACTTTTGATCGAGTTCGCGGCCTAATGAGTTGTTCTGATTTGTTTGATCTTGATAGGTTGCCTACGGAGGACAGGGAACGGTATGGACCTGGGACCTTTGGGCAGCATGCCTTGCTCGCTAGGTCCCTAGTAGAGGAAGGTGCTCCTTTTGTAATGGTAGCGAATGGGATGCCATGGGACACTCATGTCTTTAATCATGAAATATATCAGATGGTCGTTCCTGATCTTGATAACATCATTTTCCAATTAGTTAATGATCTTGAGGATCGAGGGTTACTCGAGGATACACTAGTTGTTGCGATGGGTGAATTTGGCAGAACTCCATGGATTAATCAGGCACGAGGCCGCGACCATTATCCTAATGCTTGGAGTTTTGCGATGGCTGGAGCAGGAGTCAAAGGAGGAGCGGTGGTTGGTGCAACTGATGAGATGGGGATTGAAGTTACGGATTCTCCCTATGATGAACGTAATCTATTTGCGACTATATTTAGTGCTTTGGGAATTGACCCATACGCTGAATATGATTTGCCTAATTTTCCAACCTTCCACCGGGTGGAGGAAAAAATTCAACCAATAAAGGAGATTCTGCGATGAAGGTTGAAATAAAGAAAAAGACAGAAATTAAACTACCATCGCATTGTCTTTCAATGGCACCTGGGCCAGATGAGAGGCTATATGCTGCATGTGTGGATGGAGGAGTTTATTCCTTAGATAAGAAAGGGCATCAGGATAAGATAATCAGTCACGGTAATTTCGTCTCGGGAGTCAATGTATCCAATGGTTTAATTGTTTCTACTGACTATGATGGTAATATTAAGTGGACTTCTATTGACTCTGGAAAAGAGCAGAGAAAGATAAAGGCTCACAAATTTTGGTCATGGCAAAGTAGAGTTTCACCAGATTCAAAAATGATTGGTTCTGTTACTGGTCAGTATCTTGTAGGTGGATATAAATACGAACCATCCTACGAAACGGAGCCTTCCATAAAAGTTTTTAATGCGCTTTCAGGAGAAATTATTTATGAGTTCTCTCACATTCCTCCTGTGCAATCTTTGGCATTTAGTAATGATAGCCGATATTTAGCAGCGGGTAATCTGATGGGAGAAGTGCGTGTTTGGGATTTAAGTTCGGGGAAAATGTATACTAGCTGGAATACACCGAGTTTTACTGGGTGGGGAATAATTAAAGGCCATTACTATACTGGAGGAATTTTTTCTATTGGGTTTTCACCTGATGACTGTTCGATTTACTTGGCAGGAATGGGAAGTACCCGTGACCCAGCAGCTGGCAATGGGAAACAGCTCTGGGAAGAGTTTTCATGGAAGGATCAGGGGATGCCCCCCAAGATGAAACGTAGCGCTCTTGATAGCGAAATTGGGCAGGGGCTTATGGAAACTCTATCATTTCATCCAGATGGTGCTTTTTTTGTTATGGCTGGAAGGATGTTCAAAGGTAACTGGAATATTGCTCTTTTTGATACTGATAAGGGCAATATCTTATGTTCCCAAAATTCTGGAATCCGATGTAGTGATATTCTTTTCAGTGAGGATGGAACTAAATTCTATATTGGTGGAGGTAAAAGTCAGGGAAAGAAGAAAGTCGATGGGTTTGATTCTTGGGGCAGGATTCAAGGATTTGAAATTAATATTTCTTAGGTGAGCAATTAATATTTTCTTAAAATGTTTGGATTCCTTGATTTCTTCCGTGGCCCTGTTAATTTCGCCGAGCATTGTTAGAAAACATGAGACAAGTCCTCAGATCAAAAATTCATAGAGCTAAAGTTACAGAGGCTAATCCAGACTACATTGGCAGCATTACAATTGATGAAGATCTATTGGATGCGGTTGGATTGTGGGCAGGTGAGAAGGTATTAGTTGCGAGTGTTGATACTGGGGTCCGGCTTGAAACCTACACATTAAGAGGTGAACGAGGGTCGGGGGTTATATGTGTTAATGGAGCTGCTGCTAGGCTCATTAATGAGGGAGAATTAATTATTATAATTGGTTTTGAGATTACAGATCATCCCCTAAAGGCGAAGACAGCTTTCGTTGACTCTAATAATAATATAGAGAAAATCGTCGAGAGTTAATTTACAAAATTAATTAATACGGCGACTTGAACTTCCTTTAGAGCTGCTACTTGAGCTTTTGTTAGGAATGCTTCTTGAGGGGCTCCTCGAACTGTTACTGGATCCTTTACTTGAACTTCTGCTAGGAATGCTTCTGGAACTGTTACTTGGAGCATTACTTGAGCTGGATCCTGAGTGAATCCTTTTCATTGGTGTGGAGTTACTGCTGGAGCTGGATCCTGAGTGAATCCTTTTCATTGGTGCTGAGTTACTGCTGGAGCTGTCTGAGTTGACTATTCTTCTTGCCGGAGGACGATTTGATTTTTTAGATCCAGATTTTGAATGTTTATCATCATGATAATAATGGTGGTGGTGACCACCACCATGAATGCCTACACCTAAGAAACCGCGACTTCCGACATATGGCCCTGAGTAGCCCACTTCCCATGGATCGCTGTAACCATATCTAGTATTAAGACCAGATCCATACCTTTTGTAGCTAGCAACTTTTTGAACTTTCCCTGCACAAGATTTGTCCGGACAAGTAAGGTCATTTTCATCTATTGGTTTTGATATTTCAAAAGCTTCTCCACATTTCTCACACTGATAGTAGGCTGAAGGATATGGCCTTTTGGTAGTCTGACATGAGATTGAAAAAACAGTCAGAAAACTAAGAATAATATAACTATATTTATTCATTTTAATTTATGTTAGTTTAATAAGTATCTCTATTTTTTTATCATTGCAACGACAAAGAAATTTCTTACTAATCTCTAGTAGGGTTTAGATAATAGGTAATAAAGATTAATGATATTTCATTTATAGTTAATGAAATAGGGATATAGTTTAATCATAATGAAAGATACCGATCCACTACAAATAGGTTATTGGGACAGAAGAAAAATGCTTTACGGGCTAGGTCTTGGTGCAAGTGCGTTTTTGACTCCAGGATTATTTGCTGAAGTATTAACGGAGCCGACTCCGAGCCAGACTGAAGGGCCTTTCTATCCAGACAAGATGCCACTTGATACAGATAATGATTTACTCGTCATAGGTGATTCATTGACTCCTGCAGTCGGTGAAGTGACTCACTTGACTGGTGTAGTTAAAAATATAAAAGGGGAACTGGTTCGTAATGCGTTAGTAGAGATCTGGCAAGTTGGTGCCAAGGGCGTGTATCTACACACAAAAGATGACCGCGAAGGGAGAGACGAAAATTTCCAAGGGTATGGAAGATTTCTGACCGACTCAAAGGGCCGTTATTATTTCCGCACTGTAAAACCTGTCACGTATCCAGGGCGCGCACCCCACATTCATGTGGCTGTTAGCATAAAAGGCAAGAGGATGCTTACCTCTCAGTGTTATATCCAGGGCGATAAACGTAATGATAAAGATTTTATATATAAGCGCCTAGGGAAAACTGGTCAGAAATTAGCGTCGGTTAACTTTTCGCCAATCAAGGAATCTAAGGCTGGGGAATTTGCAGCTAAATGGGAAATAATCATTGGATTAACCCCAGAGGATTAATGGGTGATAAACTAGTTAGATTTTAAGTTAATCTTTTACCTTACTCCAACCTCCGATTTCGCAGATTTTATCTTCGATACTGTTTGCCCATATCTCGTATCCTTTAGAATTTGGATGTAAGGCATCGGGCATTATGGATTTAGGCAATTTTCCGTCTTTGTTTAAAAACTTATCCGAAATGTCTAGGAAGTGGATATTTTTTGAATCGGCGAGCCCTTTAATTTTTTTATTAACTTCTTGGTTCCTGATTCGTTGAGAGTCATTTGGATTAATTGATCTTGGAAAGACTCCAAGTAGTAGAATTTTCATCTCTGGGCGCCGATCTTGAAGTAGGTCAACAATTGCCTTAATGCCAGATGCCGTCTCATCAGATTCTTGATGGACTTGTCCCGTATTATTTGTGCCTATCATGATTGTCGCTAATTTAGGTTGTAATTTTTCTGACAATTCACCATTTAATAGTCTCCATAGAACGTGCTCAGTTCTGTCCCCTGAAAAGCCAAGATTAAGTGTTTTTCTGTGAGAGTAGAATTTCTCAAAAACGGCTTTCCCATTATTCTCCCATCCATGAGTAATCGAGTCGCCAATAAATAATAGATCATAATCGCCTTTGTTGGCGAGGCTCACCTTTTCTCTGTGACGATTTTTCCACCATTGTTGATCCAATTTTGGGCGAGGGACGGTAGCGTTATTTACCCCGAATTTCTTTTTTTCTTTGGTGTAAAGTTTTTTGAGTGATTGAAGGATTGAAGCGTAATCAGATTCTTGGTGAACTGATTGCATTTCATTAGGGTCTTTCTTGAGATCATAAAGGTTCCACTCTCCAGTAGTAGGAAAGTGAATAAGCTTGTGCTGCTGAGTTCTAATCCCGTCATGTTTTGCTACATGGTGTGTTCGTTCGCCATAATAGGAGTAATAAATGCTTTCTCTCCACCCTGGAGGAGACTTTGAAGTATCTTTGAAGGCTGGAACAAGGCTTCTTCCGTGCATTTTTTTAGGAACTTTGGCTCCGGCCAGTTCAAGAAAAGTTGGGGCGTAATCAATATTTTGAATCAGGGTTTTAGACTCTACTCCTGCAGGTATTACTCCTGGCCAGCGAATAAGGAATGGCATTGCAAGCGATTCCTCAAACATCCACCGCTTATCATACCATCCGTGTTCTCCGAGATAGAACCCTTGGTCTGAAGAATAAATGACGATGGTATCTTCAGCTAATCCGCTATCATCAAGATACTTTAGTAAACGACCAACGTTTTCGTCAACGGCCTTTATGCATCGTAGGTAGTCCTTAATGTACCGCTGATATTTCCATTGAGTAATTTCCTTACCTTTGAGTTTGCCGCTCTTTATATCAGTAATGAGTTTCTTATTTTTGGGTTCATAGGCTGCGTCCCATTGTTTTTTTTGTGAATCGTTCATGCGCTCGTATTGACGATTAATAATTCCACTCAGGAAATGTTCTGGAAACATTGATTCTTTGCCGTGAAATTTCATATCGTGCCCCCAATACATATGATCTTTGATTCCCATTTCGTGCTCTTTCAGAGTCTTAGATCGGTTCCCTTCGTAACGATCAAAGAGGGTATCAGGTTCGGGCATTTGGATATCATCAAATAAATTTAGATGACGTGGAGCCGGTGCCCAGTTCCGGTGAGGTGCCTTGTGTTGGCACATTAAGACAAACGGTTTGTCTTTTTCCCGTTCATCTTTAAGCCATTTTAATGCTAAATCGGTGATGATATCGGTACAGTATCCCTGATAGCGCTTACGGGAATTATCCATCTGTATGAAATCAGGATTATAATAGGCGCCTTGACCAGGTAGGATTTCCCAGTAATTAAATCCTGTAGGATTACTTACTAAGTGCCACTTTCCGATCATCGCTGCCTGGTATCCTTTTTTCTGAATTAATTGCGGGAATGTTGTTTGAGTTCCATCAAAGCGGGAATGATTGTTATCAAGGAATCCGTTAGCATGAGAATGGAGTCCGGTTAGAATGCAGGCACGTGAAGGGCCGCAAATCGAATTAGCGCAGAAACTATTTTTAAATATTGCTCCTTCCTTAGCTATGCGATCGAGGTTAGGGGTCGGCGCGCTTTTTGCTAAGTGGCTACCGTAAGCCGAAATTGCTGCCTCAGCATGATCGTCAGAAAAAATAAACAGAATATTTGGTCTCTTAGCCTCTGCTGATAATAGGGGAGCGCACGCTGCCAGTAGTGAGATGATAATTTTCTTTTGCATTTAATGGAATTTTATTGATGAAAAGATGCTTTAGGCAAATGAATGCGCTAGTAATATTCAATACTACTTTGACTTTTAATTGATAATTCTTTTGCTCAATTGGAATACTATCAATTGACGGTTCGCTTGTTTCAGGCTAATTGGCGCTCGCTGCTAACTGTTTTTCCTTATTAAATGAGAGCTCAAAATATTCGTAACATTGCTATCATAGCTCACGTCGATCATGGTAAAACTACTTTAGTTGACTTATTGTTGCATGCAGGTGGTGTATACCGAGAGAATCAGAAAGTGGAGGAAAGGGCAATGGATTCTATGGATCAGGAACGCGAGAGGGGTATTACGATTAAGGCTAAAAATACGGCTATTCATTGGGAAGGCTACACAATCAATATTGTTGATACTCCCGGGCATGCTGATTTTGGAGGTGAAGTGGAGAGGGTCATGAAGATGGTGGACGGTGTCCTTTTACTTGTTGATGCAGCGGAGGGACCACAAGCGCAGACCCGGTTCGTTTTAAGAAAGGCATTGGCTCAGGGTTTGGCTCCGATTGTTGTTATTAATAAAGTGGATAGGGATCATGCAAATCCCTCTGTTGTCCATGACAATACATTGGAGCTTTTTCTTGAGTTGGAGGCAAACGAGAATCAGTTCGAAGCGCCCTTTTTATATGGAAGTGCAAAAGAGGGATACTTTGTTGCTGACCTTAACGATGAGAAAAACGGTGTTCGACCATTATTAGAAACTATAGTAGATCGCATTGATGGTCCTCAAATTGATATTGATAGTCCATTCAGGATGTTAGCTAGTAATATCGATTGGGATGATTATGTCGGGCGCGTTGCGATTGGTAAGGTCCTTTCTGGTAGAATTGCCAAAGGAGATAAGATTTGGAGAATTAGAAGTGATGGCAAACGTATTTCTGTGAAGATAACTAAAGTATTTGAATATAGTGGTGTAACAGGGTCCCAGGATTCTACGGTAGGAGAAGCAGGGAATATTATTGGTCTTTCAGGATTCGAAGACGTTGATATTGGAGAAACTCTAAGTGCGGATGAGAATTCAGAATCTATTCCTTTTGTTGAAATTGATCCACCAACGGTGCAGATGCAGTTTTCTGTCAATGATTCACCTTTTGCTGGCAAAGAAGGCAAGTATGTAACTTCTCGGCAAGTCAGAGATAGACTGATTAGAGAAACTAAAACAAATATTTCCATAGAAGTAACTGACAGTGATAGGGCAGGTGTGTTTAATGTTTCAGCACGAGGAGCGATGCAGATAGCAGTCCTCGTTGAGGAAATGAGAAGGGAAGGTTTCGAGGTTCTAGTTTCTAGGCCAATGGTTATAACAAAACGTGACCAGAACGATGTCGTAGTTGAACCATTTGAGACCCTATATGTTGAAGTTCCCGAACAATATGTGAGTGGGATCATGAAGAGTCTAGCTGCTAGGAGAGCGGAAATTGTTAATATGACTGTTTCAGGTTCAGGATCGATGATAGAATCCATGATACCTACCAGAGGATTGATAGGATTTGAATTTGAGCTTTTAAATATGACTAGTGGTCATGGAATGATGTCTCATCTTTTCAAAGAATATGCGCCTAAAGTTGGTGAGATTGCGGGCAGATCATCTGGCACATTAGTTTCTATGGAGACAGGTGTGGCGATGGCTTATTCTCTTGATGCGCTCGAATCTAGAGGAAAATTATTTATAAAAGCGGGAGAGAATATTTATGAGGGTCAGATCATTGGCGAGAATCCAAGATCCGATGATCTTCCTGTGAATCCAACAAAAGAAAAGCATCTCACCAATCATAGATCGACCGGAGATGGTAAGGGGATACAACTCTCTGCTCCCCTTAAATTTTCACTGGAAAGAGCAATTGAGTATATTACTACGGATGAATTAGTTGAAGCTACGCCGAAGAACATTAGACTGAGGAAGCGTTCCCTTTCTGCCGTGGAAAGAAAACGAGAGGCTCGTAAAGCTATAACTTAAAAGAATTTTTATGAGTGCAGAATCAAGAATTCAAGAGTTAGGGTTAACGCTTCCACCGTCAGTTCCGCCTGGTGGAATTTATAAACCCTTAGTGATCACCGGTAACATTGGTTACCTGTCAGGGCACGGCCCGTATCTAGGTGATGATAAATATATTACAGGCCGTGTCGGTGAGGATCTTAATTTAGCTGAAGGTCAACAAGCGGCCAGGCAGGTGGGGCTTGCACTTCTGAGAACAATGAAGGATCAGCTAGGCGATCTTAACAAAGTGGATCGATTAGTTAAAACTTTGGCTTTGGTTAATTCAGCTAATGATTTTTGTCAGCAGCCTCAAGTTATTAACGGATTCAGCGAGTTAATGGCGGATGTTTTTGGTGAGGATCGTGGTATCGGTGCCCGTAGTGCTATTGCAACTAATGCACTTCCTGGCAACATTGCAGTTGAAATTGAATTGATTATTGAATTAATTGAATAGTAAATCCTGATCTTTTAGATCCGATTTCTGGCATTTACTTCCCATGTTTCAGTTGAGGCGACATTGTCATTTATTACACTGACGTGACTGTGTAGGGCAACGGTAGGGCATATATGCTTTGGAAAGCCCAGTAACAAATGACCTGGGTCATACTTTTCTGAATGATGTGTTTTAATGACTAAATGTTCTTCACTTTGTCCGATTATTTCATAGTCACTGAGATCGGGAAAAAAGACACGATCATGTAGAGGGTTCTCGGCGGCAACTGATTTATGACCTAAGTCAACACAGATGAGATTCTTCTCTGGTCTGCTAATGACTCGGGTAAGGAGGCAGGATGCAATACTGAAATCAAGATCAGGAAATGCTCTTGCGTAGCCTGCGTCCCAGAGTAATACCGTGCCAGGGCTCAAGTTCCAGTCACTTTGCTCTGCCCATAATCCAAAAGTGGGAGATCCTCCGACAATGATTTCAGGAACTGAGTTTATGCCAATATAATCTTTAATGGAGTCATTGATTTTAATAACTCCATCTCTGCGTTTTTTTAATTCCGGTTGGTGCAAGTGACCGTCATAAATATGTAGTCCGGAAAGAGTGACTCTTGGCTCTTTCTCTATCCATTCCCTCAGAGGTTCTAGGGATCCATTAAAGGAAATTCCGGTTCGATTCATGCCGCAATTAATGTCAATAAATAATCGAACAGGATTAGAGCTGTTTCCTATTTCTGAGGTTATTGTTTTTGCTGATTCAAGATTATCTACAATGGCGGCAAATGAGCTTTCTGGAAAATTATCTATCAGTTCTCCAAACTTATTAAGGTTAGGTCCTACTGGTTGGTAGGCTAAAAGTATATCCTTTGCCCCTAACTGTGCAGCCATGTTTGCCTCAGCGATAGTGGCTGCTTTGAATTGATTTATACCTTTATCAATTTGTAATTGAGTGACTTTTCTCATCTTGTGGGTTTTAAGATGAGGGCGCAATCTCTCTTTAAAATTATCTCCAGCTATCCGAATCATTTGATCGATGTTTGCAGATATTTTTCCCGGATCCACTAATAGAGCAGGAGATGGGATCGATTCGAGGTTGTCAATTTTTGGCCAATTCATCTAATCTACAAAGAATGGGTCGGTGTGTCCTTGATGTGGATTTTTACCAAGGAGTGATACGGACACGATCAAAATAGCTGATCCAATTACGTCCCAAATGAAAGGGTTGAGATCAAGCAAATCATAAGGTTCAAAATTTCCTGTCATTTTAAAACCGATGATCGTTAGTCCGAGATGAATAATTAATGCTCCGAGCATGCCTGCGATCGCCCCTTTAGGAGTCATTCTTGGCCAATAGAGGCAAAGAGCCATTGGCATTAGTAGACATCCTGCAAGACCGCCACTAGCAAAAATAATGAGATCCTGTAGATATTGGGGAGGATTCATCATTGCGAAAACGGCTAAGATTCCCACGCCAAGTGTAATCATGTAGCTAAGTGATTTGAGTTTTCTTTCTGAAGCGTTTGGATTTATTCGCTGGTAAACGTCTCTGACCAATGACGAAGAGAGTATAAGAATGAAACTGTCAACACTAGACATAATAGCAGCGAAAGGCGCGGCAACGAGCAATCCGGCCAACCAAGGCATCCCCGCATTTTTCGATAACAATGCCGCTAGTTCGGGCATTACTCTGTCAGCATTAGCTTCCATGCCCGGCATTAATACTTTTCCACAGCAAAAAATGACTACTAGGCAGAAGTAGATGAAGGAATAAAAGAAAGCGACTGTGATGATTGAACGGCGCAGAGTCTGTGTGTTTTTAAAGGCCATGAGTCTAACCATATTTGCTGGTTGCCCCGTGCCTCCGAACGGCCAAAAAATAAAGAAGCTAAGTGCAGTTACGATGGCGAGAAATCCGGTTCCTTTTTTTAAATCTGGGCCAGGAGCTGTGAGGTAAACTCCTTTTTTATTTTCTCCATAAGCGTAACCTTTCTGAGACTTTATCTGAGCTGAGGATGTTTTTGAGAGGTTTTTAGGTTTGGAATTTTCATAAAGATATGCGTTCACATTAGAAGACTCATTGGCTCCTTCTTTAATGATTGTTGATTCGGAGGGGACTATAAAAACCATGTCATTGTTGGTCTTATACCAGGCTCCTTTTTTGATAAGTATCTTACCTACTGGACTTTCTGGAGTCCTTTCAAAGATTGCTTCACAGGTTTTCGGAGGAACCATTTTATGAAGTTCACGCGTGGCGCGCTCTAATCCTCCTACTTGCGATAAAACAAGAATCAGCATAATGGCAACGCCTAGAAACATAATAATGCCTTGCATTATATCGGTCCATACTACGGCCTTAAATCCTCCATAAACAACATACCCAATGACGGCTAAAGAAAAAATTATTAGAGTTAGCAAGTATTCGGGATCCATTCCGTCAGGAGTGAATTGAGAGATGAATTCTGTGCCATTAATGAATAGTGGCTCTTCAGAAAGTAAGGTGCTTAGAATCATTCCTCCTGCCTTGAACTGTGCCATGAGATAAAAGAACATGAATAGGACAATTATGCTTGTTGCGACGAGTGTGACAGGCCCACTCTTAAAGCGTTTTCCTAATACTTCCGGAAGAGTTATCGCGTTTACTTTTCTAGCAACATAATTGAGTCTCTTTCCTAAGATGCCTATGGCTATGAATGGGACTGTCATGTATCCAGCGATCCATAGCGCTAGTACCCAACCATGAGTATAAATTTTTGCGGGGAAGCCTATGAAACTTCCTCCCGAAGCGTTAGTTGTTGCAAATGTCAGAGCAAACGCCCAAAGCCCGAGAGCCCGCCCCCCCAGAAAATATTCACTAACGAATGATTTACTCTTTGAGCTACTTTTTCCTGCGATCCATGCGAGGGCAAAGACGGCTAAGACATATAGTCCAAAACTTACCAAAGCAGGATTCATTTTTTCTGTTCCTCCTCATTGCTAAATTCCTGATCCCTTATTACAAAGAGACTTATATAAACAGTGAAGGCTGTTGCGCAAATCCAGGGAATAGCTATTCCCCAGAACACCCATGATGGCATTCCAAGTGTGATTGAGGGCTCCTCATTCTGATCTTTATAAGCATTGTAGTAAGAGTAGATGAGGACCCAGGCCGCGAAAAATAACCATCCGGTTAAGAAAATAAATAGTTCGCGTTTTGCCTGCTTGAAGTGCTTTGATTGAGTCATCGGGACGGTAATGATTCTATTGCGAATCGGACAAAGTTCCCGTGCATAATAGATTTCACATCTGATTCTGAATAACCACGATCGAGAAGTATAGTGGCAACTGAAGAAACGTCCGCGATGCTGTTGAGGTCAGCAGGAGATTGCTCTGTCCCAAAACCACCGTCAAGATCAGTTCCGATTCCTGAATGCTTTGAATTGCCAGCGATCTGACAAACGTGATCAATATGGTCTACCACATTGGAGATTTTCACGTTTGTATTTTCGGGTGTTGATTTTCCTCTCACCCAGTCCGGAGTTAGCATCCATGCATCGAACGCGCTTCCGATAACGGCTTCTCTTTGAATGAGTGCCTGAATTTGCTCGTCGGAGAGTTGCCTTGGATCATTAACTAAAGCGCGGCAATTATGATGACTGGCCCATATAGGGCCATCAAAAGTATCAATTACTTGCCAAAAAGAGGGTTCTGATAAGTGAGTGATATCAAGAATTATCTTGAATTTGCATAATTCTTTAAGCAACTCTTTACCTGATTTTGACAAGGGCCCACTACAATCGTGCCCTAATGCATAACGACCTGCTCCAAAATGAGAGAGGCCTACAGCTCTCAACCCATAATTATAAGCCCTTTCAAGATATGAGATATCAATTAAAGAATCGGCCCCTTCTAGACTGAGAATATAACCTATAGGTGTATTTAAAGAATCTATTTCCCATTCTTTTAAATGCTTTTTCAAGGATTTTGAGGTTAGGATCTGACGCAATTCCCCTTCATCTTCCATGGCCTTGTACCAGGCCAATTGGGCCTGAGTCATGGCCCATGCCTGATGAGGTGATTCCCATGAACCGACTGGAGCTGCGGGTTTCATGCAGCCAGCTAGTTGAGTGGCCACACAAATACCAATTCCTCCTTTGCGCATCTCTGGAAAGGTGACCGTGCCATTTCCTCGACCCTGAAGATCAGTCTTGCCGGATTCTGCGGCCCTTACTGTTTCAGTCTTTTTTCGAAGATCTCTATTCCACTCAATGGCATTGAGGCTGAGATCAAGGTGAGCGTCAAAGATCAACATTTTGGTTGCATCCATTATTCGGGGCGACCATTAAGAGATGGTTTTTTCCCGTCGATTAAAAGTTTTGCTTGCCTCGCATAACGCTTTCCTAAAAGTGAATAACCTTCTTTTGTGTAATGTAAATCATCATGGTTTTTACCATTTTTTCCTGTTTTGTTATTCAGGTCATCACAGTCAACCCAGGCACCCAGTGGATCATCTTCGGAGACAGTGACCTGAGATTTTCTTACGGTTGTCCAAGATTTATGAGATTCTTTCAGGTGATCTGATAAGCGACCGATAACAAAATGCATATTTGGTTGTTTTAAATCCCTACGAAGATTGCTGATGAGCTGTTTCATTGCTTCGCTATAGGCGGCGCTCAGATTCTCCTTCGCGTCTCTTTCTCCCTGCATCCAGCAGAATGTGACTGAGGCAATTTTTGGATGTTTTGCAATTACCTTTGCATATTGATCTAGAATGGGTTGATAGAAAACAGTTGATTCAATTCTTGGGCTTAGTTTGTGTTTTTCTGCGATTGAGTTCCATTCTTTTACCCAAAGTCGTATTGGTCGGCCGCCTTTCGCAATTTTAATGTAACCAACTTCACTTCCGCTAAATAGTTTTTCAGCTTCGGGGACAAACCCTGCTTCAGGTTTCATGCCTTGCATATTTGATTGACCTGACAAAATAAACAGGTGAAATGGCTTTTCTTCAGCCTGACAAAGATTGAAGGCTATGAGACAAGGGACGATAATGAGGATAATATTTTTCATAGGAGCTATTAATTAATAATTTATTTTACTGGAGTTTTTTGAAATGTTGGAGCATTAAGGCTGTTAAAAAAATAATTTTATGAAAGTAATTAGTGCCGAAGAAGTTCATTCCGCTCTCAGTTATCCTGAATTAGTAGATTCTTTGCAGGAAGCTTATGGAGGTAAATATTTAATGCCACCTCGGCAGGTTTTCCTTCTTGATGAAAATACGAATAATGATGCATTTGCGGTGCTTCCTTCATGGAGTGATCAATTCATTGGTGTGAAGGCATTTACTTATTTTCCTGAGGCAGAAGAGCCTTACAAATCTCTTTATTCTAAGATTCTTCTTTTCAATAGAGAGCATGGGGAGCCTGTAGCTTTAGTTGATGGGACAACAGTCACGTTCTGGAGAACAGCAGGAATTTCTGGTTTGGCTACTCGGCTCCTTTCACGAGAAGATTCAGAAACTATGCTTCTCTTGGGTACTGGAAACTTAGCTCCTTATATTATTCGTGCTAATCTAAGTGTTAGACCCTTAAAGAAAGTCATGGTGTGGGGTAGGAGCCTGGCTAAGGCTGAAGCCGTTGTTGGGATTATGCAAAAGGAGTTCGCTGATGTAGAATTTTCAGCAATAGAGGACCGGCAAGTTGCTTGCTCGCAGGCTGATATAGTGGTTGCTGCTACAGGATCACATGAGCCCGTAGTGCTTGGTGAATGGATAAAACCTGGAACGCATACGGATTTCATAGGTAATCATCATGCGGATAAGCGTGAATGTGATACGGACCTTATCATAAAAGCAAAGGTGTATGTTGATAGTAGAGTTAATGCTTTTAAAGAGGCTGGAGAAATTTTGGTTCCTATCAAAGAGGGTGCCTTTACTGAGGATGGAGTCGTTGCTGAACTCAGTGAGATGTGTCGAGGCGATGCTATCTTACGTGAAAATGAAGAAGAGATAACTCTTTTTAAATCTATAGGCATGGCAATGAGTGACCTCGTAGGCGCAGGCCTTGCCTATAATGAAGTAATCAAGAATTAGTCAATATTAATTCTTTTAAGAAGGTCTTGTTGCTACTGATTGCTTAATTATGGTCAGAGCGTCTTCTCTTTCTTTACCGATCAGTGGTAACCTAGGCGCACGTACTGTTTCTGTTCCGTATCCCATTTCTGATGAGGCTAGTTTAATGTATTGGACGAGCTTAGGAACACTATCGAAGTGCAGCATTGGCATATACCACCGGTAAATTTCAAGTGCCCTTGTCCAGTCGCCACTCATTGCTGCGTCCCACATGAGGCCGTTTTCTCTTGGAAATGCATTGACTAGACCTGATATCCAACCCGTGCATCCTAGAAGAATACTTTCGAGTGCCACGTCATCGAGTCCGGAGAAAATAATGTATCGGTCATCAAATTTATTAAAGAGGTCAGTGATTCGTCTGGCATCGCCACCAGCCTCTTTAATGCTTACAATATTTTCTACGTCTGCGAGGTCTTCGAACATTTCTGGGGTGATATCTACTTTATATACTGGAGGATTGTTATAGCACATCATTGGTAAATCAGTTGCTCCTGCGACTGTTCGAAAATGGTTCACCGTTTCTCTTCTGTCCGAGTTATATACCATGGCAGGCATTACCATAATGCCGTCCACGCCGGCCTTTTCAGCAGCGATGGCTGTTTCGCATGCATTGGAAGTAGTGAATTCCGAGATCCCATTAATAAGGGGTACGGAGTCCTGGCAGATCTCTTTTGTTGCATGTAATATTTGGATCTTTTCTTCGAGGGAAAGGGAGCAATTTTCCCCAATCGTCCCTAGCATGACTAGGCCGTGGACTCCTTCACTTAAGAGCGCTTCTACGTGTTTCTGTGTTCCCTCAATGTTAAGGGAAAAATCGTCATGAAATTGTGTGGGAACTGCAGGGAAAACGCCCTGCCAATCAACTTTTTGTGGCATAATTCAATATTGAAACTGAATGGATCAATTTGCAAACTTTAACCTGTTATAAAGAAGAGTAGTTTATGGGTTGATCCTTATCTAGATGATTTACAACTTCCGGCATAGGGTATTTTAATCCTGTTGCACAATTAAATAGGACGACCGAATCATCTAAAGAGATTCTTCCGGTTTTAAGTTCTTTTAGATAGGCAGCATATGTAGCTGCTCCTTCTGGACAGAGAAGGATACCTTCCAAATCGGCAATCTCTTCACGCGCTGACACAATGGCTTCATCACCTACCGCAGTTGCAAAACCTCCCGTTTCTCTAATCCCTCTGAGTATCAGAAAATCGCCGATTGCGGCCGGGACCCTGATGCCTGAGGCAACAGTCTCAGCATTTTCCCAATATTCAGCATGCTCTAATCCTTCATCATATGCTTTGACGATAGGGGCACAACCCGTTGACTGGACAGCTATCATTCGAGGCCTTTTCTTTCCAATCCATCCGATGGATTCGAGTTCATTGAAGGCTTTCACCATCCCTATGAGACCCGTGCCGCCTCCTGTTGGATACATGATAACATCAGGGAGTTGCCAGTTTAATTGATTAGCCAATTCAAGACCCATGGTTTTCTTTCCTTCGATCCTGTAAGGTTCTTTTAGAGTGGACATGTCAAACCAGTCCAATGAGTTAATTCCTTCACGAACAATTTTTCCACAGTCAGTGATGAATCCATTAACGGTCCAAGTACTTGCTCCTTGCAATGCTATTTCTCTGATATTGATTTCAGGAGTATCATCAGGACAGAAAACATAAGCTTCGATTCCTGCTCTCTTAGCATAAGCTGCCATGGCAGCTCCTGCATTCCCGTTCGTTGGAATTGCGAGCTTATTAATTCCTAATTCCTTGGCCATGGAAACAGCCATGCATAGGCCCCGGGCCTTGAACGAACCAGTGGGTAGCCTTCCTTCGTCTTTTATGTAAACATGATTACCAGGTAAATTAGGAGCATGCAGTAATGGAGTGAAGGATTCTCCCAGACTTACAATATTAATTTCTTCGCGAACAGGTAAGAATTCTTTATATCTCCAAAGGTTTTCAGGCCTTTGGTCTAAAGTTTTTTTATCCAATGATTGAGAAAGTGCATTCAGGTCATACTTGACGAGGAGAGGGGCATTATCCTCAGATAAACCAATGACTTTGTTTGATGGATATTTCTTGCCAGTCTTCGAGCATTCAAGATGAGTGACAAAATTAAGACTTTTATTTTCATCTAAATTCATAAGTTTGTTATTTTTATAGATGATTTTAAAATCAACAAGTCAGCAGATAGCTAACATTTCCGAACGTTACTTGCCTAAGCTATGATGTATGGATTAGACTAATAATCTGTATGGGTTCGTTTCCTAGTATTTTTAATGATGTTCTTGGCCCTGTTATGAGAGGTCCGTCAAGTTCTCATAGTGCGGCTTCT
>Ga0114996_10001306_pt1 | contig 33560 bp, 28 predicted proteins | sample ArcticOcean_MG_C_4_FD_87039 | JGI IMG/M metagenome (GOLD analysis project Ga0114996, IMG submission 87039) | Marine microbial communities from western Arctic Ocean - ArcticOcean_MG_CB4_134 | ecosystem: Environmental > Aquatic > Marine > Oceanic | place: Arctic Ocean: Canada Basin | collected... | reverse complement strand
TCCTGCATGGTGACTTGCATTCACCCGCAGTGTGCCCGGATCCGTCCTGTTTGTCTTCAGGCTCATCTTGTGCTGGAAACACTCCTCCTCTTCAGGCTCATCTTGTATTGGACAACTCTCTTGCTTCCCCGCCGGGCTACAGTAAGCTAATATTGAGAGCTTGATTGAGGTCGGTGGCCGCCAAGCTGGGTGGCCGCAGCCTGCGCTCATAATTCTTGTGCCAAACAATCCTGATAGCGCGGCGCTGGCTGCCGCCAACGGCGAAAAGGTTGTGTACTTGCTGAAGCCGCGAGGGTTTTGCGCTGGGGTCGTGCGCGCGGTTGACATCGTCGAACTCGCGTTGAAAGTCTACGGTCCGCCCATCTACGTGCGGAAAGAGATCGTTCACAATCGCTATGTTGTTGACGATCTCGCCAGCCGGGGGGCGGTCTTCGTGGACGAGCTTGAGGAAGTTCCTCGCGGTGGCCGCGCCATCTTCAGCGCCCACGGAGTTGCTCCCACCGTTCGTGAAGCGGCCGAGGAACGGCGCCTGCAGGTGATCGATGCGACCTGCCCGCTGGTCACGAAAGTGCATTTGGAGGCTGTGCGCTTCGCCGCCTCCAAGGGAACGATCCTTTTGATCGGCCACCGCGATCACGACGAAGTCATCGGCACCCTGGGTGAAGCGCCAAGCCGCACCATCGTTGTCTCATCACCCGAGGAGGCACGTTCGGTTCAGGTACCGGATCCGGCAAACGTGTATTACCTCACACAAACGACGCTGAGCTTGGACGAAGCTCAAGTCATCATCGAAGAACTTAAAAAGCGTTTTCCAAGGATTCAAGGGCCGCCTGCTCAGGATATCTGCTACGCCACCGAGAATCGCCAGCAAGCAGTGAAGCAGATTGCTCCCAAGGCTGAGCTGTTGCTCGTCATTGGCTCGCAGAACAGTTCCAACTCAAGGCGTTTGCTCGAAGTGGGTGAAAACCGCGGCCTGCCCGGCTATCTTGTCGATGACGAGACGCAGCTCGACCCAGCGTGGTTTGGGGGCGTGAATCGAGTCGCCCTGACGGCCGGTGCATCCGCGCCCGAGGTGCTCGTGCAAAGGATCGTGCGTCATTTAGATCAGTTCGGTTTCACGCGCATCGAAGAAATCGAAGTCGTCGAAGAAGACGTCATGTTTGCACTTCCGCAGGAGTTAGCCGCCCACCAAGGCGAACTGACTCAGATCGCGAACATATGACACCCCTGGGGATGGGAAACGTGGGTACCGCCGCTGTTCAATCGCTCGCCGAACAATCCTACCCGGAACTCAATTATTCCATCGACTCGGCCAGCGACTACCTTTTGGCTCGGCAGGCGGCCAAGGGCTACTGGGTTGGGGAACTCGAAGCCGACACGTCGCTCGAATCCGACTACATCTTGCTGCAGTTGTGGCTTTACCCGCCCGGGGACGACGGCGTTTGGAGCCCGCTGTCCGCCAGACGAGTTCAAAGCGCCGCGCGCTATATTTTGAGCCGCCAACTGCTGGACGGCGGCTGGAATATTTACCCTGGTGGTCCGGCGAATGTGAGCGCTTCGGTGAAAGCCTATTTGGCTTTGCGGCTAGCCGGCTACGAGGCCTCGGATATTCGGCTTGAGAATGCTCGAAGGCGAGTGATCGAGCTGGGCGGGGTCGAGAGTTCAAACAGTTACACGAAAATTTACCTGAGCTATTTCGGGCTGTACGACCGAAACAAGACGCCGACGATCCCGCCGGAGCTATTTCTGCTTCCCAATGCGACCAGGCTCACTGTCTATGACATGTCTTCGTGGACGCGTGCGATCATCGCGCCATTGGCGATCCTCGGTGCGCGCGGCGCGGCGCGGCCGCTCCCGGCCGGGGTTGGCATCCGAGAGCTTTTTTCGGGCGTCGAACACTCCAACGCTGATTCCCTTGGTGCAAACCTCTTCTTGATCGCCGACAAGGCGCTCAAAATTTTGCAGCGCGCCGGTATGGCTCGCGCTCGTGAAATAGCGGTTCGCGCCACGGCCAATTGGATGGTCAAGCGGCTGCGTGATTCAGACGGCTTGGGCGCTATCTTTCCGGCCATGATGAATTGCATCATGGCACTGACTGAACTCGGCTACACGCTCGACGACCCGCTTCTCGCCAGGGAGATCAAGAAGTTCGACCAGCTAATTATCGAAGAGCACGACACGCTGCGGTTGCAGCCCTGCTTTTCTCCGGTTTGGGACACGGCGCTGGCCGTTCATTCGCTGGTAGCGGGCAACCAGGGCTCCAGCGAATCCACTCTCGGTGCGATACGCCAGGCAGGGGATTGGCTGTTGACGAAGGAAGTGCGGAAACACGGGGACTGGTCCGTGAAGAACCGCAAGGGTGTTCCTGGCGGCTGGTACTTCGAGTTTGCCAACGAGTTTTACCCCGACACCGATGACACGGCGCAGGTGCTGCTGGCGCTCGATCGCGTTCAGACCACGAATCCAGAGGCGCAACGCGCCGCCCAGCAGCGGGGCGTTGAATGGCTGCTGAGCATGCAGTCGAAAGATGGCGGCTGGGGCGCCTTCGACGTGGATAACAACCTGGCCATCTTGAATCATGTGCCGTTCGCCGACCACAACGCCATGCTCGACGCCACCTGTCCAGACTTAACCGGCCGTGTTCTCGACGCGCTTTGCACGACGGGTCCAGGACCCGGACATCCCGGGGTGCGGCGCGGCGTCGAGTTCCTGAAGATAACGCAGGAGGATGACGGTAGTTGGTTCGGGCGATGGGGTGTCAACTACATCTACGGAACCTGCTTTGCGCTGCGCGGGTTGGCGGCGGCCGCCGAAGCCCCCCGCGAGGCCTATACCATTCGCGCCGGTGAGTGGCTGCGCTCGATTCAGAACGCCGACGGTGGCTGGGGCGAGTCCTGTGAAAGCTATGACAATCCCAGCGTCAAGGGTTGCGGGCAGAGCACGCCGTCTCAGACCGCCTGGGCGTTGCTCGGCCTTTTCGCCAGTGCCGATTACCGCAGCGGCAGCGTCGAATCGGGGATACGTTATTTGCAGCAGTCCCAGAAGGCGGACGGATCGTGGGATGAACACTACTACACGGGCACGGGATTCCCGCGAGTGTTCTATTTAAAATACGATCTGTATCGGCAGTATTTCCCGCTGCTGGCGCTGACCGAATACCGTAACTGGCTTTTGGGTGCATCATGATAGTGTTTGACAAGCGCGGGAGACCCGTTCGATGAGGGTGCCGCTTGGCATGGCGACTCAGTTAGGCGCCTACATCGCGAAGAACAAACTGTGGCCGAAACCAGAGTGGCAGCGCGACCCCGACGTCGTCCCGTCTTCCGGCGCTTTTCCGATACTCCAGCAACCGTCACGCGCCAAGACCAACGGTGAGTCGCTTGCTTCCCGCCCCGTTCCCCCGCATCCAATGCTGCGGAAACGATTTCCGTTGGTGCTCATGCTTGAGCCGCTTCATGCCTGTAATCTCACCTGCACCGGCTGCGGACGGATTCGTGAGTACGAGTCCACGATTACCGAGCGTATTCCACTAGAGAAATGCCTGGCCGCGGTGGAGGAGTGCGGCGCCCCCATCGTCTCGATTTGCGGCGGCGAGCCGATGATGTACCCGCAAATCGGAGAGCTGGTGGCAGGCACGCTGGCTCGCAAGCGGCACATTTATCTCTGCACGAACGGCATGTACATCGCCAGCCGGTTGAACGAGTTCAAACCGGACCGGCGATTCTTCTTTAACGTGCATCTCGACGGGCTCCAGGAAACGCATGACATGGCGGTCGAGCGGGAGGGGGTTTTCGAAGAAGCGATCGCGGGAATTCAGGCGGCAAAAGCAGCCGGATTCATGGTCTGCACCAACACGACCGTTTACCGCGAAACCGACATGAAGGAGATCGAAGCGCTCTTCGAGTATCTCCAACAGTTCGGCGTGGACGGTCATATGCTCTCACCGGGCTATGGCTACTCAGCGGTTGACACGCAGGAGATCTTCCTAACGCGAGAGGAGGTGCGGGAGAAATTCAAGGACGTCGACCAGCTCTTTAGCCGGTTTCGGCTGACCAGCACCCCGACCTATTTGAAGTTCCTCAAGGGGGACAAAGATCTGCCTTGCACGGCCTGGGGCAATCCGACCTACAACATCAAGGGGTGGAAGGGCCCTTGCTATCTGATCACGGACGCTCATTGGGACAGCTTCGAAGACCTGATGTCTCAAACGCCCTGGAGTAACTACGGCCACGGCAACGATGCTCGCTGCGAGCATTGCCTCGTCCACTGCGGTTACGAACCGTCATCGGCCCTCGGGGTCAACGCAACCCTCGCCGACAGCCTAGAGACCATGGCCTGGGCGCTATCGTGATGCTGACACCGCGTCAGGAGACGAATGTTTCCCAGCCGTTTGCAAGGTCAGCGGAAACGGTTCGCGGCGAGCGGTTCACGGCGGACGGTTCACGGTTCGCGGCAGACGGTTCAGCGATAACGTGATTCTCGTCACCGGCGCTTCGGGATTCATCGGAGGCCACCTGACCCGCCTGCTGGCCGAAGGCGGTCAGCCCGTGCGAGCGCTCGTTCGGCCCTCAAGCAACCTGGTCGGACTCGCCGGCCTTCCTGTCGAAAAAGCAGTCGGCGATTTGCGGGATGCGGCGTCGCTCGGTCCGGCTCTGCGGGGTTGCACGACGCTCTATCATGTGGCGGCGGATTTCCGCTTGTGGGCCCGGGACCCGGCGGAGCTCTACCGCTCGAACGTCGAGGGCACGCGGAATATCCTGGAAACAGCGCTGCGGGCGGGAGTTGAGCGAGTCGTCTATACCAGCACCGTCGGCTGCCTCGCCATACCCGGCGATGGGCGACCCGGAACAGAAGATCACCCGGTCTCGTTGAGCGAAATGGCGGGCGACTACAAGCGCTCCAAGTTCATGGCCGAGCAAGCCGCGCTGGAGTACGCCGAACGCGGCCTCAACGTTGTGATCGTGAACCCTACCGCGCCAATCGGGGATTTTGATCTCAAGCCGACGCCAACCGGAAAAATGATCGTCGACTTCCTGCGCGGGGCAATGCCGGCTTACGTCGATACAGGCTTGAACCTGATCGATGTCCGCGACGTGGCGCGGGGTCATCTGCTGGCCGCTGAGCAGGGGGTCCGCGGAGAGCGCTACATATTGGGCGCGCGCAATATGACGCTGCGTGAGATCCTGGAGGAGTTGGCGCGGCTGAGCGGGCGGCGGGCCCCGAGCATACGCATGCCCTACGGGATAGCGCTAACCTATGCGGCTGCTACGACCGCCTTGTCGCGGTTGACCGGCCGTGAGCCCCGGGCCCCTCTGGAGGCTGTTCGGATGGCCGCCAAAAAGATGTTTTTTCGCACCGATAAAGCTGAGCGGGAGCTAGGTTTTCGGGCGGGACCAGTGGAAGATGCGCTGCAACGAGCGATTCGATGGTTTCAAGAGAACCACTACTTTTAGTCGTGGCTGCCGATCAAATGGAGTTCGGGGCCTTCGCCGCGGCGGGTCATCTTCCGACACCTATTGCCTTTGGCGTGCGGTGGAGCGCCCAGGCCAGCCTGAACGGGCGCCGCGCTCTTCTAGTAGCCAACGGGGCCGGGAGAAAGAATGCGGCGGCGGCGGTGCAAAAATCGTGCGAAAAGTTCGACGTGCGAGCCGTCGTATCGACCGGGTTCGTCGGAGCGCTCGACGCCGATCTTCGCATCGGGGATGTGTTTCTTGCGAGCCAAGTCACACAGTGCGAACCGAGACTAGAGTATCCTGTAAGGTTACCGGTGTATTCGATTCATCCTGCCACTGTCGCGGGCAAGCTACTGACGGTGGACGAGGTAGTGCAGTCGGCCCGGCGCAAACAAAAACTTCGCGAGAGCGGGTTTGAAGCGGTCGACATGGAGGCTTCAGCCGTGGCTGCTGAAGCGGCCCGGCGTAACCTTCCGATCTATTGCGTACGAGCGGTCAGCGACGAGGCCGGGACGTCTTTCGAAATTGATTTCAATCGATGCCGAAGAGCGGATGGCACGTTCTCCGGGTGGCGCATAGCAGGGCAGGCCGGAATCAGCCCGAGGCGCTGGAAAAACTTGCTGGCTTTGCGAGAGAGCGCGCTGCAAGCCTCGATGGCGCTAGGGACGTTCTTCGGGCAGGCGCGGTTCGAAATTTAAGTCAGATTTGAGTCCACCTTGAGTAAACGATGAGCCTCGGGAGCCCCGCCATACCGAATTCGATGTCGGCCTCGGTGTATCGCGGCGACAGCCGAGTCCTGCTCGAACAGGTCCCTGTCCCCGAACCGGGCGCGGGCGAATTGCTGGTTCGGGTGGAGGCATGCGGAATCTGCCACACCGACTTGAAGAAAATCCAGTACAACCTGCTTCCGCCCCCGCGCATCTTCGGCCATGAAACCGCCGGGGTGGTAGCCGCGGCGGGACGCGAGGTCAGCGGTTTCGCGCCGGGGGACCGAGTTTGCCTGTTCCATCACATCCCTTGCTTGAAGTGTTTTTACTGTGACCACGAGAATTACGCGCAGTGCGCAACATACAAAAAGGTGGGAGTCAGCGCCGGGTTTGAGCCTGCCGGGGGCGGCTTCGCGCAATACGTGCGGGTCATGGACTGGATCGTGCGGCGCGGCGTAGTCAAGGTGCCCGACGGCGTCAGCTTTGACCGGGCCAGCTTCGTGGAGCCGGTCAATACCTGTCTCAAGGCAGTCAAGCGTTGCCTGATCCAGCCGGACGAAACGGTACTGGTGATGGGGCAGGGTCCGATCGGTCTGATCTTCACCATGCTGCTGCGGCGCTCGCGAATTGAGAATGTTTACGCGACGGACCTGATTCCTGCTAGGCTGGAAGCTTCGCGGCGCTTGGGGTCACGAGACGTGTGGAATCCGTCCGCGGAGAACCTGGCATCGAGAATGCGGGGCGTCAGCGGTGGCCGCGGGGCGGATGTGGTCATCGTCGCGGCATCGGCGCCGCATATTGTTGAGCAAGCGCTTGAGGCGTCCCGGCCCGGTGGCCGGGTTTTGCTGTTCGCGCAGACGTCGGCGGAAGAAACTTTTCGCTTAAGCGGAGCGTCAGTTTGCAGTCAGGAACGGGCTGTATTCGGCTCCTATAGTGCATCGGTCGACTGCCAGCAGGAGTCGGCTGAGATTGTTTGGCAAGAGGATTTTCCAGTAGAGGAGTTGATCTCCCATAGAATCCCGTTGAATGAGATGCAGCAAGGAATCGAATTGGCGCGGCGGCCGACCGAGAGTTCTCTGAAACTCCTCGTCTACCCGCAGAGTTAAGGCCAACCGTTGCGAACCTGTTAAGGAAATAATCGAACGTGAAAGATACGATGCTAGCCGCCATGTTGTACGGCCAGGAACAGCTCAGAATTGAGCCTGTCGCCGTACCTACGGTCGGACCCAACGATATTTTGGTAAAGGTTCGCGTTGCCCTCACTTGCGGAACGGATCTCAAAGTGTTCCGGCGGGGCTACCATGCGCGAATGATCCAGCCACCGGCCGTGCTGGGACACGAGCTGGCGGGTGACATTGTGGAAGTCGGGTCCGCGGTCACTAGCTTCAAAATCGGCCAGCGAGTCGTCTCCGCCAACTCCGCGCCATGCTGGAAGTGCTATCACTGCCGGCGACAGCAAGAAAACCTTTGCGAGCATTTACTGTTCAACAACGGCGCCTACGCGGAATACGCTCGTATACCGGGCCCGATCGTCGAGTGCAATACGCATGAAATTGGCGCCGACGTCGGCTATCGCGACGCTGCAATGATCGAGCCGCTGGCTTGCGTTTTGCGGGGACTCGAGGAAACCGGCGTGCGCGATGTAGACACGGTCACCGTGATCGGACTCGGGTCCATCGGACTGATGTTCGTTCGAATGGCGAAGCTGGCCGGGGCCCGTGTAATCGCCGTGGGCCGCCGCCCGCAGCAGCTCGAAAGAGCCGAGAAAATGGGAGCCGACGAGCTGGTCACTTTTGCCGAGCGCGCCGATGCGGTCGCCCATGTACGCGGGCTCACCGAAGAGGGACTGGGTTCCGATGTCGTGGTCGAAGCGGTCGGCACGCCCGAGACTTGGCAGTCCGCCATGGAAATGGTTCGCAGCGGCGGCACGGTCAACTTCTTTGGCGGCTGCCCGAGCGGGAGCCATATTCGCCTGGATACCTCGCTGATGCATTATTCGGAAGTTACCCTCAAGTCGAGCTTCCATCACACGCCCAGGCATATCCGAAGCGCCCTCGATGTTATTTCCCGCCGCGACCTGCGCGCCGATGACTTTGTGATCAATGAAGCTCCGTTGAGCGAACTGCTGGACGTGTTTCGCCACATGATGGGGCACAACGGCCATCTGAAAACGGCGATCGTGCCGTAGATTTGCCAGGGCCCTGAATGCAAGTGAGGGGGCCGGCCCGTTTCCCACGCCTCCGGGTTGATCATCCTGAGCGCCCTTTCATAGCGGCGTTGGGAACCCTAACCCTGCTAGTTTTAAATGAGCGCGTAGCCGTCGATCGGTTGCCGTGAGTCTGGCGAATCTCCGTCGCTGAACGAAGGCTTTTCACCAACAACCTTGAGTCGCTTCCTTTCAGCAGCGGATTTCGTAGCCGCGAACGGCACCAACGCGCCTGCCTGGACGGAGTCGGAATCTCTCGAATACACGCGCTGGCTAGCCCGCTCTCACTACGAGAATTTCAGCGTCGTGAGCTGGCTGCTGCCGCGTCATCTGCATCAGGACTTCTTCAACGTCTACTCGTTTTGTCGCTGGGCCGACGACCTCGGCGACGAGATGGGAGACCCGGTACGCAGCCTCGAGCTGCTCAACTGGTGGCAACGAGAACTGGACGCAGTCTACGCCGGCCACGCGCGGCATCCCGTCTATGTGGCTCTCCGGCGGACGATCGAGAAACACGATATTCCCGAGCAGCCCTTCGCCGACTTGATTCGTGCCTTCGTGCAGGATCAGACTGTTACCCGCTATGCGACATACGATGACCTGCTGGGCTATTGCCGCTACTCGGCCAACCCGGTCGGGCGGCTCGTGCTGCACCTGTGCGGATATACGGACGAGGAGCGTCGGCGGCTTTCCGACGCGACTTGCACGGCGCTGCAGCTTGCGAACTTCTGGCAAGACGTTCGGCGCGACTGGGAGATCGGGCGGGTCTACATTCCGGCTGACCGCATGACTTCCTCCGGCTACTCGGTTGACCGGTTGGAGCAGGACTTGAAGTCAGGAGTCGCGACCGCGGGCTTTCGGGCTCTGATGCGCGAACTAGTTGACGATACCGGGTCGCTGTTCGTGAAAGGGCTTCCCCTGCCCGGGATGGTGGACCGGCGGTTGGCCGTCGACTTGGAACTCTTCAGTGGCGGCGGAATGGCTATTCTAGAGATGATTCGCCGTCAGGAATACGATACGATTTGCAAGCGTCCCAGGCTGGGGAAATTGCGGCGGCTTACTCTTCTTGCCAGCGTTGTCGCGCGCCAACTTCTCGTGCGTTCCGGCTCCGGTGGAAAGGCTCGGCATGTTTAGCTGCGTCATGAGATTGATGCCCCTGAATTCCTGCGCCCCTTTCAGGGCTCCAGCCTTGAGGGGTTTGGACCCAGGGTTGCGCTTCGCTCCACCCTGGGCTAAGATCCTACGCCGCTTCGCGGCTCAAGCTGGGCTGAGATCCGGTGCCGCTTCTCGGGGGCAACGATCCAGCGCCGCTTCGCGAAAGCTGCGACCCCGCGCCGCTTCCCGGCTCAACAGCTCTGAGACGCCTCGGTTTCAGGTTCCGAGAGGGAGTGAACGGTATGGCTGCTAGCGTTGAGCAGTCCTTTGCCCATTGCAAGCGGGTCGCCCGCTCGCGCGCACGAAACTTTTACTACTCGTTTTTACTATTGCCGCGCGAACAAAAGCAGGCGATGTGCGCCATCTATGCCTTCATGCGCTATTGCGACGATATCAGCGACGAGACCGACCCGCCGCTGGCCGTCAGGCGTGCGGCTCTCGATCGCTGGAAACAGGCGCTGGAAGAGGCCCTAGAAGGCCGCTACGGAGACAATCTTATTCTGCCGGCCTTCCACCACACCATTGTCAAATATAAGATCCCGCCGCGGTATTTTTTCGAGCTGATCGAGGGAGTGAGCACCGATCTGTTTCCGCGGCGGCACCGCAGCTTCGATGACCTCTACCGCTACTGCTACCAAGTGGCCTCGGTCGTGGGACTCACCTGCATCCACGTCTTCGGTTTTGAATCCGATGAGGCGCTTGATCTCGCCGAAAAGTGCGGCATCGCGTTTCAACTGACAAACATTCTGCGGGATATTCCGGAGGACTCCAGGCTGGGCCGCTGTTACCTGCCGGAAGAGGATCTGGAGCGCTTCGGTGTTGCGCCGGAAGACCTGCTGCGCGGCGAGCCAGGGCCGGGCTTTGCCGATCTGATGGAGTTTGAATGGAAGCGCGCGAACCGCTATTACGAGGAAGCGGCGCCGCTACTGAGCATGGTCGGCCCGCAGAGCCGCCCGGCGCTTTGGGCCATGATCTCGATCTACTACGGCATCTTGCGCCGGATCCGCAGCGCCCGCTACGACGTCCACACGCGCCGCGCCAGTCTTAGCACGATCGAAAAGCTGTGGATCCTCGCGCGAGCGCTGAAGCTGCGCTTGACCGGAGGGGCGCCGCCATTCCCCGCGTAGTCATCGCGGGCGGAGGGCTCGCCGGACTGGCCGCCGCCGCCGCGCTGGGCTCGATTGGTTTCGAAGTCGATCTGCACGAAGCGCGCCCGTTTCTGGGGGGCCGCGCGACCTCGTTCCCCGTCAGCCCGTCAGAGGAAAACTCGGACCACATTGACAACTGCCAGCACGTGCTGCTGCGCTGCTTTACGAACTTACTGGACTTCTACAGCCGTTGTGGAGTGGAGGACAAGATTCGCTTCCACGAGCGCCTGTATTTCGTGCAGCCGGGCGGGGCGGTCGATGTCCTCCAGGCCGGCGTCTTGCCCGCGCCCGCGCATTTGCTGGGCTCCCTGCTGGGTTTTAAGGCCCTCGGTTTCGCGGATAAACTTTCGATTCTGCGGGCGATGACCGCGATGCGGCGAGAGGCGAACCGCGCCGACCTTGACTCACTCACCATCGCCGACTGGCTGGTCTCCAAGCAATCGACCGAGCGAGCCGTGGAGCGCTTCTGGCGTCCCATCCTGGTAAGCGCCCTCAACGAAGAGCCGGATCGCTCATCGGCGGCGCCCGCGTTCCAGGTTTTCTTGCAAGGTATGATGACGACCCGTGAAAGCTATCAGATGGGGTTGCCGGCGGTACCGCTGGCGGAGCTTTACTCAGCGGCCTTGCAGGAGAAGCTCGGAGCCCAAGTTCGAATTCATCGGCGATCGTTGCTTGAGCGGATCGATCCCAGCGACCCCGCCGGGGATTTCTATATCAGCGCGGTGCCATTTGAGAGAGTGGGCCGGCTTCTCCCGGGATTAGGCCTCCAGCTCGAAAAGTTCACCCATTCACCGATTACTGGAATTCATCTCTGGTTCGATCGCTCGATCATGGACCTGCCCCACGCGGTTTTGCTGGATCGTACGCTGCAATGGGTCTTCCGCAAAACAGACCGTTACGTTCAATGCGTGGTCAGCGCCTCGCGCTCGCTGATCGAGCTTTCACGCGAAGAGATTGTGGAGTTGGCGTGCCGCGAGTTGCGGGAATTCTTTCCCGCCTGCCGTGATGCCGAACTAGTCCGCTCACACGTGATCAAGGAAGCGCGTGCTACCTATTCGACGGTGCCCGGTCTGCAGTCGGTTCGGCCAGGTCCGGCAACAAAATACCCGAACGTATTCCTGGCGGGGGATTGGACCAACACCGGCTGGCCCGCAACGATGGAGGGCGCCGTGCGAAGCGGGTATATCGCGGCGGAGGCGGTTGCCGGCGCGGCTGGGCGAAAAGCTTCGTTCCTGCTGCCTTAGCCCCAATGCTCGTCACTTAGCAGCTCCGCGGACGGTTTTTGCTCCATGGCGTGTGGTCTTGTTTTGGGCGTCGCTGAACGCCCGTCGCACATTGGCTCTCCGCAGAGACGCGGCGGCCCGTCTGCTCCTGCGCCCCTTCAGGGCTTACCCTGGAGGGGCTTGCTACCCAGGGTTGCGCTCCGCTCCACCCTGGGCTACGATCCTGCGCCGCTTCGCGGCTTAACGGCTCTCTCGGTGACAACGTTGGGGCCGGGGGCGGCGGATCGCTCGGGCGCCGTGACCGCTCCCTCACGGTCGCGGCTCAAGGGCTACGATCCTGCGCCGCTTCGCGGCTTAACGGCTCTGGGCTTCGAAGCTCGAAGGCCTTATGTGACCGGTATTGGCCTTAGCCCGCATTTCTCATTGGCTGACGGGGGAAGTACATGAGGGGCGCGCCATTACGTCGTTGCGCTTGCTCGCGGTGATCGATGCAAGCGCGGGCGTAGCACGCTACGCCCCTACGTCGGCCCGGAGGCCGACGCGGCCCGCCGGGAGGCGCGCGCCTCCTGCTGACAGGCCTCTCATGTGCTTTGCCTTGCCACCCGGTGAGAAATGGGGGCTAGTTGGCTGCCGGGCGGCCGGTATGACGACAGCATCGGCCGGTTACGTCGAACCAGAATCTTCCGCCGCCAACTCTGGCCAAGCCTCATCTTCCGGATGCGTCCGTGCGCTCGCAAGCAGGGACTGCCGCCGCGCTTCGGCCTTCACCGACTCTTTCTCGTTCAGGTCCAGATAATCTTCAATCGCTCGCACGATGATTGCATTCCGGCGGCTATCGGTTTGGCGTGCGAACTTTTCCAGACGGTCGAGTAGTTCGTCACTGAAGCGAATGCTGACTGTTCGCGATATCAGGCTCATGGTGTCACGTTGTGTAATCAAGCTTATCGACCCGGCAATGGTTCCACCCCACTCGTGTGAAACTCCTCGCGCAGCGACCGCATTCGCCCAAGAAACTCCGCAACTTCAGTTGTGTCGCCTACCCGGTAACGGGCCGCGGACTCCGTTTCGCCGCTCCCCACATAGACCGTAATCGAATCCGGGGGCAGTGCCCTGAACACCGTCTCATCGGTCGTGTCGTCGCCACAGTAGATCGGCAGCACCTCCGCGGCGCCTCCTCTCTCGGCGAGAAGCGCCATGACGGCCTTCCCTTTGTTCGCCCCGTCGGCCGGGAAGAAGTCGAAGACACACTTCCCTTCCGCAACCTCGATTGCAGCTCCAAAGGTTCGCTCAATATCGCAAAAGACCTCGCGGACCTGGGCATGAAATTCCGCCGGGACCTGACGATAATGCAACGACGCGGTGAGCCCCTTGTCTTCGACATAGACGCCCGGAATGCTAGCCACTTGATTGGTGATCTGATCGCACACCCGAGCGACGATCACCCTGACGGAGGAATCCAGCTCGGTCTGGGACGATCCCGGTTTCAAGCGCTCGCGGCCATGGTTGCCGCTGAACTCGATTCCGTCTATTCCGATTCTTGGATGCAGGTCGGCAATCGCACGGCCGGTGACGATGGCCAAGTCGATTCCAGACGAGGCCGCCAGCTTGGAAAGATGCTGTTTCGCCGCAGCGGGGAGAACCGCTTGGCTAGCGTGCGCCACAATGGGAGCCAGCGTCCCGTCAAAGTCGAGCATGACCAGCCAGCGAGGAGCCGCTTGCAGCGCCGCGTGAACCCGCGGCCATTCATCGAAGAGGTGTTGCATGAGGATGTATCCGGGCGAGGACCGAGCTAGCCTGCATTTCTCGTCCGCGAACCAATTACCTGAATAATCAAAAATTTGACGCTGCGGGTATAGAATTATTGTATCTCGGAGTCGAAGTGGAACTCGCCGCTGCCGCGCGTCCAATCGAGAAACGGAGCGAGCGGCGAAATGGAATGAGTGGAGAAACGAAATGAACGATCGCAAAGCTGTGTGGTTCCGCGCCCCGCTGGTGGTCATCTTCCTTGTTGCGCTCCCATGTGCCTCGCTGGTGCGCGGTGACACGGTCGAACAGGGCCCGAAAGACTCGAAGCCCTCGGGCTTGCTCGCCGGGGTCGCGCGTGCCGACATCACGCCCCCAGTCGGCATCGCGCAGATGAATTGGGGTTCGCAGACCCACATCGAATCCGTCGGAGTCGACCCGGCCGGCATGGTAGCCACCGCTTTGGTCCTCTCCGACGGAGGGCATAAGTTCGCCATGGTCGATATCGACCGTCTATTCGTCGCGGGGCTCGAGGACGCCATCGGCCGGGCGTCGGAGCAGACCGGTATTCCCAAGGCGCACATCCGCCTCGCCGCCACTCATACCCATGCGGGAGCCATGGTGTCGGCCACCAAGGGCCCTCCCGGCGTGGATTTGACAGCTCATCGCGACATGGTCGAGCGATACCGCTTGCAGATCGTGGACAAAGTAGTCGGCGCCATCGTCGAGGCCAACGCCAACCTGCGGCCAGCGCACGTCCACGGCGGCCGCGGAACGGGCACGATCAATATCAACCGCAGAGTTCGCGCTCGCGGGGACGACCCTCCGGCGGTCGGCAGGAACCCGGATGGTTTCATAGACCGCGAGCTAGTCGTTTTTCGGATTGATGATGCCCAAGGCAATCCCTACGCCATCCTGGCGAACTTCCAGTGTCACGGAACCGTGCTCGCCTACGAAAATAAGGTCATTTCGCCTGACTGGATCGGGATGACGCGCAAGGTGGTCGAAGAGGCGTTCCCTGGCGCGAAGTGTTTATTCTTTCAAGGGGCCGCGGGCAATCAGGGGCCGATCGAAGGATTCACCGGAGACCTGGCCGTGCCCCACCGCCTGGGGGGCGATCCTGGGGCACCAGATTGCCGCTCTCGCCATGCAGATTGAAACTGTCGAACGGCAGCCGACGTTTGAGGGTTTTGTCGAATCCACCGCCTATCAAGCCAAACAGCACTGGCGGGTGAAGGGTCCCCGCGACGCGACTTTGCGGTTTGCCTCCACACGGATCGCCGTGCCTCGCCGCACCTACTCCGCCGAGGAGATCGCGGGCATGGAGGGCCGGCTCGCCAGGGCGAAGGGGCAACTCAATCAGGCGAAGTCCGCACAAGACCCCTGGAAACAGCATCAGGCCGCCGCTCGAGTGCGGCGTTTCGGAGACCTGCTCCAGCAGTGGAAGGAGCCCGCCGAACCCGGCCACCTGCAGGTCGAAGTTGAGATGCTGCGAATCGGAGAGTTAGCGATCGTGGCCACGCCGGGCGAGCCCTTCGCGGAAATCGGCGTTGCGGTCAAGAAGGCCTCGCCGTTCGCCTATACGATGTTTTGCGGCTACTCGGACGGGGTTGGCGGCGACTATATCCCGACTGCCAGTGAATACACGTTCGGAGGCTACGAAGTCGAGCGGACGCCATACGGCGCGGCAGCCGCGCAAGCGGTCATCGACGGCGCCATCCGATTGTTTGATCAGATCCGTTGAGCCGGCATACAAATTCCGGGACTCGGAAGTCCTGGCCCGATTCCGAAACAGAGCAGCGCCGGCGGGGCTGCAAGGGTTCGCTCTACACCAAGAGCCGCCGGGCGGTATCTTACGCTGAATCACTTGCCGCTGAATCACTTCCGTCAAGCGGAATCACGACTCACTTCCACATTCGCGGGTCGAAGCCAAATGGTCGGGGCCTGCCAAATCGTATCCGCGAGAACCGCGGGTGCGCCGGATTGAGCAGAAGATTGCGCTCTCCTGGAATGACGGCGGACGGCACGGACAGGACAGCCGTCCTCGCCCCTTCGAGCCACGCCGCGCCCATCTCTTGCAAGCGGTAAGGAGCAGGGTAGTCTCTCCAACGCGACGGCAGCTGGTCAATCGAAACGGATTCAATAGGAATGTCGTCGAGTATCGTCGCTCCGATTGAGACCAGATCAGGCGGCAGATTGTCAGGGTCCAGGTTGACGAACAATTCCAGAGCCGCCAATGACAGCGTGGCAGCCGTGTAAACCATGGCCACCCCCGGGGGATTCCAGCGGCCTCCGTGGAGCCGGGCCCCCTCACCCGCAAAGGCACGACGAGCGTGTTGGCGCGCGCAGACGCGCCAGACTTGGATCAACTGAAAACACCGTGCTCGATACGGCCCAGCACACGCTCGACTTGCCGCACACCAGCGTCGGTATCCAAGAGCGAGAGCGGCGTGACGCCGCCCAAAGCCCGATTGGGCTTCTGGAGCCACGCTGACGCCTTTTGAGGATCGCCAAACACGCCGACGGCGATTGCGGCTACGCGGGCCAACCGCAGCAGCCGGTCCGACTCTTCAGCGCTGAGCCGCTGCTGTTTCTTTCGGCGTGCCAAGGTCCTTTGGGGGAGCGAAAGGGACGCGGCAACAGCGTCGACAGGCAGGCCCAGCAAGTCTAAAACCGATTCGAGAGCCGCGTAAGGCAGACCGGACCGCACGATCTTAATCAAGTCGTGCTCATTGCGCGGGCTGCTCCCAATCGTTCGCTCGCCCCCTAAAATTTCGTGAATCCGGGGCGTAGCGCTTGCGGTATGGCTGGCCATCTGGCAATGATTTTACCACCAAATGGCCGACCGGTCCATTGGGCCGCGTATAGAGCTGCATGGGTTTCAACACTCGAAGAAGGAAGATGGGGTGGCTTCCACCCGCGGCCTCGCGCTCCGGTCAGATCTATCCAGCCCGGCGTCAGGCGCCCGAGGCACGCTACCATGACACGCGAGAGTTCGATCGGCAAAAGTCCGGGCACTGGTCATTCGAAGAACGGTTGCTGGCTATGTTCTGCTGGCAACATTGGGGCTGGACCAAAGTCGAGGTATCAGACAGTGAAAAACCAGGAGGAGTCATGGTAAACAAAGCGCCCGTTCTAATTCCGGTACTGGTGCTAGCGGCCGCCCTGGCGATCTCGCCGGCGGCAGCGCAGCAGCCCGCTCCCGGCCGTGTCGATCCCCTGCCCGTCCTCCAAGCCGCCGCCAAGGCGATGGGTACCGACAAGCTCAACTGCGTCACGATTTCCGGTACCGGTTACGCCGGCAAGGTCGGCCAGAACATTACGCAAGACACCGACTGGCCGCTCGGCGAGCCGCTGGCCAACTACACCCGCACGATCAACTACGCCGCCAAGTCATCAGTCGAGCAGTTCGACCGCAAACCCGGCTTGAACCCTCGCTCCTGGAAGTACGGCACCGGCTGGCTGGGAGGAACCCCGCTTCAGCAGAACGAACACCAAACCTTCGCGGTTGCCGGTAACCATGCCTGGCACCAGGACGGAAAGGCCGCCGCTCCGGTCGCGGCGCCCGACAACGCGGAACTCTGGCAGCTTGATATCTGGCTCAACCCAGCGGGCTTTATCAAAGCCGCCATGCAGCCGGGAGCCAATCCGACCGCCATCTGGCGCTGGGAGATGACGGAAAGCGGCCGCGACGGCGCCACCACCGGCGGCATTGAAAAGTTAACCGTCGTCTCGGCCACCGTGCTCGGCAGGTACCGTGTCAACGCGACGATCAACAGCGAGAACCTGGTCCAGAGGGTACAGACCTGGGTGCCGCATCCCGTCCTGGGGGACATGAACTACGAGCACGAATACACGCAGTGGCGGGAGATCGACAGCATCAAGTTTCCCGGCGGCTGGCACCATCACGATGGATGGGACGACGAGCGGCAGATCCCTACCATCAGTGGCGGACACAACGGCTTTGGCGGCACCTTTGACACGATCCAGCCGAACGTGTGCGAGGCCGTTGCTGTTCCCGAGTCGGTGCGACAAGCGAGCGTTCCACCGGCCCAGGTGGAAACCCAAAAACTTGCCGATGGAGTGTGGCTTCTAGGCGGCTCGTCTCACAACAGCGTTGCCGTCGAGTTCGACAAATTCGTCGCGATCGTGGAAGCGCCGCTTGACGAAGCGCGCTCGCTGGCAGTCATCGAAGCCGTCGTCAAGCTCGTTCCCGGTAAGCCGATCCGCTTCATCGTCAACACGCACAACCACTACGACCATCTGGGCGGGCTGCGCACCTATCTCCACATCGGAGCAACCGTCATTACACACCAGCGCAATCGCGTTTTCTACGAAACCGAATTATTGAACTATGTCCCCCGGACGCTCGTGCCCGACATGGTTTCGCTCTATCCGCCGACAGAAATATCGGAGGGCTACACGATGGAGGACGTCGATGAGAAATACGTGCTCAGCGACGGTAAGCGAATGATGGACATCTACTACGTCCAAGGGCTCAATTCGCACGTCGAGGGCATGCTGATGGCTTATCTGCCCAAAGAGAAAATCCTGATAGAAGCCGATCTTTACGACCCGCCTGCCGCGAACAAGACGCACCCGGCGAGCCCCAGCGAGACCAACAAGGCTTTCTACAACAACGTGCGGCAGATAGGGCTGGACGTCTCGACCATCGCGCCGATCCATGGGCGCGTCGTTCCCTGGAGCAATTTCCTCAACTTCGTCGGCGGGGATAGCAAACCGGAGTAGCGTGAGAGGAACGGTTTCCGCCACCAGGCGCGGCTCTGCACAAGAGCCGCCTGGGAAAGCTCCTTAAATATCACTTGACCGCAACGGCACGCACTCTTGTGTGGCGCGCCTTGCCCGCCGCCCCCTCGATGTAGAGCGTGACGACGTATTCGCCTGCTTTCTCGTAGCTGTGAAGGGGATGCTGATCGGCGGATGTCTCGCCATCGCCGAAGTCCCACTTCCAGGAATTGATATTGCCGTGGGACATGTCTTGAAACGCGACCAGGCGGCGGTTCATGTCGAGCACCTGAAACTGCCAGGTTGCTTCGATCCCTTTACGGAAACGCTCTTCCAGCGGCATCAGGCGAAATGCAACCAAGTCGCTGGCGTCGCCATACATCGTTTGCTTGTGGGAGAGGTTCCAAAACCCTTCATAGTCTTTCTTGTTCACGTCGTCGTAATCGAGGATCGACCAAGACATACCGATGACCGCGTTCTCTTCGAGCTTTGAGACCACGGCCCGAGCCGGGTCCGGCGGGGCATAGTCGAAAGGGGTGATCCAGAATTCGAGAATCAGTTTCCCGCTCTCGCCTGGTTTGAAGTCGTAAGAATAGGCGGCGTTGCCCCAAGGCAGATCCTTGATCCATGGCTGGCTGCCCCAGACGAACGCCCAGTCCTGTCCTTCGTGCGGCGTCATGATGTGGTAGTTTTGCGCGTGAACGCCGTGAAACAAAAAGTGCGCCGCCATCGGATCGAGCTTGTCATAGGGGTGCAGGTCCTTGATCAGCGGACCTCCCGATAGATCGCCGTCCACGACGAGTTCGAAGATGTCGTTGTGCCTCCCGGCCAGCGCGAAATCCCAGTAATTGTCGTAGGCTTCGTAGAGGACATAAAGCTGATTGATCCCCTTGACCCAGCCGACCTTGACCTTGACGTCGAGGCTCGCGCGGTCGATATTCGCGCCTTTCCCCATGCCTGTATCGGCAAGCTGGTCCGAGCCAATGGCGTAGGTATCAGGAACGATGTCCCAGTCAGCAGTCTTACCGTCAATGCGCGGGATGGCGTTGGCCGGGAACTGGAAGATCTTGAACTCGACATCGGGCCGCTCCAGTGCGGCCGCGGATTCTCCAAAGCAAAGGCCGACAGCAAGAGCAGCCACGCCGAGCGCGGACAAGTCAGGAAAGCGTATCTTTTTCATGGATGTTCCTTTAGCGGTGTTCCGTGTGTAGGGTTGTTCGTTGTGAGAAGTGTTCCCTGTGTAGAAGTGTTCCTTCTGGAGAGCAGGACTGTCGAGTCGGATTGACCGAGTGCCTCCGACCGCTGAGTCAAGCGAACCGCCTCCGACTCCGATCTTCGCCGCGGACCGCGAACCGATTATATGTGATGACGATTGGTATTAGCGGTGGCAACCCCTTCCGGCACGCGAACTACACTTGACAACAGTTACACTTGACATTGAAATCACGCGGGTGTATATCCCTTACTGGATGGTGATGTTACTGGATGGTGATGTGCCCCGCCGCCTGGAGGCGATGCGAGCCCACTAGTGAGCATTGGCTGGCAACCCTTGACCCAGCAGGCCTGCAGAGGAGATTCATTCACAATGCGAAATCGATTCAGAGGCGTACTCCTAGCTGGTGTTGCGGTTGCCGCCGCGGCGTTGATCCTACCCAGCACAAGATCGGCGGCTGCTCCGGCCCCCGAGTATAAGGCCGAGCGCACGCCCGACGGCAATCCCAACTTGAACGGCATCTGGCAGGCCCTAGGCTCGGCCCACTGGGATATCGAGGGCCACGCGGCACGAATGGGCCCCATCGTCAAACTGGGTGCGCTCGGCGCGATCCCAGGCGGTCTGGGAATCGTCGAAGGCGGCGAGATCCCCTACAAGCCCGAAGCCCTCCAGAAGAGGAACGAGAACAAGGAGAACTGGGTCGAACTCGATCCGGCGATCAAGTGCTATATGCCCGGCATCCCGCGCGCCACCTACATGCCCTTCCCGTTTCAAATCGTGCATACACCCGAACACATCTTGGTCGCCTACGAGTTTGCCAGCGCCAGCCGTGTCGTCTATATGGAGCGGCCGGATTTTGAGGCCCCGGTCGACGCCTGGATGGGCCACTCGCGCGGGCACTGGGACGGCGAGACGCTAGTCATTGACGTAACAGCCCTGGTGGATCAGACTTGGTTCGACAGCTCCGGAAATTTTCACAGCGATGCCTTGCACGTGGTCGAGCGCTACACCCCGATTGGCCCAAATACTCTGATGTATGAAGCCACGATCGAAGACCCAAACGTATTTACGCGCCCGTGGAAGATCAGCTTGCCCCTTTACCGGCGGCTGGAAAAGAACGCGCAGCTACTGGAGTTCAAGTGCGTGGAATTCGCCGAGGAATTGATGTACGGCCATCTTCGCAAGAAAACCAGTGAGTGACCGCGGGAGGCAAAAGATGACTAGGCGATTTCTTTTGACTACCTTGATTGCGATCGCGCTGGCGGCGCCCCTTTCCGCAGCCGACGCTGCCGCCAAGACGGACACATGGACTCCGCCGAAAACAGCCTGGGGTGAACCCGACCTGCGCGGTGTCTGGGATTTCCGCACCATCACGCCGCTAGAACGCCCAAAAGAGCTTTCGGGGAAGGACATCCTCAACGACCAAGAAGCGGCTGAATTCGCCGCCGAGACACTCAAGATTCGCGACAAGGACCGGCGAACCGAAGACGGCCTCACTCTTCAACAGGATGTCGGGAACGCCTACAACCAGTTCTGGTGGGACTACGGAGACAAGCTCACCGAGGATAAGAGAACGTCGCTGATTGTTGATCCGCCCGATGGAAGAATCCCTTCGCTGTTACCGCTTGCTCAGAAAAGATACGACGCGATTCGCGAGGCTAGGGCGCGTCCCGCTCACAGCCCAGTGGACCGCGGCGTCGCCGAGCGCTGCCTTCTTGGATTCAACGCCGGACCGCCCTACAATCCCAGCGCCTACAACAACAACGTTCACATCTTCCAGACTCCCGGCTATGCCGTGCTGTTGATCGAGATGGTCAACGACGCTCGCATCGTCCCGCTGGATGGGCGTCCGCATGTGGCGGAGAACATTCGGCAGTGGCGAGGCGATGCGCGTGGCCACTGGGAAGGGAACACCCTCGTTGTCGAGTCGGCCAACTTCAGCGACAAAACAACGTTTCGAGGATCCGGCAAGAACATGCGTCTGACCGAGCGGTTTACCAGAGTGGGTCCTGACAGAATTCGTTACCAATACACAGTCGACGACCCCGAGTCCTTCGAGAAACCCTGGACAACGCTGATTCCCATGAAGAAGACCGGCGAGCCGATGTTTGAGTATGCCTGTCACGAAGGGAATTACAGCATGCTCACGATGATGGAAGGCGCCCGCGCCGACGACAAGGCCGCCGAAGAAGCGGCCAAGCAAGCGGCAAGCGAACCAGCAGTCCGGTAGGCTGCGGTGCCGGTGCCGCTGTTAGCGCGAAGTTCGCGCCTGGAAGGTGTGAAAAAATCGGGGACTGCCACAAGCGGCCATTGCTGAGTCGTTGTTTATCAATGACGCCATTGGCCGCGGCTGGCTGTCCCCAGCATTTTTTCACACCTTCCTGTTCGCGATTCGCGATCCAAGTCCAGAGGAGATTTTCGATGGGACCCCGATTTCTAGTCTCGATCAGTGTTTTGGCGCTCATGTCAGTGGCGGCGCCCGCTCTGACCGGCCAAACTCACGAGCCTGCCGTGAATTCTAGGACGCCCCCCCGCACCGCTTGGGGCCAGCCCGACCTCCGCGGAGTTTGGGACTACCGAACGATTACGCCCTTGCAGCGTCCCGAAGATCTCGCGGACACGGAAGTTCTCAGCACCGAGGAGGCCGCCAAACTGCAAGATCAACTGCTCACGCGCCGCAATAACGATCAGCGTCCCGAGGAGGCCGCAAAAGACGTCGCCGGAGCATACAACGACTTCTGGTTGGACTACGGAAAGAGCCTCACCGAGGACAAACGAACTTCCCTGATCGTCGACCCGCCCGACGGCCGAATCCCCGCGCTAACGCCGGCTGGTAAAAAAAGAGAAGACGCCCGCAAGGCAGCCATGGCCCGTCCCGCTCACGGCCCGGAAGACCGCGGCCCGTTCGAGCGCTGCCTGATCGGGTTCAATGCCGGTCCGCCCATGAAGCCGAGCGGCTACAACAACAACGTGCAGATTTTCCAGACCCCCGACTCCGTCGGGCTGCTGGTCGAGATGGTGCACGACACCCGCATCGTCCCTCTTGATGGAAGCACGCACCCGCCGGAAAATCTCCGTCAGTGGAAGGGCGACTCGCGCGGACGCTGGGAAGGCGACACGCTGGTCGTCGAGACGAGCAACTTCACCGATAAGACGCCCTTCTACGGATCCGGAAAGGGCATGCGTCTGACCGAACGCTTCACCCGCGTGGACGCCGATACGCTGCTCTACGAATTCACGATCGTTGATCCAGAGATGTTTACCAAACCCTGGACTGTGTCGGTACCCATGAAGAAGAACTCCGAGCCGATCTACGAGTACGCCTGTCATGAAGGGAACTACAGCATGCTCACCATGATGGAAGGCGCCCGCGCCGACGAAGAAGCCGTCAAAAAGTAGCGCCCGGCCACCGCTACCGTAAGAAGCACATGAGGCCGTGCCGGCACTCGGAGCCGCGACCGTGAGGGAGCGGTTTCCACAAGCGCATCCATCGGCCACTGGGGGATCCAACAACTCACGCGCTCTCGGGCTGTGGATTGAGCCGTTCGAAGTAACCGCTTGCTGACGCGCGCGGCTCTGACTCAGTCGACCGTTTCTTTCCACTGCTCCTCGAGCATCTTGGTATATTCGCCCGAGGCGTAAAGCGTGAATGGAAATTGTTCCTGCGGCAGAACAGGGTACTTCTTCGCGTCGCGCCAGCAGGTGTAGGCGTAGTCAGCGTAGCGGTAATAGGAACGCAGGTAGTCGGGTTGGAGCAAGTCCTGCGGCGGCGGCTCGCAAAACTGATTGAAGATCCCGACCGAACGCGCAAAGATACGGGCGTATTCGATGACTCCCCAGGTCTTGAGCTTCTCAGCCACATCCTCGGGGGTCTGCTTGATCAGAAGATGAGTAAAACTGGCTTCCGATATCCCAAGGCCCGTCAACTCCGGAGATCGCCGGAACGTGTCCATGCACTGATCGATCCAGCGGAACACATCCTTGCCGACATAGAACAACATGCGAAGCTCGGCGTAACGCCCTTCAAGAACATGTAGTTCCAGTTCACGTTGTCGCCCGTCCGTCGTCGACCCTTCTTTCATCAGCGAAAGCGACGCTTTCGCGCTTTCGAGTACTTGGACAGTGGAAGACGACTCGGTAAACGGGTGCAGGATAAGATGCGGAAGCGGGTGAACGCCGTCGAGTTCTATCGTTTTTGGCTGGGGCATGCGACTCCATACACCATATCGACACGCTTCCATGGAACTTGGGAGGGAGTGCCAACCTAGTGCGTAACGCCACCCTCGAATCTGGATGAATAGCCTCTCCAGAAAACGAGGGATACCGCTGACCAGTATCAACCCAAGCCCTGATCGGAGTCAAGGGAAAGACCCAATTCTAAGCGGAAAAACCGAGGTGAGATGGGGAGTTCTACGGAGAAAAAAGGGGGCTAACCTGCATTTCTCGCCACGTGGTGAGAAATGCAGGTTAGGCCCGTTTCGAAGCGACACGCCGCGCGGAGATCACGCCTGTGTTCAACCCCAGGATCGACAGCTTGCCGAAGAAGCGGCCGTACTCCACCTTCATGCAGTGATCCATGACAACTTCGAGGCCGGCATCGCGAGCACGCTTCGCCGCTTCGTAGTGGATCACGCCGAACTGCATCCAGATGACCTTCGCACCGATTTCGATTGCCTGTTCGACCAGCGGGGGCACGTCGCTGGCGGCTCGAAAAATATTGACGACCTCCACCGCGCCGGGGATATCGGTCATGCTCGGGTAACAGGCCCTCCCCAGAATTTATGTCTCGCGCGGGTTGACCGGAATCACGTTGTATCCCTCGAAAAGCAGATACTTAGCCGCGAAATGGCTGGGGCGGTAAGGGTTGGACGAAAGCCCCACCATGGCGATATTCGAATAGCGCTCAAGAATCCGCAAGCGCTCCCCCGGCGAAGTCGCAAACTCGGTATCCTGAACGGGCGAGTTGGCGGAGACCCCGCCGGAAGCAAGACTGCAGACTAGACTCGGAGGGGGCATTTGGATGCTCTCGGCGCGGCCGGCTCGACCGCAGAAACTTCAGCGGGCTAGCGGCGGCGACAACATGGCAAAGCCCACAGTCCAACGGTCTTTGTTTAGCGCTTATGGGGTCTCCGTCCGATGTTCTTGTTTTTAGCTATCGCTAGCCTGCTGCGACGCCTCCAAGGCGTTGTCGAGGTCCCAAGTGAGATCCTCGAGATCCTCGAGGCCCACCGATAGCCGGACCATATCAGGCGTGACTCCGCAGGCGGCCAGTTCCTCTTCCTTCAACTGCTGGTGCGTCGTGCTAGCCGGATGGATCACGAGACTCTTGGCGTCGCCGACGTTGGCCAAATGCGAGAACAGTTGCAAGCTGTCGATGAGCTTGCGGCCTGCTTGGAGCCCGCCCTTGACCCCGAAAGTGAAGATCGCGCCGGCGCCTTTGGGTAAATACTTTTTCGCTATGTCGTGATACGCGCTGGACTCAAGCCCCGGATGATTCACCCACCCGACGGCCGGGTGCGTTTCAAGATGACGCGCCAGCGCCAGCGCGTTCGAGCAGTGCAGCTCCATGCGAAGGCCTAGCGTTTCGAGTCCCTGCAAGAACAGGAACGAGTTGAAGGGCGCGGCGCAAGGTCCCAGATCTCGCAGACCTTCGACCCGGCATTTGATGATGTAGGCCATTTCCCCGAACGTCTCGGCGAATTTCATGCCGTGGTAACCGGGGCTCGGTTCGGTCAACTGCGGAAACTTTCCGTTGGTCCAGTCAAACTTGCCGCTGTCGATGATCATGCCGCCGATGCTCGTGCCGTGACCACCGATAAACTTCGTGGCTGAGTGCACCACGATGTCGGCGCCATGTTCGATCGGGCGGCACAAATAAGGCGTGGCAAACGTATTATCGATGACCAGCGGGATGCCGTTCTCGTGGGCGATCTTGGCCACGGCTTCGATATCGACGACATTCATTCGCGGGTTGGCGATCGTTTCGATATAGAGCAACTTCGTTTTCGGGGTGATCGCTTTACGGAAATTTTCCGGGTCGTCGGGATCCACGAAAGTCGTCTCGATCCCCAGCCGCCGAAACGTCACGTCGAACTGTGTATAGGTTCCCCCGTAGAGCGTCGCAGAGGAAACCAAATGATCTCCGGCCTCGCAAAGGCTGCTGATCGCCAGGAACTGAGCGGCTTGGCCGCTGCTGGTCGCGAGGCCTCCGACGCCGCCTTCGAGTGACGCGACGCGCTCCTCGAAAACCCCCGTGGTCGGGTTCATGATACGCGTGTAGATGTTCCCGAACTGCTGCAAGGCGAAAAGAGCGGCAGCGTGGTCGCTGTTCTCAAAGACGTAGGAAGTGGTCTGGCAAATGGGAACGGCCCTGGCTCCCGTCCCCTCATCCGGACGCTGGCCAGCGTGCAAGGAACGAGTGTTGAAGCCGAAGGCGCGGTCGGTGTCTTGGTTGCTCATAGGAAATATAGTAGCGCGGCGTGCGGTCCTCGTGCGTAAGGGGGCCGCGGACTGAATTCGTCACGCTGGAACCTTCTAGTTCGAGGCCCCGGCCTCTTCCGGTGGTTCGCTCAGGAGCCGGTGGCCGGACCACTGCGACTGTCTGCGGTAGTGCTTGTTGCTGAAAAGGACCCGCATGTTCATGTAGATGTTGAACTCGGTGGGAGCCCAATAGCCTTCCGCCGAGGGCCTTCTCTCAACGCTGCCTTCGACCTGGCGAAGCTTGCCTAACAAGCCCCACCAGAGCCCGACAGGCTCGATCAGCCGGAACTCGATTCGGGCAACCTCGAAGGTCTCGGTATCGACGAAAATTTTCCCTCTCGATTTGTTGAGGGCGTAGTCCATACGCCTACGGATCGGTAGCCGGTCGCTGTTGGGCTCAAAGTTGATGACATACGTCGAGCGCCCATCCACGATTTTCTTCTCGGCGAGCGACACGCGATAGCGTCCGATCAGCTCCCGGTCGAATTCAACGCGATTCTTGTCTTTCTGCTCTTGGTCACCGCTGGCGATTCGGCGGCGCAGGTCTTCCTCTCTGCGATTCTCCGCTTCCCGCTCCTCGGGCGAGAGAGGCTGGCCGTTCCGCTCGATGACGCGACCGTGTAGAACACCTTCCACCGGGTACATCTTGGAGCGCCGTACGTCGCGCGTTTTGATGCCGCCGTCCGTCGTCAGTTCCTCACGCACGGCCAATTCCATGAACGTGAACTTCTGCTCGAGCTTCTGCTGTCGCAAGTGGTCGGCGTGCTGGATCGCATGGGAGATGATCTCTTCCGCGGTCAGCGTCGGGGCTTCGTTCGGTGGAGCCGATTCGTCGGCGGCGGCAGGGGATCCGATCGAGAGCGCCAGAAAACACAGCAGAACTTTCATCGCACTAATGATATTTACGCAGGAGGGGCCGCGGGCGTTCCAGGTTCGCAACAGAGCCCTGAGCGCAAGCGAGGGGTCAGCAAGCGCCGGGGCCAGTTCTCAAGCCGGGGGGCAAGCGCGCCAAGAACCACGATTTTTCAAGAAGCAGACCGCCAGCCTCTACAGCACTGGACCAATCCGCCAGGTCACAAACTCACCATGACCCAGCTCCTCGCTGAAGGTCTTGCGCCCCGAGGCCACTTCCAGAACGTATTGGTACATCCTCTTGCCAAGAGTAGGAAGGTCCTCGCTGCCATCGGCGATCGTGCCGGCGTTGATGTCCATATCCTCATCCATGAATTGGCCAGTTGCGGAGTTCGAGGCAATCTTGACGACCGGAATGGTCGGGAATCCAAAGCAACTGCCGCGGCCGGTGGTGAACAGGCAAACGTTGCAGCCTCCCGCGGCCATGCCGGCCACCGAGGGAGGATCGTAGCCCGGCGTATTCATGAAAACAAATCCCGTTTTGTCGATACGCTCGGCGAAATCGTAGACGCCGGTCAGGTTCGACGTGCCGCCCTTTGCCGCGGCGCCGAGCGACTTCTCCACGATATTCGTGATTCCGCCGGCTTTGTTTCCGGGTGAGGGGTTGCCGTCAAACGTGGGCGCGTCGGGGAAACCGGCCACGTAACGCTTATACCACTCGACCATCTCCAGCAGCCGCTCACCCACTTCGGGAGTGGCCGCGCGTCGCGTCAGCAGGTGCTCGGCGCCGTGGATTTCCGTCGTTTCGGCAAGGCAGACCGTGCCCCCTTGCTTGACCAATAGATCGGAAAAGTAGCCGACGCCGGGGTTGGAGGTGATCCCGGAAAACCCGTCCGAGCCGCCGCACTCGAGCGCCGCTACCAGCTTGGATGCCGGACACGCAACGCGCTGCTGGCCGCCGACTTCCTCGATCAGCTCCCAGACGGCCTTGACGCTGTCGGCGACTCCGCTCTTGGTGCCGCCGCTCTCCTGGAGAGTCAGTCCCCGCCGCGGCGCCACACCGTTGCCGCTGGCCTCGGGACGCATGTAGTAGCCGACCTGATTGACTTCGCAGCCGAGCCCGACGATGACCGCGGCGGCGATATTGGGGTGATCGGCTAGCCCGTCGAGAGTCCGGCGCAACTGCTGCATGTCCTCGCCATCGCTTTGGCCACAGCCGTCTTGATGGGGTAAACACACGACGCCGTCGATGCCGGTTCCCTCGAAGGACTCGTTGCGGAAAGCGTCCTGAACCTGCTGCACGGCGTAGGCGGAACAATTTACCGTGCCGACGATGGCGACATAGTTGCGCGTGCCGGCTCGTCCGTCGGCTCGCGGATAGCCCATGAACGTGCGCTCGGGAAGCAGCGGGATGCCGGAGAGATCGTTCAGCGCGGTCGAAAACTCGAATTCGCGGTCCTGCAGGTCGAATTCCAGGTTGTGCTCATGGACCAGGTCGCCGATGTGAATATCGCGGCTGGCCGTGCCGATGTTCTCGCCATATTTAAAGACGGCGGTGCCTTTCGGGATCTCCGCGATGGCAACTTTGTGCCCCGGGCCGATGCTCTGGCGCACCTCGATTTCGCGGTCTCCAGCGGCTGATTTGAGCCCGGCCGAAAGCGCAACTCGCGCCACCACGACGTTATCGCTTGGATTCAAAATAATGAAGGGCCTGTCGGTGCTCAGGCTGTCAACGGATACGAACGACATGAATACACAATCCTTCCAAGAGTAAACTGGATCCCCAGCAGAAACGGTCGGCCGCTAGCCCGTATTTCTGTTCACCTGACCGCCGGCGCACGCAACACCTCGCCCCACCACGTGATGAAAAATGCGGACTATGGTTTCTGCGCCAACAAGCGGCCAACCGCCATCAAGAGTTCGATCTCATCCGCGCGAAACTCGCGTTCCTCGACGGTACCGATCCCCAGGGCGCCTACGGCCCGGTCATCATCCATCATTGGAACACAGATGGACCCCTTGATACCGGTCTCACGGGCCTTGGGACGAGCCGTGCCGCTCTCGTCGGTCTGCAAGTTGCACAGGTCGACCGGCTCTTGGCGCTCGACCGCGAGACCGGCGATGCCCTTGCCAACCGGGATATTCCGGATCAGCGGAAGCAGGTGATCGGGAATGCCATCGGTCCAAGCCGTCAGGTGCAGAACCCCGTCGGAGCCGAGTTCATGGATCGTCCCCGTCTCGGCATGGAAGTGGTCCAAAGTCAGACGCAGCGCCCGGTTGGGGTCTTGGGCCGCCACGCGCACTTGATTGAGAAAAGACTCATTGGGCATGTTTTCACCGAACTTTCGCACCTGGGTCCGCCGGTGGTTGCCATAGATCCGCAGTTCGTATAGATTCTTGTATAGCACGTTATCGTTAAGGCTAGCCCGCATTTCTCATCGGGTGGCGAGGCAAAGTGCATGAGAGGTCTGTCAGTACGAGGCGCGCGCCGCTTGACGAGCGCAGGCGTACTCTCACTGTCCGTTGAGCACGGCGAGCAATCGCAACGAAGTAATGGCGGGCCTCTCATGTGCTTGGCCCGTCGGCCGGTGAGAAATGCGGGCTAGAGGCTGAATTGATGTTTGCAACCAACCGTAGCCATTCTGGAATCCGCTTCCGCGCCATTGCGGTCCTTGCCCTTCTCGCCGTAGTCGCGACTAGTTCAGCGCAGGACACCGCACTGGAATCGATCCCGGCGATCAACCGGCCCGTCGACTTCGCCAAAGAGGTTTTCCCTGTTTTCGAGAAGAGTTGCCATAGCTGCCACGGCGAGGCGCAGCAGATGGGGGAGTTGCGGCTCGACACCAAGACCGTCGCGATGAGGGGCGGGGCGGGGGGGCCGGCCGTTATTCCGGGAGAAGGGAGTGCCAGCCCGCTCCTGAAACGAATCGCCCATGTCGAGGGCGTCAATCCGATGCCGATGGGCGGAGCGAAGCTGACGAACAACGAGATTGCCCTGATCCGCGCTTGGATCGACCAGGGCGCCGTCTGGCCTGACGGCGTTGGACGGACCGCGGCCAAGGTCGAGCGCCACTGGGCTTATATCCCGCCCGAGGGGCCGGTTCCGCCACAAGCCGGCGCGGGTTGGGCGCGCAACTCGATCGATCGCTTCGTTTCCGCCAAGCTGGAGGGCAAGCGGCTGAAGCCGAACCCCGAAGCCTCGCGCAAGACGCTTATTCGGCGGTTGAGTCTCGATCTGACCGGCGTGCCGCCCACCGAGGACCAGGTCGATTCCTTCCTCGCCGACCAAGGCCCCGGAGCCTACGAAAGGCTCGTCGATCGCCTACTTGAATCACCGCGGTACGGCGAGCACTGGGCATCCTCCTGGCTCGATCTCGCCCGCTACGCCGACACGAACGGATACGAGAGTGACGAGCCGCGCACGATATGGCTCTACCGCGATTGGGTGATCAACGCCTTCAACCGCAACCTCGGATTCAACCAGTTCACCATCGAGCAACTTGCCGGCGATCTGCTCCCGGACCCGACGGAAGGCCAGAAGATCGCGACCGGTTTCCACCGCAATACGCTCATCAACAATGAAGCCGGGTCGAAGAACGACGAGTTTTACGACGCGGCGGTCAAGGACCGCGTCGATACCACGGCCACGGTTTGGCTCGCCAGCACTCTTGGTTGCGCGCAGTGCCACGACCACAAGTTCGATCCTTTCACACAGCGCGAGTACTACAGCCTCTACGCCGTTTTCAACAACACCACCGACAGTGCTATTAAGCTCAGCGATAGACTCGCCGTGTTCCGCGGCGACACGGAAGAACTCGCCCGCCGCGAGGCCGAGCTTGTACGTTTCGATGACTTTCTCAGCACGCCGACCCCCGACCTCGAGGCCGCTCAGATCAAATGGGAGGCTGAATTCAATAAAGTCCGGGGGGAGATCGAAGATGGCTGGCGGCCAGTGCGAGTGATCAAGGCCCGCGCTGACGGTAAGGATTTGACGATCGATTCCGACGGTTCGATTGTGATCGAAGGCGAGCACAATGCCGCCAAGGTCTTCGACATCGAGGTTGAAATCGGCGCCGCGGCTGCGAACGTGCTGCGGATTGAATCCGCTTCGGCGGACGGCCTCGAACCCACGGCGCTCGCCGAAGACACGGACGAGGAAGAAAAGGCCAAGGAAGTCCAGCCAATCACGATTCGAGGCGTCGAGATCGAAGGCCGCGGCGGCGCCGTCAGCCAGCGCATCGAAGCGGCTCGCGCCAACCTGGAATTTGACGATTGGCATATGATCGGTCCGTTTCGCGAAGCTTCGCGCCGAGCCGCTTTTGAAAAGCGACACGGTCCGGAAACCGACTACGACCTGCTCAAAATCTACGAGGACGGCAATCTGTTCTGGAATAAGCGCGCCGACTGGCAGGACGGTACCTCCCATTTGTTGCAGGGCGAAAACGCGGCGATGTACGTCCACCGCACGGTCAGCGCGAAAGAAGCCGCCCCGCTCGTCATTTCGCTCGGCAGCAACAAGGGGCTCGAGCTTTGGTTCAACCAAAAGAAGATCTATTCCGAGGACCCAACCCGCGAAGTTCGTGCCGGCCAGAAGATCATCCGGCTTGATCTCAAGAAGGGCGAGAACCACATCATCCTCAAATCCGCCAACGACACTGGCGATTACGGATACTACTTCCGCGCCTACACCGAGCCGGAATGGGAAGCGCGCGTGGGTCTTGCTGCCGCGGCAGCCGATACCGGCTCGGACGCCATGCTCACGCTCCCGGGCCTGGTGAACGGCGAGGGCAAGCGCGGCTGGGATCTGAGCGAAGAGGAGGGCGGCCGGGCGATCCTGCGGACGACCGAGCCGATCCAGGGCGAGGGGGCGCGGCTGCGTCTTCGGTTGCTCGCGGAGCGAGCCTGGTCCGCGACCACTCCGGCACGGCGAATGCCGGCGCGGCTGCGCTTGAGCGCCGCCTATGTGTCCGATTACGCCGCCGAGGAATTTCAGCGGACGCCGGCATCGATTCGCGAAATCGCCGCCATGCCCGCCGCCGAACGCGGCGGCGATGCACCGAATCGGCTAGCGGCGCACTACCGCTCCATTGCGCCGTCACTAGCGACGCTTCGCAGCGAACAAACCGAGGCGGCAACCGCGCTGGAGGAATTTCGAGGCCAGCACACGTCCAAGACCCTCGTGCTGCGAGAGCGCAAAGATCGGCGTGAAACATTCATGCAGAACCGGGGCAACTTCCTCGATCTGACCGAGCGGGTCCAGCCCGGCACGCCTAGAATCCTGGGAGCGATTTCCGGCCGTGAAAAGCTCGACCGCTTGGGGCTAGCTCGATGGCTGGTAAGCGGAGAACACCCGCTGACAGCGCGCGTGAGGGTTAATCAGATTTGGTCCAGCGTTTTTGGACGGGGCATCGTGACTAGCCCGGGAGACTTCGGCACTCAGGGGGAGAGACCAAGCCATCCCCAACTGCTGGACTGGCTCAGCACCGAATTCGTCCGTCTGGGTTGGGATCAGAAAGCTCTGCTCAAAATAATCGTTTCCTCAGCGGCCTATCGGCAGGCGTCCACCGCCACGGCCGAGAAGCTTGAGAAAGACCCCGGCAACGAATGGCTTTCACGCGGAGCGCGGTTTCGGGTCGGCGGCGAGGCGATCCGTGACGTGGCGCTCCAAATCGGCGGCCTGCTGAGCGGCAAGCTCGGCGGCCCGAGCGTCTTCCCTCCACAACCCGACTCCGTGCTCGGCGATCATTTCATCGAGGGCGGGTTCCGCTTGTGGAATACGAGCGAAGGCGAAGACCGCTACCGCCGTGCGCTCTATACGTTCTATAAACGCACGGTGGTTTATCCGATGCTCTCAACATTTGACGCACCCGATCGCGTAGTTTGCACGGCGCGCCGCTCGCGCTCCAATACGCCGCTACAGGCACTGAACACGCTGAACGATCCGGCGTTCTTTGAGGCAGCGGGGGGCCTCGCGCGATTGATCACAGCGCAAGCGACGACGCCATCCCAGCGCATCGACTATGCCTTCCGGCGAACGCTCGCCCGCGAGCCTAGTCCGCAAGAAGCCGACTCGATGCTACAGCACTACGAAGAATGGGCGGAGCACTATCGCCGCTCCGAGGACCGCGCGGCGGCAACCGTGGCAGCGGCCTTTCACGACGCGCCGCCGGAGACCAACCCCGTCGAGCTGGCTCCGTGGATCGTCGTGGCGAACGTGATGCTGAACCTCGACGAGACCGTGACGAGGGAGTAGTAAAGAGCAGGACGCCTAGACGAATCTTTCGCGGTAGCGTCTGGGCGGGGCAGCGTGGGGTAGACTTGTAGCGTGCCGGCTCTGCTGAGGGTTCGGGGATATCGCGTCTTTTTATTCAGCATGGAAGGCAGGGAGCCGCCCCATATCCATGTGGCCAACGCCGGACGCTACGCGAAGTTTTGGCTACAGCCTGTGTCAGTGGCGGACGTAAGAGGTTTTCGGGACCACGAGATGACGAAGATCCGGAAGATCGTGGATGAGAACGCGGCGGTTTTTCTGGAGAAATGGCATGAGTACTTTAGTCGAGAAAAGTGAAGCCATTGCGGTCGAAGTCGCGTGCTCACACGATGCCTTGTCAGCGACCCTGTCTGACGGACGGGT
>Ga0114996_10001305_pt1 | contig 33566 bp, 39 predicted proteins | sample ArcticOcean_MG_C_4_FD_87039 | JGI IMG/M metagenome (GOLD analysis project Ga0114996, IMG submission 87039) | Marine microbial communities from western Arctic Ocean - ArcticOcean_MG_CB4_134 | ecosystem: Environmental > Aquatic > Marine > Oceanic | place: Arctic Ocean: Canada Basin | collected... | reverse complement strand
TACCTTCGTTACCAATCAGAAGATCCCAAGTTAGCAAGAGATCTTCGGCCTTGAAGGTGTAGTCCTTATGAGCTACTCCTCCTTTGTAAAGAGGAACGTCCTCTCTAAGGTCAAAGGTCCAATTCTTTCCAGTTGTATCGACTGACCAGTGTGAAGCCAACTGGGGTTCTTCAGAGTTGTTTTGTATGTTACGACCAACCAAGTGACTGTACTGAGGATTCATTTTCTCAGATACTTGGCTCTGACCGTAAGGTATCGTGTATTGCTCGTTCTGAGGAGGAACAGCTATCACGAGTTGCGCCTTGACTGGGACAGATGCGACTGCTGGAGCTGCTGTAGCTGCTGGAGCTGCCGTTGCTTTTGCAGCGACCTCAACCTCAACTACTTTCTCTACAATCTTCTCTATCTCAACCTCAACAAACTCCGTGACGACTTTCTCTACCTCTACAATCTTCTCTACCTCTACAATCTTTTCTACCACCTCAGCGGCGGGTGCAGGCTCAGCATCACTTCCACAGGCCAAGATCACTAATGACAATGTCATTAGACCAGCCAGTGACAAGTAGACACTCCTGCTTATGAGTTTATGAACCATTTCCACTAACTCACCTCCAATTTGTTCGTACCGGTGTCATACAATAAATGGATTTCGTATAACACACACATCTATCTAAAATACTGTCTAATGGTAATGGAGCAATTTTCCCTTTGTCAATCCCTAGTTTGCAGACGTAACTGTGCGTATATTTCTTTAAGATACTACTGAATCAGTAGAAAATGGCAAATAAAGCAGGCAAAACCATAATTAATGCTTTATTGTATAGTGATTACGTTGAGCTGCGCGAAACCATTAAGTCTTTTAAAGGTTATGAGTTGGACCTAAGTTGTAGATTAAGCTAGAATTTAGGCCTGCGTTTCTTCCACTCTGACGCTTGTTCGTAGGCAAACGCCACCCTTAGCACAATATCGTCCTGTTGGGGTTTTCCTGCAATCTGTAGTCCTATTGGTAGCCCTTTCTTCGTGAATCCACAAGGAAGTGTGACTGCTGGAAATCCGTTTTGGTCGCAAGGCCGAGTATAAGTAGGAACAAAATTCTCGACTTTATCGACCTTGGCTCCTACTTTTATCTCCGGAGAGCCTAAGGGGAATGCCGCCATTTGTAGGGTGGGTCCTACCATAACGTCTACCTGGTCAAAGACCTTTCTGCTGTTTTTGGTGTATCTCAATCTCCATTGTTGAGCTAGCAAATAGTCCGCCGCAGACATGAAAAGTCCAGCTTGGATTCTGGGGTATTTGTGCAAAAGATCATCAATTAGCGGATCTTTGGAACTACGAGCCATTTTGGCGTGAATATTAGAGGCCTCGGATATCGAAATGAGGTGTCCGAAACTTACGGATTCGTATATGTCTGGCCACGAGATATTTTTTATCGTAGCTCCTAGGTCTGCCATCAATTTTATGGCTTGCATGACTGATTCCTTGACTTCTATGTCTATAGGAACGTCCCAGAATTCGTTTGCCACCCCTATTGTATACCCTTCTATTCCCTTTTTTAGGTTTCCTAAGCAATCAGGAGGGTCTTCTCTAGTAGATGATGGATCCTTAGGGTCGAATCCGCTGATAGCGTTCATGACTATTGCAGCGTCAGTTACGGTCCGTACCATTGGTCCACAGTGATCTAAACTAAAGGCTAGTGGACTCACTCCGTATCGACTGACCAATCCATAGGTTGGTTTATGTCCTACAATTCCGCAAAAAGACGCAGGTATCCGTATAGATCCGCCAGTATCTGATCCCATGGTAACGGTGCACTGTCCGCTTGCCGCTGCTGTGCCTGAACCGCTGCTAGATCCTCCGGGAATCATGCTAGTATCCCACGGATTCTTGGCGGGTCCATAGAATTCGTTCTTTCCTGTGCCACTCATTGCGAGTGGTGCTAGATTGAGCTTCCCGGTTAGGATGGCTCCGGCAGATTTAAGCTTTGCTACTACCGTACTATCGAAAGTAGGTAGAAACTGGTCGTGTATTTTTATTCCTGAAGTATTGCGTATTCCCTTAACATAATATAAGTCCTTGAGCCCCATAGAGATACCATGGAGGGGGCCCTTATATCGCCCCTCTATTATGTCTGTTTCGGCGATTTTTGCCTCTTGTAGCGCTTGTTCTCCAGTTATAGTTATAAAGGAATTTAGTTTGTCTTCAGTATTTGATATTCTGTCTAGTTGGGCTTGAATATATTCTACCGGTGAAACTTGTTTTGATAGAAATAGATGGGATAATTGTTCTATGGTTGAGAAACAGAGATCTTGCGAGTCCATGTCTAGTTCCTCACTTTCAGGAAGCGCACGGTTCTTGTCAGCTCTAACTTAAAATCATGCAATGTATTTGACAACTAAGCCTCTCTTTTGGCTCTAAGCAGATTTTGTGATAGGTCGGAAGAAAGGGACGGATATTTCGGAATTTGCTCTCACGAAAGTCACTTCTACTTTCATTCCTATCGTAACGTCAAAGGGATCACAGTCTATGATGTTTGTAAAGAGTTTCACTCCTTCGTCGAGTTCTACTAAGGCTAATACATAAGGACCATCGTCGAATCCCGGAGTTCGATTTTGCCTTGTTATAGTGAAAGTCCAGACGGTTCCCTTTCCAGTCGATGATACCCAGTTCATTTTACCGCCGGGAGTCATCGTGTTAATTGACCGTGGATACCATTGAAACCCTCCTGTGGCATCGTCTTGTTGCAATAGAAGTTTTCCTTCTCGGCACCCATTCCAAAATGGCATTGTTTCTCCTGGAATAGTTGGTAGCGGTCGTTTCCATTCGTTCATTTAATCCCTTCCTAAGATGACTGTTCCGCCACTGTGACGGGAAGCCAATGTTCCTCCAGTACCATGTACCAATGCTAGTTTGCAATCTGGTACCTGACGAGGACTGGAGGTAAATTGATGTCTAAGTTGTCTGGTAGCTTCTAATAGTAGGAAAATCCCTCTCATACCTGGATGGTTGGACGAAAGTCCACCCCCATCTGTGTTTATTGGAAGTTCCCCTCCTAACTGAATCCTTCCATTTGATACAAAATCTCCTCCCTCTCCAACTTTACAGAATCCGAGAGCCTCAAGGGTCATAAGCACGGTGATGGTAAATGAATCGTAAATCATTGCCATATCTATGTCTTTGTGTGTGACCCCTGCCATTTCCATGGCGGGACCACCAGTTTGAAATGGTGCTATCTGCATGAGGTCCCTTTTTCCTGCTCCTTGGTGCGCTAAAGCTTCTGCCTGACCTAGTACCCAGACTGGAATTTGCTTACAGTTCCGTGCTATCTCTGGAGAGGTTAAGACCACTGCTCCTCCGCCATCGGTGATTACGCAGCAGTCCAGTAGATGAAGGGGATCCGAGATTACGCGTGAGTTAGTTACATCATCTACGGTTATCGGATCTCTATAGAGTGCATGAGGATTATACCCAGCATGTTTTCTCATCGTGACAGCGATTTCTGCTAACTGTTCGGATGTTGTCCCATAGAGATGCATATGGCGTTGCGCGAGCATTGCGTAAAGGCCAACAGTGGTAAAGCCATATAATTCCTCGAAGCTATCTGGTGATGGCGCGAGTGTTGGTGGTCCCAATCTAGCAGCTCCACCAGTACCGATAGATATGCCGCCTGACCGCGCTAGGGTGCTGTAGGTTATTACAGCTACGTTTATACGCTTGGTTGATATCGCGTTTATAGCATGGCCAAGATGGAACTCGAACGATGCTCCTCCCACACTAGTGTCGTCCACGTATCGTGGGTATATATCCAGATAATCAGCGAGGGGCAGTGATGGCATGCGTACTCCCATTGAGGATGAAAAAAGGCCATCAATATCTTTTTTTTCTAAACCGGCATCCTCTAAAGCTTTGAGTACACTTTCTGCTTGGATAGCCAGTTCGCTTTTATCTGGGGCGAACCGAGCAGGGTGTTCATGTATTCCTACAATTGCCGCAGCTTTTCGCAGATCTGTCATTTGTTCTCCTCGGGTCGTGTTTCCGTAAACGGGTTGTAATGTAAGGTTGAGAGATAGTGGGTGTCAAGCTTGTGAATTTGCCTGAAAGAATATGGTGTTTCGGGTTACTCTAATTTTGGAGAAGACCATGGGATTCGTTTGTTTTATTAATCTATAAAAATTCCCTCCGGAAGTATGGCTGAAACTACGTAATTAGGAACGTCGACTACATTACTTATTTTGAGATCTACTGCCACGCTACATATGACGTATGCTTGATCTTTTGTCCATCCTCTCTCCTGAAGTAGTTCTATCATGTTGATTGTTGCATTACGACAGGCGAGTGTTAGGTTTTCCCCATCGTTAAATCCGTCGGAGGAAATGGGCATCCCCATCGTGGCTATAAAGTTTTGCGGAACTCCCCATTTGGGATCTACAAAATAGTTGTTCCTGGAAAATCTGGGCCATCTAATATTCTTGCTCCTTGCTTCATCTGGGTGAAGTTTAAACCGTACTATGCAGCTTGCACCCATTTCGATGGCAGTTACACAGACTTCACCATCACCCTGTGCGAAATGTCCGTCACCAGTGGAAAAAAGTGCTCCATCAACTGACACCGGAAGAAAAAGTTTGGATCCCTTGGTCATCTGCTTTACATCTATATTGCCTCCAGATTCTCTTGGGGGCAAGGTTGATAGCCCTGTATTAGCTATATCATGATTCGAAGGTACAGCTCCTTGTGGATTTGGCGGAACGCACATGCCACCCCTGTCTATTAGTTCTTGTTCTCTTCTCGTCCAAATTGTTAGTTCCGATGGCGATGGAGCTACTCCAGACACACCCATAAAAGAGGCACCAGGGATCCGTACTCCAGGGATTTGGTCTGAGTAGGCCCAGTCTTCGGAAATAGACCAGTGGACTAGAAATGGGTCAACGAAGATGTCTCTGAGGAAACCGAATCCTGGCATTATTGCGCTGAATGCATAGTTTTGAGGAATGATATCTAAGAATTCCACCTCTAAAAGGTCTCCTGGTTTGGCTCCACTTACGTAAACAGGTCCGGTGAGAGGATGTACTCGCCCTGGGTCAGCAACTAATATAGCCGAATCGGTAGAACTTGCTTGAAACTGACCGTCCAACGCGTCTCTTGTTTCTAAAAGGACTTCTTCTCCCTCTAGTACTTCTATCTTCGGTTCAATACAGGGATGCCATCTATTGTGCCCGGTATGAGCCTCTTCTTTTAGGGGTTTATTTCGGTCTATAGTAATGCTTTTCACAATGCCCTCACGCAAACCTTAGATTGGAATATTTCAGGAAAGAACTAAGGGATCGTAGCGATGCTACCGAATGGTGTCAAGATAAAAACTAACATCGAATTTCTTGGGGCTTTAGTTTCAACTTTCGCTGTAGATTGCGAGTCAGTGTCTTTTTACCTGTGTATGGTCCCTGATAAACTGTCGAGTACAACATAGCAAAATTTCACCTTGGCATACATTATTAAGGGAAATGGTACTTTTCTTTTTTGGCCTTCCAATAGCGGCGTCTCTTGTGGTTCCCTTCCTTCCGCTTTCGTTGAAGCGAAGATTAGGTTGGGTATCCTCAATAATTTTAGCCTGCGTTTTCGTGTTTGGACTAGCCCAATTACCTGCTATCTCTGACGGGGCAACCATAAATTTTAGGCGTGATTGGGTACCCAACATGGGGGTTGCTTTTTCTTTCGTACTAGATGGTTACTCTACTATCTTTTTGCTGATGATTTCTGGTATCGGAAGTTTAATATTCTTGTTTTCCGATGAATACATGAATAGTCATAAACATAGAGTCAAATTTTATGTTTGGATGTTGGCGTTTAGTGGGGCAATGATCGGACTAGTCACTTCGGCAAATTTGATTATTTTATTTCTATTTTGGGAGATGACGACCATTACTTCGTTTTTCTTGATAGGACTTCAGGACGAAGAACAAGATTCTACTTGGAATGCGATCCAAGCTTTTACTCTTACCTTAATAGGTGGACTCGCTATGCTAGCGGGCTTTCTTTTGATATATGACGTTCTTGGTACGATGGAGATTCCAGAGATAACTATGCGAGCATCGGAACTCCTTGCAAGCAATTCGTTGATTCCAATCGTAGTTCTAATAATGCTTGGAGTCTTTACCAAATCCGCACTTATCCCGTTTCATACTTGGCTGCCTCGAGCTATGGTAGCTCCTACCCCAGTGAGCGCGTTTTTGCACTCTGCAACTATGGTTACTGGAGGGGTTTTTATCACCGGTCGCTTCCTATCTGTATTCAGCGGCGTACAGACATGGGAAATGATGGGTCTAGTAGGTGGCCTAGCCACTTTATTGATGGGAGGTATCCTTGCCTTAAAACAGACTGATTTAAAGGCGCTCTTGGCATATTCTACCATCAGTCAATTAGGAATTATGGTAGCACTCTACTCTATTGGTACAGAGTCGGCGGCTTTAGCAGCTACGATACATCTTATAAGTCATGCTATATTCAAGGGAGGGTTATTTTTGGTAGTTGGTATAGTAGAACATATGAGTGGTACCAGAGACCTGAATAGGCTCGGGGGTCTAGCCAAAGCATCTCCATTGTTGGCAATTATTGCGACTTTGTTAGTCCTTTCCTCTGGTGCAGTCCCGCCGCTAGTCGGATTTGTGAGCAAGGAATTGATGTTAGAGGCAGCTATTAATCCTACTGGACTGGAAGGATGGTTATTACTGATTGTGCTCGTTGCGGGTAGCATTGTGACACTGGCGTATTCCCTAAAATTCTTAATACCGACATTTTTTAGTCAACCTAGTAAACCAATTGACTCTATTAAAAGAATACCAAGGATTCTATTCCTTGCCCCAGGTGTTTTGGCAGGACTTTCGTTGCTTTTTGGAGTCATACCGCAACTGCTAGGGCCAAATTTGTTAGAACCTGCGATGTTGGCCATCACCGGAGAGCAAAGAGTTGTGCATATTGTGTTTTGGAATGGGTTTAATCTTCCATTTGGTTTTACAATTATCGCGACCATATTTGGATTTGTGAGCTTTAAACTATTAAATAGGATTAATAAGACGCTTGTGTTGATAACGTCCCGATCTGTGTTTGATGAGGGATATCAACACTTTGTAAGATTCACATATAATGCCCCTCCTCGAATTTTTTGGTATCTCCAAAACGGTGATATCAGATGCTATATAACAGCGATAGTTGTATTTTTGGGCATATTGGTGCTTGCGGCATTTTCTGTTGCAGAAGGAATTTCATTGAGATTTTTGTTGGAACTGGGTAGCCTTAATCCGGTTGGGACTATTTTGGCCGTTTTCTTGGGTCTCTTGAGCCTGATGCTAGTCACGCGCAAAGGCAGGCTAGAAGCAGTGTTCTCACTTGGAATGATTGGGATGGCAATTGCAGTCATATTTGCACTGTACAGCGCTCCAGACCTTGCATTAACCCAGATACTTGTGGAGCTTTTAATGATAGTACTCTTTGTTCTTGTTTTCATCAAAACACTGAGAATGTTTAATCGTAATTCTACAGGCCAGCTAAATGTACTTCATATGATAATTTCAATTTTCTTTGGAGGAATAGTTTCTGTGACATTAATGGCTGTTTTATCCACTCCGCAAACATCTTCTATAGCTACTTTTTTTGTGGACAACTCATTAATTCAGGCTAACGCCAAGAATATCGTTAACACTATTCTTATAGATTTCAGAGGATTCGATACCATGGGAGAAATAACGGTTATCGGTATAGCGGCATTGAGCTGTTTCGCCATGCTTAGATCTTCTAAGGAAGGAGATTGATTATGGGGAAAGGCCCTCTACTTAAAACTGTTACTACCTTGATGCTACCGTTTATAGTAGTTCTGGTGATATTCCTGTTGTTTAACGGACACAATCGAGCTGGAGGTGGATTTATAGCTGGTGTGTTAGCATCAGGTGCCATAATCCTCCAATTTATAGCAAGCGGCAAAAGTAGCCAGCCTAAAATATTAAACCTTATTTTTAGGTGGATTCTAGTTTCAGGTTTAGCTCTTTCAATTGGAGTAGGGCTTACGGCTATATTATTTGGCAGCCCGTTTCTAACTAGTTTTCATAGTTCCATTGACATAAACCGTATGGATGTTCATCTGGAGTTTAGTTTGGCCCAGATCTTTGACGTGGGCATATTCTTGTTAATTGTGGGTGGAATAATGACGGCAGTTTCGGCAATAAATAGAGAGTACTAAATAATGGAGATGTTGATTTGCATATCCGTGGGGGTCCTATTCAGTGCAGGTTTATACCTATTATTACAGGGAAGTGTGATAAAAACCGTGTTGGGTTTGGGGGTTATATCTCAAGCAGCAAATCTGGTCATTTTTATTGTTGGTGGTCTGACTGTAGGCTCGGTGCCAATCATAACTGGTAAAACAGAAGCTGAATCTGTAGCAGATCCTTTGGTACAGGCTTTGGTATTAACGGCGATAGTTATCGGGTTCGGTCTATCCGCTTTTCTTTTAACTCTTGCCTATAAGATTCATAAGGAAGTTGGCAGTGACGATCTAAATGATATGAGGAATCTGAGAGGATGAAAGACTTTCTATTAGTTTCTCCTATCATTGTGCCTTTGCTAGGAGGCCTTTTTCTCATAGGTTTCTGGGGAAAGGTGAAGCTCGCTAGAATTGTCAGTTTGCTTATTGTACTCATTGTTGCAGCTCTGGCTTTTCATTTATTGCATAAGGTTTTGCATAGCGGAATTCTTGTAACTAACTTGGGCGATTGGGATGCTCCCTTTGGAATAGTGTTGGTGGCCGACCTATTTGGAGTGCTCATGGTGGCTGTGACCTCGTTGATAAGCTTGATTAGCTTTACTTTTGTTGTCCTATTTCACGATACAACCCGCGGTAATTATATCCATCCTTTCCTGTTGTTCCTGCTAGCGGGCGTTAACGGTGTATTTATGACGGGAGATTTGTTTAATCTTTTCGTGTTTTTTGAAGTCACCCTGGTCTCATCTTATGCGCTTATTGCTATTGGTGCTAAACGAATTCAGATCGAAGCTGCTTTTAAGTATGTTGTTATCAATGTCATGGCATCAGCATTTTTATTGATTGGGATAGGGCTAGTTTACGGAGAAGTGGGAACGTTAAATATGGCTCACATAGCGGTCAGATCCGCGGCATTGGAAAACAGTGGAATGTTGACAGTGGCTTCCATGTTTTTACTAACTGCTTTTGGAGTTAAATCCGCCATCGTGCCATTGCATTTCTGGCTTCCTGGAGCTTATACCTATATTCCATCTGGAGTTGCAATATTTTTCGGTGCGGTTCTAACAAAAGTGGGTGTATATTCCATGATACGTGTATTTGGTTTCGCACTTAACTACGAGCATACGTTGTTTCAACCCATAATGTTGACCATTGCCTGTTTGAGCATTCTTATAGGAATACTTGGAGCCTTGGGACAACGCGACCTAAGAACCATTCTTTCTTGGGATGTAATTAGTCAGGTAGGATTCATGTTTTTGGGATTGAGCCTATTTACTGTAGCATCACTTGGGGCTTCAATTTTTTTCATGCTTCAGTATATGCCTACCAAGGCTGGGTTGTTTGTTGTTTCTGGGGTTATAGAACGTAGTAGTGGAACAGGAAATATATATAGATTAGGTGGATTGGCTAGGATTTATCCGTGGATGGCTGGTATGTTCTTGATATTGGCTTTATCCTTGTCAGGAATACCACCATTAGCAGGATTTTGGGCAAAGTTAGGTTTGTTACAGGCGAGTTTTGGCTTGCATTCGATTAGCGGATATATTGCCTCCGTTATAATTTTACTGGGAAGTATCTTAACGGGGTTTATGATGATGAAGATCTGGCAATGGGTTTTTTGGGGTCAGCCCCAAGATTCAAGCATTAAACAGAAGGCAATATCCTTGAGAGATCATTGGAAATATCTTATACCATTAACCATGGCTTTAGGTTTGGCTCTTTCTATGGTTATCTGGGTTGGTGATATCTATGAAGTCTCCAACCGTGCGGCTAGTCAAATATTGAATCCTGAGCAGTATATTGAGGCTGTAAACTTAGCGGAGTTTGAGTAGATTGCAATAATGAAAATTAGAGTGGTATTGTTCTCCGCCCTTGTGATTCTACTATGGATTTCCTTAGGCACTGCTTTTGAATGGGTGTCTATTTTTGTTGGAATGGGAATTTTGGGCGCAGTTTTAGTCTGGTTCAGAGAAGATTTAACTCCGATACTTGTGGTTAAAGATAAAAACTCTTGGGCGCGAGTTTTTGGTGCGCCTTTGGCGATATTAAGATATGTTTGGGTATTGATTATATCGAATTTAGAAGTAATATGGCTAATAATTAAATTCAGATATAGAGTTCAACCAGCTATCCTACGGATTCATACAGGCAAGATGGGAGATTTGGAGCAAACCATTCTAGCCAACTCCATTACATTGACACCCGGTACAATAACGATGGAATTTTCCGAAGACCGCGAATATATGTATATCCATGTCTTAGACGTACAGGACATAGAGATAGCTAAGGAACAGTTACGCAAACACATAAAAGTTCATTTTGGGGAGGGCCTTAAATGGTGGACTTCACCCTTAATGTAGCTCTAACAATCTTAGGTGTTTCCTTGTTTATCGCCTTTATAAGGTTTGTAAAGGGACCATCTATACCCGATAGGCTTTTGGCAGTCGATACAGCAACTCTGACGTTGGCGGGGATGTTTGCTGTGTTAGCAATTAAATCATCTTTCGAGTTCTTTATCGCAGTTTTGATATTGGCAGTAGTTGGTATAATTTCTTCCGTCACAGTGGCTAAATATCTGGTTAAGGGGAAATTATTTTGATAACTGCAGTCGAAATAATGATCTCTTTATTGGTGCTTATTGGGTCTGGTTGGATGTTATTGGGGTCTTTAGGTTTATTGCGATTCCCTGATCTTTATACGAGGCTGCATGGCACGGGTGTAAGTTCTACCATAGGTATAGCGCTTCTGATAACCGCTGTCATATTGAATTTTTCGAGAGAAACACCGTTGTTCAGTATTCTTGCTGGTTTGACTCTTCTGTTTATATTTCTTACCTATCCTCTGGCCACAACTGCGATTATTTGGGCAGCACATCGGATTAGGGTGCCAATATTTTCAGGAACACTAACTGATGAATGGGAACTCTATGAACATGAAGAATTGCCTAGAGAGGCAGGTATTTATTTAGAGAATTTTAATGTTGAGGACTGATCTCGAGAGAGTTAAAGGAAAAAATAGGAATATTTAGATTATGCATATACCGACTTTAGACGATATTCTGGAAGCTAGAAAGACGATTAGTCCATATATAAATCGGACTCCGTTAATATCATACAAAGCTCTTAACCAATATGTTGGTTTGAACATTAGACTAAAACATGAAAACCATCATGCCTTGGGCGCTTTTAAGATCAGAGGTGGCATAAATCTCCTAAAACAAATGAGTCAAACTGAAAAAGATAGAGGAGTAATAACCGCCTCTACAGGTAATCATGGCCAATCTGTGGCGAGTGCCTGTAGTTTATTGGGGGTTAGATCTCTGATAATCGTTCCAGAGAACGCGAATCCTCTTAAAGTCCAATCTATGGAGAGTTTAGGTGCAGTGGTAAAGTTCCACGGTAATAATTTTGATGAGGCTCGAGCGTATACAGAGCAGTTGGCATCGGACAAAGGATACCGATATGTGCATCCTGCAAACGAATCCGACCTAGTCGCGGGAATAGCAACTTGTTTTCTAGAAATCCTGGAAGACTTCCCAGAAGTAACTTATATTTTTGTCCCTATGGGAGGAGGTAGCGCGGCAGCAGCAGCGTGTATTGTAACCCAGGCCTTGAGACCTGATGTTAAAATCGTTGCAGTTCAATCTGCAGAGGCACCGGCTGGTTACTTGTCATGGAAAAACAAAGAGATCTTGACATCCCCTATGCAATCTATTTCCGAAGGATTGGCAACAGCTTCAGGATATAGATTTCCTCAGGAAATTTTGTGGGCTTCTTTGCACGATTTTATATTGGTAACTGATCACGAAATTATGCTTACGGTGGCTTTGATGATAGAGAAAGCGCATTGTTTGGCCGAGGAAGCTGGGGCTGCAGCACTTGCTGGAGTGATTCAGGGGAAGGAGAGTCTTGCAGAGGAAAACATTGCAGTGGTTGTTAGTGGAAGTAATATTACTCTTGAAAGGCTATCGAATTCGATAAATCTATATAGATCCTCTTAGTCTTAAATCAGAGTGAGGTGCAGTATAAACTTTCTTTAAAGGCGTACTAATTGAAAGACCGAGAACTGTTGGAACCTAGGATCGAGGTAATGGAACCTTGGTCTAACATACTTAGTAGAAAACAGGTAGTTCTTACAATGGCTGGAATAATGGCGGCTTTATTCCTCGCTTCGTTAGACCAAACAGTCGTTACGACTGCCCTCCCACAAATAGTTTCAGATCTGGGAGGATTTACCAAATTAACCTGGGTAACAAGTGCCTATCTCGTTTCGTCCACTACCGTAGTCCCAATAACCGGGAGATTAACTGATATCTATGGCAGAAAGAAGTTTTTTATTGGTGGAGTCTTAGTGTTCTTGTTAGGGTCTGTTTTGGCTGGCCAGAGCGAAACGTTGAATCAGCTGATAATGTTTCGTGCAATACAGGGATTGGGTGGTGGCATAATCATGGCTATTACGTTTGTGACAATCGGAGATTTATTTGCCCCAGAAGATAGAGGCAAATATATGGGATTTCTTACGGCTGTGTTTGGTGTTACATCATTAATTGGTCCCACTCTGGGAGGGTTTATTACTGATGCTCTCTCGTGGCAATGGATTTTTTATATAAATATTCCTTTCTCAATCCTGATACTGATAGTTTTGGTCAGGTACTTTCCAGACTTTAAACCGGTTGAATCCAAAGAAGGCGTAGATCTTTGGGGATTAACATTTCTAATATTGACTGTAGTTCCTCTGATGGTCGGGCTGTCTTGGTCAGGGTATCAATACCCGTGGATTTCCTTTCATGTCCTAGGCTTATTGATTGTTTCCTTGGTCTTTGGACTTTTGTTTGTTCTAATAGAAGTACGATCTCAGTCTCCTTTGATACCATTGACTCTGTTTCAAAACAGGAATGTGAGCATTTCTCTTGCCGCAGTATTCCTGACTGGTCTTGTGATGTTTGCTTCCCCAGTATTCATCCCTCTCTTTTTTCAGGGCGTCTTGGATCGTTCTGCTACCAGTAGTGGCAATTTCTTAACCCCCATGATGATGGCTAGTGTATTGGGAGCGGCCATCTCGGGCCAGTTGATGTCGTCTCGTTTTGGCAAGGAATATCGGCTGATTGGATTAGTAGGCTTGGGCCTTATGGGGGTCGGGACATTTCTGGTAGCTACCGTGGGGCCGGATTCAGGATATCTGGCAGTGATAAGTTTTATAGGAGTTATGGGCTTAGGATTAGGAATTACGTTACCTTTGTTCACTTTGATTGTCATAAATTCTATTCCTATTAGACTTATGGGAGTAGCGGGAGGAACGGTACAGTTTTTTCGAACTATTGGTGGAACCGTTGGATTGTCGTTACTGGGATCATTTTTTAATAAAAACTTTGTGTCGAATGTTTCCAGTTCTACCCCGGTAGAGATAAAAGACGTTTTAGGTTCAGGTGGCATAGAAGCCATAACGAATAACTCTAGATTGCTGATAGGTTCCAGTGGCAATGATATTCAGAGCTATCTTGTAGAGATAGGCATTAATATTGATCTAGAAGTTAGTGGTCAAATTTCCCATATCGTAAAGAACTCGCTAAGCTTGGCTATTAGTGAGACCTTTATTACATCTACCTTTGTAGTGGCTTTAGCCATAGCTGTGACGATGTTTTTAGCACCAACCCCTAGTATCGTTGGGAAAGAGGCCTCTAAGGCCGATAGGAGATCTAGAAATATTTAACTATTAATGAGTTATTAGGAGCTTCGATAATTAAAAGTAAAAATGTACTACGATCGTTCATCAAGTAGCCTTGCAAACTCATCCCGGTCAAAAGATGGGAAAGGTTCAACCACAGACCTCCTTTTCCATAACACTTTTCCGGATCCTGTTTTTACTAAACCGATTTCTCGAGAAAAGATACCCGCAGTAGCCAGACAACTAATGAGGTCGTTCGCTTGGTGTTTTGGCAGTGTAATCAGTAGTGATCCAGAGCCCAACAGGCCGAGTGGATCTATTCCTAAGGCTTTGCATATTGTGCTGCATTCCGGAAGAATTGGAATTGTATTTTCGAACACTTCAATGTTCAATCCTGAAGATTTGGCTGTTTCGTAGAGCCCTGTTGATACTCCTCCCTCGGTTGGATCGTGTAGGCTGTTAACATCAAAGTTGGCGTATGCAGTTTTCGCATCCTTAACTACACTTATTCCCGGGTCAAAAAGAAAATCGGAAGCTCGATCCAGAACTTTTTTGTCCACGCCTTTTGATATGAGTTCACCCCTTAATTCTCTTGCCAAAAGAGCAGAACCTTCGATGGAAACACCCTTTGTAAGTATAACGGCATCACCACTTTTTGCTCCAGAGGTTGTTATATATTTTCCGCTTTCAGCTTTTCCCAACATAAACCCCACTACTACAGGCTGGCTAACGGTATTTGTGATTTCTGTGTGACCACCCACCAATTCAATGTCTAATGACGAACAAGCTTCCAGTATTTGTTGAAAAATCGATTCTATCTCGCTCTCTTTGACTGAAGGAGGGAACATTAAAGTTGCAAGAAACCATCGGGGTTGAGCTGCTGAACAAGCTATGTCATTCGCGTTGATTTGAACTGCATACCAACCAATTAGATCTGTAGCAAATGTTATTGGATCTGTTTTAGCGGCAAGGACCCAATTCCCAGTATCTAATAATGCAACATCCTCTCCCAATCTAGGCCCCAAGATTATCTGAGGATCTTTTGTTTGAATGGTATCAAACAATCTTTGTAGTATGTGTCCAGGAACCTTGCCTAATTTCATGGATTAACCTCCATATAAGTCGTAAAAATGTATTCGATTCGACATAAAGATATTGAATATTCACCTACGCATATCACGGTGTTCTATACAAATCTTAAATTTTTCTTAAATAATTTTAGAAAAGTCTTGACATCTTAACAGAACAGGTGATACCATCCTATCATTCTGAATGAAACCTAGGAAATCGGAGGTGTATTTGTGGCTAGGAAAACAAAATTGATGCAGAGAGTAGAATACGAACACCAGCGACCCTTAGAGCGACTTTTGCCGGAGCTAGTAAATGAGCTCGGGCTTTCCGAGACGGCATCCAAATTAGACGTTAGTAAAGCCACATTAGGCTATTGGCTTCTGAAACTAGGTATAGATGTACGTAGGGTAGCATTAGCTCCAGGAGAGACATTGGAGATAAAACGCGTCAGTAGTTAAACGTATGGAATAATTGTTTTTTGTAGCGAGACCCCTTTTTAGGGGTCTTTTCTTTTAGGAAAGTAAGAAAGTTGGGAGGTCCAACTGTTTTCGATAGTCTAGCCGACTCCCGTGACCAAATTTAGGTCATTTGTTGACGGCATATAACCTGGACCGTATGATAACCTTCACGATATTGGAGGATTGATTGATGCGGGTTTCATGCTTACAGGAAAACCTTGCCAAGGGACTTGGGGTTGTGGGGAGGGCGGTGGCTAGTAGAACTACCTTGCCGATAACCCAGAACGTCCTCATATCAACTGATCAAGGTCGGATAAAACTAGCCGCGACAAACTTAGAGATAGCCATAACCACTTGGATTGGAGCAAATGTAGAAGAAGAAGGATCAATATCGGTGCCGGCAAGACTCCTTAGCGAATTTGTAAATTCCCTTCCCTCAGGGACTATAGATATAGTTGGTTCGGACAGTCCCAAAAGTATTCAGTTGAAATGTGCGACGTTTGATGCAAGGATCAATGGTACTGACGCAGAAGAATTCCCTCCGATTCCGTCTGTGACTGGAGGACTGGGATTTACGGCTCCGTCGAAGCTTTTAAAGGCCGCTTTGGATCGAACTGTTTTTGCAGCGGCTACTGAGGAATCCAGACCAGTACTAACTGGTATAAAAATCGAGATAGAATCCGATAAAATTACTTTGGCTGCAGCTGACGGTTTTAGGTTAGCCGTCTACAGTGGAGAAATCGAAACCTCTGTAAAGGAACCGATTGGGGTAATAATACCTTCGCGAAGTCTGAATGAATTGAATCGTTTCTTATCGGATAAAGAACAGCCTGTCGAAATTATGTTTTCAGATAATAATGCACAAGTCATGTTTAAGACGGAAGATTTAGAATTAGTCTCCCAGTTAATTCAAGGGAATTTTCCGCCATTCGCAGAACTTCTCGCAGACGCAACCAAGGATACACAGTGTAAATCTGAGTTTAAATTGACTGATTTCCTTGCCGCTTCTAAAGTAGCATCAATATTTGCCCGAGACAGCAGCGGAATTATCAGACTGGAGATAAAGCCTGTGGAAGGCGAGGATGTAGGCCAGTTAACGATTTCAGCAAAGGCAGAAGAGATTGGTGAAAACACATCCCAGATAGATGGCAAAGTGCAGGGACAGGGATCGAAGATTGCGTTCAATAGTAAATATCTTTTGGATGTTCTTGGATCTATCGGTACCGAAAAAGTTATACTTGAAACTAGCGGTCCTTCAAGAGCGGGAGTATTTAGACCAACAGATTCAGAAAACTATGTACATCTCGTTATGCCAATGTTTGTGCAATGGTGAAATAGGCACCTGTAACACTTTTACATTTTAGGCAGCATTAACAGAGATATAGAATGGTAAGAGTTTGATTAAACAACAAATGTTATCGCATAGGGTCAATGCCGGGATTTTTTGATGAACCCTAATTGTTACAAAAGAAAACTTTCACGACATGCTTCAAAACTGAGAAGTGCCAACGTAGCTCAGTGGTAGAGCAGCGGTTTCGTAAACCGCAGGTCGACGGTTCAATCCCGTCCGTTGGCTCCATTTCCTAGGCACGAATTTCCCCCCTCAGCCTTCTAGCAGGTCTACATTGGTCAGATTTGACGCCCACTTGGTCAGCGGCACTCATATTTCCCCTTCAAGCGGTCTACATTTATCGTCATCAGTCCCACTGACGGTGACATGTGTGACAGCGTGACGCACACTCTCCGGCGTAGGTGATCCTTCATCACTCGGAACAGGATCACCGAGTACCAAATCCCTGAGACCGTACTTCTTAATCTGGTTATCTATGATTCATCCTTTAGATATAGCTTTCCTGGCATCTCTCATGATCTGCTCCCTATGTATTCCGAGTTCCTTCTCCAGGGTAGAATAGCCAATCTGCTGGGTGGAATCATCTTCCTTCAGCTTAGCCACGGCATCAACAATCTGTGTGACAGCTACTCTGGCCACAAGAGAGTTCCGCTCTGTCCCTATCCGTTAAGATCATCACGATCCTCCTGCAGAGCATTCTCCACGTCTGCAAGGAATTCTTCCGTCTGCTCGCTGGCACTGCGGTCAATCGCCTTGGCCCTGGCCCACTCGATAAGTCCTTCTAAAAAGAAAAGACGCCGCCGCCCTACCTTCAGGCTCAGCAGTTTCCCTTGATAGGTTAGTGCCAGCAATGTGCTCCTGTCCAATGGACAGGATGTCTACGGCTTCCCCTACGCTTACCAAAATTTGTTTGACTTTGTTCGTGGCATTATCCTTCCTCCTCACATCCTGTTCGTAGTACACGGTGATGTATTTGTTTACTGTGGAACTCCACTGTATGCTCGGCTACAATGACATAGGTCTATTAATTTAAGCTACATGTGTGAGTATGGAAAAATACATTGGTTCTGATTTTTGGTACGTATCTGACTTTACGTACCAAAAATTGTTCAAAGACCTCGGCTATAGGGCAACCCCCGAAAATATGGATAAGATAGCCTTATGTGTGAACCGTCTAAGAATGGGAGAAAAGCCCTATGCGTTATACGGTTATTGGTCAAATGACCGTATAGTTTCTCAGGAGTTAGGGATCAAGATAGGCAGGGATTATAAAGACGGGAAGTTGGACTTCATCGAGCAATTCGCTGCGGACAAAGAGGGTGAGATTGCAAAGCGCGATCCATTCCGATTCACAAGATATGACATCGTAAATGAAGCCGAGGAAATGGCTCCCTATAGCCTATGGAACCTTGATCATATGGAGAAGATAGGCATGAGTCCTAAAGAAGCCAAAGAACTTATGAAGACCTATGACAGAATCAAGGATACCAGGAAGGAAGCGGAGGGTGCAGTAAGGTCCCACGAGTTCCGTGATAAAGATGGCAAGATGGTTATGATTGAGACACCACCAACTCCGACAATGAGGAAATTCAGAGACTTGCCACAATATCTCCGGATGCACTACCTGGTGTATTACCGAACTACCTACCCCGAGGCTCCTAAAGAATGGGCAGTAAAGGCATCTGAAGCCAGAGCAGCGGGCAAGCTAGATGAGGATGAGAAACTTGTGGTTTCAGCTGACGATATCTTTCGGTACAAAGTATGGGATCAGGAAAATCTCGACGATTACTTTGATGGCTTAGCCAGATTCAGCAAAACAAAGCGATCTCAAAAAAAGTTCATTGAAGATTTACGTAAAAGATTCGGTTTGGCGTTCTCTAATCGGGAACTTAAGGATCAGATCGAGAATACCTTGAAAGGAGATATCAATCTTGATACAAAGCTTCAGAAATTTGCTCGTTCGCTTGGCTTCCTTGAGGACGATATTGAGATCAACCACCGCGACGATTTGTCCACGGTAGCACCAAGCTGGGAACGCTATCTCAATCAAAAGTACTTTGTAGATCAAGGCGAGAGGTCAGAACTAGACGCCAAAATAGAGGCTCTGGACAACCGTCTTGCTGAGTTCCATATAACTAAAATTGATGAGCATGGAGTTGTTGTGAGTATCTATGATGATGCCGGTGCTCTGTTGGATATGGCTCTGAAAAAGCTGATGGACATGGCACCGACTAAGAAGTTACCGCCCTCCCAGGTAGAGCACTTCATAGAGGAATCATTGCAAGATATGATGATCGCCCACAAGGAAGGGGATGTGTATTCTTGGAGACCCTATGAGAAAATAATGACTTTCCTCTACCCTAACCGGAGAGGTAGGAAGAAGTCTTGAATCTAAGTTTGAGTATTACTCAGTAATGTTAGTAATATTACTAGTAATTTATAAGTAATTCTAATATCTGAAGAACTTTGTGTCTTCTAGATATTGTTCCTTGACTAGATTCGGCCCGATATCTGGGATTGGCTGCGTTTATAACTGGCGATGACTTGACCTCGCATAATAATGGGTTTTACGAGTCGTATCGCTAGCCCAGTTGTCAAAAGTGGTAAACTTTCTGTAAATAAATCTACTTAGCTACGGATAAACAAGCGAGGTTAGTGCAATGTTCAAATCATTCTCTGCATATTTTAACGGACGCTGGATGCCATCAGACGAATGTACGATTTCGATCAACGATCGCGGGTTTACCCTCGGGGATGGAGTATTCGAGATAGAAAGGACATTCAACGGAAAAATTTTTGACCTAGATGGGCACTTAGATCGTCTTTTTAGATCCCTCAAACATGTCCGTATAGATCCCGGACTTACCCAAAGCGAAATGGTACAGATCAGTGAAGAGGCTATACACAAAAACTGGTCATTAGTCCCTTCGGGGGGCGACATGCAGGTCACGCAACGTGTAACACGTGGGATTGGTCGTTCTGCAGCCCAGGCCGGCCCTTCTACTGTGTACATAGGGGGAGGACCCCTTGACTTCGGCAGGTTTGCTAATTTATACGACGTTGGGTGCCACGTTGTATTTGCTAAAACACGGGCCCATCATCCGAGTTCGCTAGATCCAAAAGTAAAACACCAAAGTCGCATGAATTTTGTTCTCGCAGATTTGGAAGCCAATGATATAGACCCGAACTCCTGGCCAGCAATATTGGACCTCGATGGTAATGTTGCCGAGGGTATTGGATTCAACATTTGGATAGTAACCGACGGAGTACTAAAATCGCCTGATGACAAAACGATGCTGCAGGGAATATCACGGAAAAATATTCTCGAATTGGCGAGAGATCTAGCCATACCAGTAGTGACGGAGGATATACAGCTGTATGACGTTTACAACGCAGACGAGGTTTTCATCTCTGTAACTAGTCCCTGCATACTCCCCGTGTCAAAGATAGATAGCAGACCTCTAGAGGGAAACTTTCCAGGACCAGTTGCAAGCCGTCTACTGTCGGCTTGGAGTGAAAAGATTGGCATAGACATCATTGAACAATGTAGGGCTCAAGTAGCGTTAGAATAGGATGAGTCCTGTAGGATTGGTGCTATACGCGTTCCCGCAGTGGTTTGATAGCTGAAAGTAATTTGGCGCAACGGCGATAAGTTCTAAAGCCAGGCACGAATAAGCAACTGTAAACAAAGAACCTCAGGCATAAATAAGCCGTCCCATAACTATCAGTCATGCCGAAGTAGCATTAGCAGGACACATCAGCCGAAGGAGCCGTTGTCCATTAGATCGATGCCGGGCAACATCTATGCCATAGAACTTCAGGGCATCCGTAATCTGGGGCTTCATAATCTGCATAGATAAACCTATCGCATCCTTTGGAATACCCTGTTTACCAGCATCTATAAGGGCCAATAGTTCTGTCGGGGTTCCTTGCCAGAAATACGCCTCTCCTAGAGCCTCTTTAACAGCCGTGGCTAGCCCTCTAGGATCGTAGCTGGTGGCTTAGGCTTCTGTACGTCCACTACAGGAAGTTTTACCCCCATATTCCAACTCGTGCCACGCCTGGGGATCAAGGAGCTTAGGATTCAAAACATACCCTTTTCCTCGATAGAAGTTGAGGTTGTAATCATTGGCGTGGGTTATAAACCCACGTTGCTTACCCGAGACCTTGTCTATTGTGAACCAGGTCACTTTAGATGGAAGCGAACTCAGTCTATAGCCCTGGCCAATTAGCCAATTAGCAATTCTAGTCTTCTCCATAACAGGTTCCCCTCGCGCGTGCTCGCGCGCATGTTTTTTAATGGGTGCGAAACGTACACGGTTACGAGTGAGTCTAATCATGCCAACTCACGTTCAACTTGGCACAGATGGTTAACATAATAGTGACGGCTTAAAGCTAGGCCGGAAGGCGTCACTATTCCGGACTCCCTGTGGCGAAATATGTGCAATGACATTTTTGCATTTTAAGCTGTCACGGTTACCGACATATCCCTAACTATAAATCTCAAGCCAGACCCCAACCTCTTAAAACAACCACAAAAACCAACCAACAATCAGCAAACAACCAAAAGCAAAACGACTAACAAAGATCAGTCGACCGACAAAAAACACCACTGCCAAAACAAAACCAACACCACCGTGCCACCACGAAACCGCCCTGGCAAAAGGGTCACCCTAAACCTGAAATCCTGCAAACTGTTGTAAAAACTGTTGTAAAACCCCATACAAAAAACCCTCCGATCATGTGTCAGAGGGCTAATTCGTATTTGAAAAGATGGTGGGCGATAATGGACTCGAACCATTGACCTCCTGCACCCCACAAAAGTAAATGCCTGTCGCTAAGTGTAACCTGACGTAATTCCCTAAAGAGATTTATGCCTGATCTATCCCCTCGTAAGGGCGTGCCTTTGGGAGAGGTGTGCGAATGAGCCGTTTTGCTAGACCCAGAAAAGTTAGACGTCTTTTACGGCTACAATTTGCCAAGTAATATCTTCATTGGTTTCCACCGAAATTTCGATTTGGCCTGCATCCATTTTGGATGTCTCATATGTGGTGACTCCATTCCCTAAAGGCCTAGAATAGATACCTCGGTTATTCGCGAACGCGGTAGTGGTCACTCCAACTTTGATTGGTCCTCCAGTGGAGGAGATAACTAAGAGATAGGATTGATCAGCATCAAATTTTGAAAGCACGTGACTGCCCGAAGACTCAAAGGAAGCGATAATATCTCGACCAGAAGCAAGTGCCTGAAATCCCGGAAGTGTCTCTAATACTTCTGTCTTCAGGGAAGATCCATTAGTTGGAGAGGATTCAGAGGAAGTCGTTTCAATATTCGGCGGAGATGAAACTTGAAGTTTCACATAAACTTCAGGGTCATCACTATTTCCTTCATTAGCAAAGTCGTCACCCTCGCATACTAGCGGATTCTTGGCACGTTCTTCTGCAGTTATTATAAAGTCTGACCTCGATACATCGGCAATTTTCTGGTATTCATTAAATACATCATCAGTCATAAACTCAAAAATTGAGTGGAGCTGGACTTTAGCCCTGCATCCTGGAAGCTTACTCGGTAAGAAGCTTTGCCGTAAATTGGCAGAGTTGCATGGGGTGGGAATCCCAGACCCATCTAGATGTCTCTTCACTATAATTTCCCCTAGTCCATACCCTATGAGATCACCAGCTTTAACGCGGTACCCTTCTGTGGCTGGCCTAGAGACTCCCATCATCATCCAATGCCCTTTAGTTGGAGGAACTTTCTTGATGATTTCATCAAGTGGGTTAACATGCATGTGGGTGATCCATACGTTTAGTGCACTATCCGGACGTATATATATATTCCAGTCGCGATAATCAGCGGGTGGCTCCTTCCCACTCTCTTTTTGATAGTTAATCTTCCAGTCATCATTGTCCCCAAAACCAGAAGGGGGTTCTAAGTAAAGAACAACGCCGTCAACGGGTGAATAAATGGGCTGCGTGAACCGAGTACCATGGTAGTCGACTGTCATGAAGTAATGCTTCATCGAGCAGCACTCCTCAAAGGAATCCGAGAAATCGTGACCAGCGGATGAGCGGAACTTAGATACGCGGGCTATATCACTAATCTCTATATGTGAAGCTGTGATGAACTTAGGAAGTTTAGCGCCTGCCGATGATTCTAAGTTTTTGGCCAGTCCTCCACATCCAAATTCGTCGCTACCGCTGCAGGTCGCGTTTAACATGCCAACCACCAAGAATATCGCGGCTAACACACCCACCACCAAGCATATCGTGATTAAGAAAGCCTTTCGGAACATAAGCGCCTAATCCCCCACGGGGCTCCTAGTTCTAGAGAACCCTCACCCCATTATAACCTGTCATGGCAATCTTCAAACCCAAACCAATAAATCTGAAGCCATACCCCAACCTATTAAAACAACCACAACCACGACAACCACAACTAGCACCTAACACTAACGCCACCACTCACCACCAGACACTCATCACCACCCAACACAACCCCAGAACCCCGAAAACCTGACACCCTTTTTGACATCCATTTAGCTTGAAATGCGCTGATATCCACAGAGAAATCATTAAAGTCCATGTTCATTTAATCCACGCCTGACCCGTAGCTAGGGAATGGACGTTGGCGGTAGTGTGCAAGCGCTGAAAAACAAGAAGATAGGAATTCGTAAACCGCAGGTCGACGGTTCAATCCCGTCCGTTGGCTCCATTTCCTAGCCACGAATTCCCCCCTTTGTCCTTCTAGCAGGTTGAAATGTATCAGATTTGACGCCCACTTGGTCAGCGGCACTCATATTTCCCCAACTTTTACTTCTAGTGCTCATGTAAAGTCGCCCCGATTTCAAGCTCTCCCTGAAGGTAATCATTAGACTGATCCCTATCCCCGCAAGAACCCGTCACACTTGTCACAACGTCCTCAGTCCATGAGTCAATTTCCCTATCTGCTGTTACAGGTGTTACGGTTGTGACAGGTATTTTGGTATCGGGGAGATATCGATCCCATGCATCCTTAAAATCTGCTACCAGGCAACCTCGAAATTGCTGGGTATTGGGAGGATCACGGCGCTGGTCGGGCTTGATGTCATATCTTTTCAGAAGCGTTGATAGTCCCCTGCTTGTCAGGTTCTTTCCGTTCCCTTTCGAACCTTAATGAAAACATTTAAGTGGCATGGAATCCCAGTTAATCTGCCAGATACAAAAGCTGAGTGGTTAGCCTTTAAAGCAATATTGGGTTTCGTGGTAGTAGTAAACATAGTTGTTGTAGTGCTCCTAGCGTTGGAATAACCGATGCAGGTTTAACTTTATATGCTAGAATCGCCACAAGGAGATCATAATGGTGATGGGTAAAATTATACGCTTGTTGCTTATAGCGCTGGTTGCCTGGCTTTTGGTGGGATTATTGTCTCGGGCGGGTGTGGATGTATTCGGAGAGATAGGCGCGCTCATAGCGTTTCTCCCGGGGTGGGTAAGAGGCGTCCTCACAGGACTTGTAATAGTCATCGTAATTCTCTATCTGTTCAGCGGGAACAGCAATTGGGAAGAAGCGGAAGACTATCTGATCGAGAACACTGGGAACAAGTCCGAACTTGAACAGTGGATTGAATATGGGAAGGCATTGAAAGAAGAAAACGCCAAGCTGGCGGAAGACAAGACCCTTTTGAGAGGCGAATTAGATGAGATAGAGTCCGAATTTGATGAATTGGAAGAAGAGAACGCCAAGCTGGAAGAGAGGTTAAAAAAACTAGAAGATAAAGATTCTTTTGAAACATAAAATCAAATTGTCACGCATATCAACATACCCATACCAACAAATAACAAGCCATACCCCAACCTCTTAAAACAAACACATCGACCACAACAACCAAACAATCACCATTAACACCAACACTAACAACTCGACACGCAACATCACCTTCCCCCACCCAAAACTGATGTTATTGCCAGTACCCCGAAACCTAAATTTCCCCATAACGCTCTCCCTGTTCGTAATAATATTCGCCGTCCAGACTTCAATCGGAAAACCTTCGAGCAGGCCGTATAGACTCATGGCGGTTTGTTTAGCCCGTGGCGATACATTAGACCTGGCAAGGGCGGATGCGATTAGAGCAAGCAAGAAGATCACTGTTGTTTCTAATGGTTCTTAGCACATAACGTGAAAAGCACTCACTTCTTATCGGATCCTTCTGGGGGGACGAATTTCAAAGATAGAGAATTAACGCAGTGTCTGCTATTCGATTCTGTGAATCCTTCACCAACGAATACGTGACCGAGGTGGCCTTTACAGGTTTCACACACGATTTCAGTTCGCATCCCATCCGGGTCAGGTATGCGGGTAACTGATCCTTCGATCTCTTTGTCGAATGCTGGCCAGCCACAATGGGCATCGAATTTATCTATTGAATGATATAAGGCTGTATTACATCTTCGGCAGACATAGGTTCCAGATTCGTAAAAGTCGTCATATTCACCAGAGAACGGAATCTCGGTTCCTTTTCTTTCAATAACGAACCTTTCCTCTGGAGAAAGTGGATTATATTTTGACTGATCCATTCTAAACCTCCGTAAAAGGATAACCTTCATAACTTTTTCAAAACCTTAGTGTACCTTATCGATCAAATTGCCCAAGAATTACTAGTAATTTAGGTTATTCAGATTGGCGAAAAGTCATGAAAACACCGAGTCCAGACCCCAATTGGTGTACAAAGTGGTGTAGAAGCCCCGACAGAAACAAGGGAGATGCTCCATTCTCAGGCTATTTCATGCCTAATTTAATGGAGCGGAAGAGGGGATTCGAACCCCCGACCCTCTCCTTGGCAATTAGGTACTTCCCTGTTTCAGGCTAGTCACCCACGTTTCCCACATACCTAGGAGGGCACCTAATGTTACCCCTCGTGTCCACCGTGTACCTCGGTGTTGCTGTAAATTTCACTGTAAAGAATCAGGCTGGGTCTTTGACCCCAACTGCGATTCCGAACGGATAGGTTTCTCTAGTCCAAACTGTACCCTGATAGCCTCCTCCTTCTCTGGACTGAGGTTTAGCAGCATATGTGTCTAGACCGCCTTCTGGAACGCCCTCTTTGTCGATTCCTTGCTCATAGCAGGGCATTGTACCATTTTGGTATTACTCAGTATTACTAGTAAGAACGCGTAAATTACAAGTAATTTAGAAATCACTTCCTAGGGATTAGTTGCTTGACCCCAAGTCTTGTTTGAGACCAGGCATGAAAACCCAGATTGGTATTAAAAGCAGCATGACAGCTAGTGCATTTATACTTAAAGCTCCGGTGACACTAAAGAGTTGGGCCAGGTACCCCATTTCTACAACTCCTAGCTGGCCTGTTCCTATGGCCAATTGTTGGGTACCGCTTATTCGAGAATGAAGTTCCCTTGGCGAAGCGATTAGCATGATGCTACTTTGCATCGTGGAAAATCCTGTTTGGAATAATCCCAGAGATAATAATGTGACAAAGGATAGGATGTACCACGGAGAGATGGAGAATGCCAGGAGGGATAGTGCCAAACCGAAAGATCCCAACCAGAAGATCTTTCCATGTCGCTTGATTTTGTATCCCAGGAATCCCATGATAAACGAACCGGAAACTTTCCCGATACCGTCTGCAGAGGCCAGGAGTCCCATAAGGCCAGGACCGACCTTAAGATGCTCTTCAGCTATGACTGGAATATATAATTGGTATTGAAATAATATATTCATAATAATGGTAGCGGTCAAAGTTGCCCTTATGGCTTGTGAATTGTACGCGTAACTCATGCCCTCTTTAATACTTTGAAAAATCTGACGAGTAGGCTGTGATTTAGATTTACCGTCCACTTTAAGCAGATAAGCACACATACCATTGAAGGCATAAAATGCGCAAAGCATGGCATATACCCCTATAGCATTATTGGTTATCTCAATTAGTGTTCCAACCAATAGAGGCCCTACAATTAGGCCAGCACTGAAACCTATGTGCTCTAGTGAAATAGCCTGAACAAGGCGGCGAGGACCAACTACTTGGAATAGGAGTGCTCTTTGGCTTGTATTGTCAAAGGACCTTGTGCCTCCCTTTAGAGCTGATGCCAGGAAAATGTGCCATGGTTCAATTGATCCCAGGGTTAACTCTAGAAGGACGAAACCCATGGCCAAAGCGCCCACGATATGTGCACCGATCATAATGTGTCGTTTATCTAACCTATCACCGAGAGCTCCTGCGTAGAGACTGAGGGTGCACATTGCTATTGTGCGACTAAGCCCGACCAGTGCCACTTGCCATGGCGATCCGGTTAGTTGATAGACCAACCAGCTACCTGCCAATATCTCGGCTAGTTCACCGGAGTTATTTATGGTCCCTATAGTCCATAAGAACCGATAATCCCGATTGCCTAAAAGGGAAGCAATCCCGTGTCTCTTTCTTACCAACGTTGGTGCTCCGTGTCATAGGGATTGAAAGAAAAGAAGGATATCATCATGATTAAGTGAATAATAGCGCTCTTCTTCTTTGTTAACTGACTGCCTTAAGTACCAAATTATGCGTGTTTTTATATGGGTCCGAACTTGAACTGCTACTGTCACTATTAATGACGCCGTAGGTTCAACTTGTCCCAATTCGTGCCATTACAATGACGCCTTAACGCTAGAATGGTAAACTTACTATCTCATGGACATACTTGGAAATACAGTCCCCTTAATTTTAGCCCTTACGCTTATTGGGTATCTGCTTGGGTCAATCCCAGTGGCTTCCATCATGAGCCGTATCCGTGGCATAGACATTTTTTCGACGGGCACCGGATTGGCTGGAGCGGCAAACGTCGCACGTAGCGTAGGTAATTGGTCTGGAGTAGCCGTCTTCGTCGGAGACACTGGCAAAGGCATTTTAACGATTATGGTGGCAAATAGACTCGGGGCAGAAGGAAGCATGGTATTGGTTCCCGCCGCAGCTGCGCTAGCAGGACATTGGAGATCCGTTTTTACCAAGTTTCGTGGTGGTGACGGGCTCTCTACCCTTATTGGTATAACTGTGACAGCATTACCTGCATACGGTATCTTAGTCGTGGTAACAGGTGTAATAGTCGCACTCATTGCCAGACGTACAGGAACCTCACCTACTCTCTGGGGCGGCATCGCCGCGTACAGCTTTTTGCTTCTGCATGCTCCTTTTTCACAGGATAATATCTTCATTGATTTTGGTGTTGTCTGCTTAGCACTAATGGTGTTAATCTACGGATCAGTTGGTCATCGCCGCAGACGATTAGCGTCCAAAATACCCTGAGTCTTCTACTCCAAACTGGTTTATTGAATTCGATTTCGGAGAGAGTAGATATGTAATTGATTGGCCTTAAGCTTTCCCTAGGTCCGAGTTTCAGATTCCTCTGCTTTCTTGACAATCTGCTGTACTAAACCGTTAAAGATCCATCGATGGATCGGGTAAAGAAAATACCAATAGGCTAAACCTAGTAAGCCTTTTGGGGCAAATATTACATCTAGTTCCAACGTAGAGGCTCCATCAATTTGTGGGATACATTTAAACTGAATCCAAGCCTTTCCAGGGAGCTTCATCTCAGCCCTCAAACGAATCAGGTGATTGTGCTTCACATCCTCCACCCGCCAAAAATCTAACGCATCCCCAACCCGTAAATCGTCTGGGTGTCTTCGACCTCGTCTAAGGCCAGCACCACCGAGCAATCGATCAATCCAACCCCGTAATTGCCATAATGCCGTAGCATGATACCAACCCCTGCGATCTCCGATTCCAGCGAAGCATTGGTACACTAATCCTACTGAGGTCGATACTTTTCTGGTTCGTCGCTCTATAATTAACCCAGATTGCACAACCAAATTAAGAGGAGTGATAGTTTCTGTTGGTCTCCATAAAGCATCACTCCAAGCAGTTTCAGTTCGACCTAACTCAAGATCCTTCAAAGTCCTATCGACTGCCGAAATATAGTCCATAGGACATATCTTTGGAAAGACATTTTTTGCAACAGATTCGCGTACGATAACCTCATTACGCAACCCCTCTACCAAAGGTCTTACGATTGTGGATGGAATAGGTGTAATCTAGTGTACCCAGTATGATGAAAGACGAGGCGTGAGAACTGGCACGGATATCAACCATCGACGTAGTCCGCGAGCCTTAGCATAACCTAACATCATTTGACCATAAGTCAGTACATCGGCACCACCGACCTCGATTATTTTACCGATACTTTCAGGAACCTCCAAAGCAGAAACAAGGTAATCCAACAGGTCATTGACAGCTATTGGTTGGATACGAGTATGTAGCCAACTGGGACATATCATGACGGGCAGACGCTCCACTAGGGATCGGACTATCTCAAATGAAATGCTGCCTGATCCAACAACTACTGCAGCCCGAAACTCAGTTACAGGGACACCACTTTGCCTCAATATCTCCCCAGTTTGTTGACGGCTAGTAAGGTGTTTTGAAAGATCACTATCTGGATTTCCAAGCCCACCAAGGTAGATAATGTGACCCACCTCAGCTGCTTTAGCAGCAAATCCAAAATTCAGAGCTCCTTCCATATCACGCTTATGAAAGCCAGCCCCGCTTACCATGCTATGCACCATATAGTAGGCTTTGGTAACTCCATTCATTGCCGCGACTAGAGTATTAGGAAAAAGCACATCCCCCGTGACCACTTCCACCTTATCCAGCCATGCCCTTCCTTCAAGACGGGCTGGGTCACGTACCAATATCCTTACTCTATGTCCGGCGTCTAGTAAGCGCGGTACCAATCTTCCGCCGATATATCCGGTAGCACCGGTTACCAGTACAATGTCGTCACTCATTTTTTATCCTATGTGCGCGGTTTTGAATATTAGTGCAGAGGAGAAGCTTCGTCCTACGTAATTCACCAGGGTTGAAAACACAACTCTGGATCCTCATGTTCCACCTATGGAATCGCTGATTTATGATAGATATCACCGTATGATATCCACGAGTTTGTTCAATCTAAGTTAAAGAACGCCTAACCAAGCTTGCAAGCGGAACTTCTAAAGCACTAGATATCTTAACCATGGCTCCTAATGTAAGATTTTGTTTTCCATTTTCGACCATACTTATGTAGGTCCGATCTAATCCGGAACGGTCTGCTAGTTCCTTTTGAGTCATTTTAAGTCGTGTTCTAACAAATCTTATCTGCTTTCCTATTTCAATAAGGTGGCTTTCAAGATCTATTTTCTCCTCTTGCAACCCCACAAGACGTCTAGCTTCTTTAGTTCCTTCAACAGCGTCTTTCGCGAATCCATTAACACCTAGTGCCACTAAATCCTTATTACCGTTGTCTAAAGCCCGTCCACCTAGCAACACTTTTGTTGCAAGCCCTTGCTCCCTAAGTGTGTCAGTAACAACTCTTGTTTTAGATTGAGTATCCGCCATCGTGAACGAAAGGGCTAAAAGATCGATTCTTCTTGTTCTAATAAACTCAATTAAATCAGATACAGGGGTTGGGTCAATTAAGACATCAACCATCCATCCATCCATGAGCAAAAAGTCAGCAAGCATCCTTATTCCGATGCTATGGCGTTCATCCTCTAGCACAACAAGAACTACACGAACACCCAAATCGACTCGTGGCTTCAGCTCATATCGAACCCTTTCCATGGTCGCAATAGTTATTGACGTGGCAAGGTGTTCTTCCGCAACGTTGATTTTGCCTAAATGCCACATTTCGCCTATAGCGATTTGAGCTGGAGCTAACACATCAATATAAAGTTGCGTGACGCTAATTCGATCTTTCAGCGCCCCATCGGTAAGGGAATAAGCCAATTGCTGATCCCCTCTGGCGATTGCGTCCAAGTAGCTATTACTTAATCGTTTTATTTGGTCGTCAGTTATCATAATTAGAACAATTTTACTATTATTTGTATAAAGTTGACAAATAATAACTGTATGTATATTGTAGTCGACATATATGCTATTAATATACGACATAATTGAATAAATTGATAGCATATATAAAACATTATTGGTCGAAAGACAGGAAATAAGGAGTAAATCATGGAACTAGTACACGCAATAGGAATTATCTTGGCAGTTGTGGGAGCTTTAAATTGGGGACTTGTAGGACTTTTTAAGTTTGACTTAGTAGCCTTCATAGGCGGTGGAATGCAATTCGGGGAAACGAATATCTTTACCCGCATCGTCTATATCACAGTCATGGGTGCTGGGATAATAGCGCTTACATCACTTTTTTAAGGAATGTGATTAGTATATTGGCCCTTCGACTGCATCAAAGGGCATAAATTCACCTCCAAACTACCGCCGCTCCCATCCGGGTAATGCTATCCACGGGCGGGCGGTAATCAATCGTTACTGACGGAAAATCTGGCCCAGTGTTCTACAATGCAAAAAAGTTGTGAGATAAAACATGCAATCTAAAATTTTTAACCGATTAAGATACTACAACCTCCTCATGGGTAGCTTCCATTTAATTCAAGGAATCATTGTGCTGCTCCTCTCTAATGATTTCTCATTACCTATTACTGCATCTTTTCTTAATGGTCCTCCAGTTTCTGGCGGTGGGTTCCAGGAAATAGGGACTCTCTTTTCTATCAATATTGGATGGACTGTCGCAACATTCGTGTTTTTATCGGCGATAGCCCATTACTCTGTTTCATTGCCAGGAGTTTTTGGATGGTATAAATCAAACTTAAGGCGTAATCGAAACTACGCCCGATGGATCGAATACTCGATAAGCGCATCCATAATGATGGCTCTTATAGCACTGCTGCCGGGAATAACAGATGTTGTCGCACTTCTGGGCATTCTGGCTGTGAACGCATCAATGATTTTATTTGGCCTGCTGATGGAGCATTACGAAGAGCCTGGTAATCCTAACTGGACCGCATTTATGTTTGGAACTCTGGTTGGGTTAGTGCCATGGATTGGGATAGCAATTTATCTTTGGAGTCCCTTAACTGAAAGTTCACCGCCAGGATTCGTTTATGGAATATTCTTTTCCATGTTCATTTTCTTCAACAGTTTTGCTATTAATATGATTCTTCAATACAAACAAGTTGGGCCTTGGAGAAATTATCTCTTTGGAGAGTCAATGTATATTTTTCTCAGTTTGGCTGCCAAGTCTGCATTGGTTTGGCAGGTATTTGCTGGAACACTGGTACCCCAATAGGATTTGGTAATTCAAGATTGGGAATACTATATCAACAGTTCGAACCCGCTTTTAAGCATGTACTAAAACAAGGACTAATAATCTCCTACTACTTCCTTAAGGAAGTAGTAGGAGACTGAACTATGGATATGGCACGTTCTTCATAAGCATATTATGCAAACCTTTTTACCATACGCAGATTTCACGCTATCTGCCCGTACATTGGATTACAAACGTCTCGGAAAACAACGGGTTGAAGCTTGGCAAATATATCAAATAGTTACTGGGAATCGATCGGATGGTGGGTGGATAAACCATCCTGCGGTAAAGATGTGGCGACGGCATTCTAACGTTTTAGCAATGTATTACAACACAATGATTTCACAGTGGCTTAATCTTGGATATCGTAATTCCATGAAACCTCTACAAATTCTTTTTCCTATAGAATATCCACCGTTTATAGGCGATACGAATTTTCACAATTCGCATAAGTCCAACCTATTACGCAAGGATCCTAAGTTCTATTCACAGTTTGGCTGGAATGTTCCAGATAATCTGCCATATGTTTGGCCCCCATAAAATTCAAAGCCCGGACAGTGTGCATTATAGATTTCGCCATAATTTCGCCCCCTATGTGCAATAACAGTTTGACTCCCCTGGCAGTCAAATATATATGCTAGAATTGTCCCGATATGAAAAGATTCAAATGGTCTACGCTCTTGTTTTCGATATCCATCAATGTAGTGTTTTGGGTTATATATACTACGACTGAAAATATCATTAGTAGTATTGGTATCACTGCGGCTGTTGCTATAGGTTTTACAGCTGTTCTTTATAAGTTGAGTCAAATTGCTAAAAGAAGGCATATGGAATAGAACCCCTTTTTTATTTTCATAAGTCTGTCACGCATACCGAACCCAACAACCCGTTTTGCTAGTAAAACCTTGATACCAGTTGTAGTTACAGAAAGGTCTTTTAAAAAGAACTAATCAGTCTTCGGTATTACCTAGTAATGCGAGGTAATATTACTAGTAATACTCCCGAACTTAGTACTAATATTGATCACTCAATCCCAAGACCAAGTGATAACGGGCTTGGATCAACGCTTGGGGTTGTTCAGAAGGTATTTTCATGATTCGTTATATGGCTGCCTTAACAACAATTCTGCTATTAACTATTTCATGTTCCGGCGGTTCTGATACGGATACTGCTCAGGTTCCCACGCTAGCAGTAACAGGGACGGTTGCGCAGCCCACACCGACTCAGGTGCCACCTACGTTAACACCAATTCAGGTGCGGCTCACACCTACGCCAACACGGGTGCCTCCCACACCGACACCGACTCAACTGCCTCTGACACCGACACTTACTAGTGGAGGGGAAAAAGCCCCTGCAGATGCCACTAGAACAGCTAGGCTTGAGTCAGGAATACCTGCTTATACACCCACACCAACTCCAGTACCTACGGCAACACCATCTCCAACTCCGACCTCAACACCCACTCAAGTTCCATCCACAGCTACACCTGTACTGCCCACACCTACGGCTACAGCAATGCCACGACGCACTAATCTTCAAAGCTTAGCCAAGGATCCGGCTCCTGACTTTACATCTTCTTCTTTAGAAGGATCATTTTCCGCATCGGT
>Ga0114996_10001304_pt1 | contig 33572 bp, 23 predicted proteins | sample ArcticOcean_MG_C_4_FD_87039 | JGI IMG/M metagenome (GOLD analysis project Ga0114996, IMG submission 87039) | Marine microbial communities from western Arctic Ocean - ArcticOcean_MG_CB4_134 | ecosystem: Environmental > Aquatic > Marine > Oceanic | place: Arctic Ocean: Canada Basin | collected... | reverse complement strand
GTACACGTTTTCCGTATAGCTTTTGTTCACGTTCCTGCCAGCCTTCTGATCCGGGCGTGTATACGCACTTGGGATCGTTGTTGGCGAGATGCTTAGGATGACACCGGAGATTCGCTCAGGTTACACCCGAATCGTCCGGTGACATTTTGTGGAAACATCGTTGTGACATTCTCTATGCATAAGCTGAACACCTCTGCAATTGTTGTGAAACAAAACATTCCTAATCTCATAACTAGCCAAAGGACTAGGTCTTCATTTCTGTTGATCTAGAGACCTAATTCGATGGTTTTGGTGGCCGGTAACGTTTAGTTGAAGGCAACAAATCACCGGTTATTTGATATACAACCATATTTCTGGTTTGAAATGATATACACGCGATAAAATACAACCCATCCACCGGGATATCGTCTGTGTGCTGTTCGCAACAGTGCTCGTATTCCTCATTCAAGCGGGATTCGTCATAACCGAGAATTTCAACTAAATACGGTGTTTTTTCGGCGAGTAATTTATCTCTTACTATTTCGCTGACGGTTCGGTTAGGCACTCCTCCGAATCCTCACTCTATATTTATGCAGTGCAATTGCTCGAAGACGAACTGAGCGTACATCCTTGATTTGTCGATAAGTAAACTGATGTGTATTAAGCGCCATCCTAACGAGTAAATGGGCTGAAGGTTTTTGGTAACACGAGCTAAACATAAATTCGAACAAACGATTATCTCGTTCGGAATGAGTCTCGTGCCGGTTGCAATGGTGCTCGGGTTGTTGACGCCGGTTTTCGGACCGGCAGTCGACCATCACTACGCCGATCGTTCACCCGCCCACGCTCACGTATTTGTTGGAAAAGATACGAATCTTCACGATCACTCGTTGGTCAATCACGATCATTCCTCAGGTGAAACGACCGGTGACGGATTATCTGCCACCAGCACGTCTATCACGGGGTTTCATGGCCCGCTGACGCTAGATGGAGCGACTTTAAATTCGTTAGTGCCAGATTTTGACTCTCACTTGGTCGCAATTCAGGTCGGTGAATCCCTCGTCCCCGACAACGAAATGATCGCTCCTTTGGATAGACCACCCCGGCGCGCTTAATTGCGCAATATTTGGTTTATGCGAATCGTCTCAGTTGAAATCGATTCCTAGTTGGGAGCTGAAATGTATCTATTTTCTTTTCGAACACGAGCTGCGCTTTTACTTACTGTCCTTTTCACCGTACTCGGAACCGGGACCGTACTCGCTCACGAGGGGCGAGATGTTGGTGACTATAACTTCGTCGTAGGGTTCATAAACGAACCTGCCGTAGAAGGAATGTTGAATGGGGTTTCGCTGCGTATCACATCTCTAATTGTCGAACAGGATCACGCCCACCATGACGGCATGGATATGTCGATGGGCGACGGAATGGCAAGGGAAATCGATCTCGTATCGCACGGTGGAGTATTCGTCGACGTATTAGCCATTGGTGATTATTATGAGTTCACATTCGATCACGATTTCGAAGATCTAACCGTTCCGTTCCATGCTCATCCTATTGAGACTCAGGGTTCGATCATGATTGGTCAAGACAATCCGGCAGCGGCTGAAGTTGTTGTCGAGATTCACGAAAATGGTTTCGTCCCAGCAATGGTTATGATCCAGACTGGAACTACGGTCAAATTCGAAAATCACATGAGTGAGCCAACGGTTGTAATGAGTGGCCCGCTTGGTGATGCGACTCCAGAAGCCGATGCCCCTGTTGAACTGAACGCAGTAATCGGCGTCACAACGCTTCAAGTTGAAGTAACTCACGTTGCATCATCAGTTTCGCAAATCATGGATTTGAACGAAGCTTGGAACTCACCGGGTCAGTACAAATCTGAATTCATCCCGACTTCACCTGGTGCTTACAACTTCCGTTTCTTCGGCGAACTCGAAGGCCAGACCATCAACGAAAGCTTCGAATCAAGCAATACGACGTTTGACGAAGTGGCTGCTGCTACCGACATTCAATTCCCGGTTCAGTTGTCGGCACCTCGTGAAACAGAGAACGCCGCACGTGGCGCTCTTGAAACTGCCAACACTGCCGGAACGGACGCTTCAGATGCCGCGGATTCTGCTTCAAGTGCAAACACATTAGCTTTCGTTGCATTGGTTCTAGGTTTTATCGGATTAGTACTCGGTGGATTAGCATTCCAGCGTTCGGGTAAAAAAGCGTAATTCACGCTTAGGAGATTAAAATTACACCGATTCCGATTGAAATGACTCGATTACCGTTACTCCACGGAGTTGGCGGGGCCTATGACGAGGCGATTATTTTTAGTGGGATCGGTGTGCTTTTAATTGCACTAGGTTTCCTCTCATGGAAGGCTAGTAAAGACAAAGAAGACCGACGGAAAAAGAGAAAGGCGCGATGTAAGCGTTGAATCGATTGTTTGAACAAAACCCGCTAGTTTTCCGATCGTTACTCGGGCTGATCACACTCGCTTCAATATACGTTTTGCTCGTTTCTCCGAGCAAGAGTGTCGATGCACACGCCAACCAGATTCATTCGATACCTGCACACAACAGCGAACTTGAAACTTCGCCCAGTCGTGTGGTTATTTGGTACAGCGAACCTATTGAAGAGTCGTTCAGTGTTGTGGCCGTGTTGAACTCGGCCGCTGAGCGAGTTGACCTCGATAATTCGACCCGTGATCTTTCAGAGCCATCAGCGATTTCCGTCGGGTTACCTCAACTAGAAAACGGTACTTATACTGTCATTTGGAAGAACCTTTCGTCGGTCGACGGTCACAAAGTCATCGGGTCGTTTGTATTTGCCGTTGGGGAACCGCTTTCCGCTGGTGCGCAGATAGATGCAGTCGAGCAGCCGTTGTTGCAGACAGTCGCCGACCCGTGGATACGCTGGCTCATATTTCTCAGTGCTGCCACCGTCATTGGCGGACTAGTATTTGAACTGATCATCGGTATTCCAGTTGTTTACGGTACTTCGGCAAAAGACAGTTGGCGAGTTGCAGGAATAGCTGCGTCGAATGCATGGTCTAAGATCGCAACGATTTCGCTTGCAGTGCTGATATTGGCAATGCTGGGACAACTGCTTCAACAAGCTAGTGTTTTATCTGGTAATTCGGTGTTCGCTCCTGACCTAGAGATTATTAAATCGGTAGCATTCGATAGCGGATGGGGGCGACTTTGGACGTATCGTATCGTCGCAGCAATCGGTATTGGAATTTTGTTTTTCGTCGCCAAGCGATCGGCTACTGCTGACGATGACTACGAAGAAGACGAATCCGAAGAACAGTACGATCAGGAAGCTTCGCTTCTCGGAGATTCGGTATTTGCTCAGGTAGCAGCGGTTCTCGGCCTAGTATTTTTGGGATTGATCACCACGAGCAGTCATAATGCCGCTTCGCCGTCTGAGATAAAAAACTTGGCTATCGTCACCGACTTCGTTCACCTCGTGTCGGCGATGGTCTGGCTTGGTGGCGTGATTTATCTAGCAATCACTGTGCCTGTTTTCATCAGAGAGTTAAGCGGATCGGACGCTTCCGATTTACTTAATTCAGCGATCTCCAAATTTACTGTGCTTGGATTGCTTAGCGCCGGGATATTAGTTACTACCGGAATTTTCTCTAGTTACATTCAGGTCACAATTCCTGCTGCGGTGGCTACGCCCTACGGCTGGTTCTTAGTCGGTAAGTTGGCATTGATCATTTCCCTTTTCGGATTCGCTGGTTACAACGGATTCAAGCTAGCCAAGAACTTCGGCATCGGTGGAGAACGTCGATTTGGTCGATCATTGGTTATCGAGGCGTCTATCGCAGTTCTGGTATTCGCTGCAGTTGGTTGGCTGGCAAGCTTAGAACCCGCTCGACAGTACGCAGGTCGAACTGGAATCGGCTCTACAGAAAATGTTGCCTATCAGGATCAGGCAGAAGGTACAGAATTCGATATCAAGATCAATCCTGCCGAAATCGGGCCTAACGACATAATAGTCAGATTGACCAAGCCGAATGGCGAAGTGATCGACAACGCTGTGGACGTGCGGGTCCGACTCAAGTTCGTAGATGACGATCTCGGTGAACCGCTCGTATCGCTGGAAGACACAGGAGCCGGCATTTGGCGTCTTAACGACGCTCGGCTAAATATTGCAGGCGAGTACCAAGCTGAAGTTGTCGTCCAACGAGCCGACGCGTTCGACTCACGCACTGCGTTCCGCTTCGACGCTCAATCGACTGAAACGGCAGCCGGTGCGATAAAACCTGACAACGACACTGCAAATTTGCTGTTCGGATTACAGATACTGATCATCGGAGGATTAGTCGTTGTGCTCGGCGTTCGTGGCAAAGTGGCTCGAAAAATATTCAGAACTGCTGACGCCCAAAAAGTTCTTATTGCACCGGGCGTTGTCATAGCCGTGCTTGGATTGCTATTTGTGCTGAATGTACAAGTATTACGATTTGGCTTGTCGGAAACCATTCGCAATCCGTTCCCTCCGACTGCTGAATCAGTGGCACTTGGCGAACCGGTTTACGCTACGGCTTGCGCTGCGTGTCACGGAGTCGACGGTCTAGGTGATGGGCCATTAGGAGCGGAACTGCCTAAGCCACCCGCCGATCTGATTGTTCACGTTCCTATTCACAGCGACACGATCCTGTATGAATTCATTCGAGATGGAATCGCAGCGGCCGGGATGCCAGGACAAGACGGTGTGTTTTCGGAAGACGAGATGTGGCACCTCGTGAACTACCTGCGAGCCGAATTCGACAAGCGTTAGCGATTCGACCCACGATCTTTTGCAGACGGGTCAGGCTAAATGTCGTTCGTTACGGCAGCGCCAGACTCGACGAAATTAGCTATTTCTTCTTCGGAATAACCTGTCCCAAGTAAAACTTCACGGGTGTGCTGGCCGAGCAGTGGCGCTGGCTCGGTAATTCTTCCGGGTGTTCCATATAACTTCGCAGCGACACCAATGTTCTTGGTCGTGCCAGCAGTCGGGTGTTCGAGAACCGCTTCCATGCCTCGATCTTGCACTTGTGGATCGGCCCAGATTTGCTCCATATTTAAAATCGGACCCGCTGGAACGCCTGCATCTTCGAGAATAACTAGCCATTCATCGGTAGATTTCTTAGTAGTCCGTAGCTGAAGTTCTTCTTCGAGCTTGGCGCGGTTTACCAATCGGCATGCATTGTCTTTGTACTCTTCACGGGCGATTAACTCTTGGCAGCCGAACGCTTTTGAAAGTCGTTCCCAGTTCGGTTGATTCGGAGCACCCACAATGATGTGGCCGTCGTTGGTTTCCAGAGCTTGATATGGCGCTGAGTTACGGTGTGATGATCCGAGCGGACCGGCCACTTCGCCAGTAGCAAAGTATCCGGCTGACTCCCAAACGGTGTAGGCGAGTGCCGCTTCAAGAAGAGATATTTCCAGATACTGACCGCTGCCCGTTTTTAGTTTGTTGATATAGGCCGTAAGGATTCCGTAGACAGAGAACATTCCTGCGTTCATATCTGCGATGGGCACACCCGCTTTCACAGGTGGAGTGCCCGGAACGCCCGTGAAGCTCATGATTCCACTCATTCCCTGCGCAATCAGATCGTAGCCACCTCGTTTGGCGTAAGGACCCGTGCGACCAAACCCGGAAACCGAGCAGTATATGATGCTTGGGTTTATGGCTTTTAAGTCTTCGTAGCCAAGTCCTAGTCGCTCCATGACACCAGTCCGATAGTTCTCGATGATGATGTCAGCATCCTTTACGAGCTTCTTCATCACTTCGACACCGGCAGGTTCTTTGAAATTCAGGACCATGCTGCGTTTATTGCGGTTCATCGCCAGAAATGCAGCCGATTCAGTGTCAATAAACGGAGGTCCCATCCGACGAGTGTCATCGCCACCGTTCGGCTTTTCGATCTTGATCACATCGGCACCCATATCTGCGAGCAGCATGCTGCAAAACGGTCCTGCGAGGATCTGTGAACAATCGAGAACGCGCACTCCTTCGAGTGCTTCGGGCATGCCATTGGGATTTGGTAAGGATTGCATAGTTTTCTACGTAGTGTCGGCATTTGGTTGAAATACCGGTTGTTGCAACAAGGACGGTGAAAGTAGGTCGATACTGACCGTCCGAAATTCTATTCCAAAAATAGAGTGCTGGTTAACCTGTGGAGTGAAGAGCAAGTGTCAAAAGTGTCTGAGATAATCTGTTCCGTTGCTCCGGGCGTCCGAGGCGGACTTGGTCGCGAGACCAACCCTCCAGCCAAAGTTATTTGATTTCCGGTGGACGTTTCGACGGTTCTCCATCCTCAGGGAGGGAGTTAGAGGGAGGGTAGATATCTGCCCAAGTGCGAAGGCACGCCCGGCAGAAAAGGAAAATTCGTATGTTCAAGTTAGATGGCAAAGTAGCGTTCGTAACCGGCGGCAACGGCGGAATTGGTCTGGGCATGGCGAAGGGCTTTGTCGATCAGGGTGCTTCAGTTGTGTTGGCTGCTCGAACAGTTTCGAAGCTCGACGCCGCAGTTGCTGAAATAACCGCTGATGGCGGTGGCGACAACGTTCTCGCCGCTCAGTGTGACGTGACTGATCGAATATCTATTCAGGCTGCTCTTGATGCGACCGTCGAAAAGTTTGGCGGATTAGACATCGTGGTCAATAACGCCGGAACGAACAAACGTGCCGACGAACCTCATCTGCTTTCCGAGGAAGATTGGCAAGACGTCATCGACACGAACCTCACCAGTATGCACAGCGTCACCTCGTTGACCTTCCCGCTTATGAAGACGCGTGGCGGCGGGAAGATCATCAACATTGGATCAATGATGTCGATCTTTGGATCGCCGTACGCTCCGGCCTACGCTGCGAGCAAAGGTGGGGTTGTGCAGTACACAAAGAGTTGTGCGATCGCCTACGCAAAATACAACGTGCAAGTGAACGCCATCTTGCCGGGTTGGATCGTTACCGAAATGACCGACGAGTTTGGCCGGCTATTTCCAGATCGATACGCAATGATAGAAGGGCGTACTCCGGCGGGACGTTGGGGTCAGCCGCAGGACTTGGCAGGTACAGCGATATTCCTGGCTTCCGAGGCTTCCCAATTCGTATCCGGAGTATCGATTCCGATCGACGGCGGCTACAGCGTGCAGTAGGTCGCAAAAACTCAAGCCTTAGCCCTTAGGCCAAGGCACTTTCATCATCTCTTCGCCCCAAATTAGCTCACCATTCCACGCCTGTTGAGCCTCGATCTCACGCGGTCCCTTCATCTCGGCAGTCGTTAGACGTGCGCCGATGTGAACCATCACAAGCTGTTTTACACCGGCTTCGGCAGCAGTCTCAGCAGCACCAAGCACCGATGACGAAGCATCAGCGTGCGGATTACCGTCCATACGATCGTGCGTCTCCCAGCACATCATCATCAACACATCGGCACCACGCGCCAGATCGGTCACGGTGTCACACGGAGCAGTATCGCCCGTTAGGACAATCGATCCGTCAGGGGTATCGATTCTGTAAGCAAGCGAATCGAGATACGGTTGAACGTGATCCGCAGGGGCAGCGGTAACTTCCCAGTTCGAACCTGCCTTGATCAGACCCGGCCCCATGTTGTGAGGATCGACGTCGGGCTTCTTTCGAGGAAGTTCGCCGCCCCGATCTTGGAAAGTGATTTGCGAAGCTGGATGATGAATCCGAGCCTTCCAATCATGAGCAAACAGACCCGTATCCTCGTCGAGAATTCCGTTCGTGAATTCTTCAGTGAGTTTTGGGCCGTAGACGTTCAAAGTCTTATCTCTCGGAATCATCTGATCCCAACGAGTGAGTATGAACGTAGGAAAATCGGCATCGTGATCGAAATGGTGATGCGTGAAGAAAACGTCGTCGATCTCGGTGGTTTTAATTCCCGCTCTGGCGAGCTTCCACGTCGTAGCAGGACCGCAATCGAATAACAACTTTTCGTCGCCAACCTGCACTACGTACGACGACCCAAACCTATCGGGAAGTGGCGTGGGAGTTCCACAACCAATAATCGTAACTTCAGGTGTTAACGGCTTCTTTGCGCCCATATTGGCTCCACTGATCTTGTACTAGTGTTCATTGCCAGATCGCTTCAGGGCGCAGGTTACAGCAAGTATCCCGATCAGGCTCGGTCAGATTGTCATTGCGAGGAGTTCGACGACGTGGCAATGACAGGCAGGCGAAAAGCACAACCCGACTAACTAGCCTGCGCTCATCGGCAACGACCCTGCGGGATCATCGGATCCGAAGCCAGCATTGGCGGCCATTGCCATTTCCATCATCTTGATCATTCGTTCTTGGAACATCTTGAGCTGATCCATCACGGCCATCAGCTCGTCGATCCACTCGGGATCGTCACGATCGATGTCGACACGTATCTGCATGTGACCAACGTCAACGCCAATACCCAACTGCTTCTGCAACGGTTCTCGTGCCCCACCTGTCGGCTGCTTCAACGACATTACGGCGCGGAACTCTTTGGCGCTTATCAGCTCAACTCCGGCAGCCTCGGCCATCACTCGCATTCGAGTGGTTTTCATCAACAGCATCACATGAGGCGGCATCGGACCAAATCGGTCACGAATTTCTTCATCAATGTCGTCGATCTCTTTGTCCGACTCCATACGCGCTAATCGCTGGTAGATGGACAGTCGCTGCGCCAGATCTTCGATGTAGCTATCGGGAATTCGGGCGTCGATTCCAATATCAACGCGAACGGTCGAGAACTCCGGTGCTTCCGGTTCTATCGGTTCGTCAGCATTGGCATTTACCTTCAGCTGTTTAACCGCGTCGGCAAGAAGCTTGGTATAGAGATCAAATCCTATCGCCGAAATCTGACCCGACTGCTCGGCTCCCAGCAAGTTTCCGATTCCTCGAATTTCAAGGTCACGTAGAGCGATCTGGTACCCGGCTCCGAGTTCGGTTGCAGCGAGAATCGTGTTCAGGCGCTGCTCTGCCTGTTCGGTAAGAGCCTTCGCACGTGGAATCATCAAATACGCATATGCCCGGTTAGCACCACGTCCGATTCGACCACGAATTTGATACAGCTGCGACAGACCGAACATATCGGCTCTATCGACGATCAAGGTGTTGGCGTTCGGAAGGTCAACACCCGATTCGATGATCGTTGTACACAGCAGCACGTCAAACTCGTGGCGATCGAACGAAGCCATCACTTTTTCGAGTTCGTCCTCAGCCATCTGGCCGTGACCGATCTGGACGTTAGCCTCTGGTACAAGCTTTTGCAGTTTGCTCGCAACAAGCTCGATGTCTTTGACCCGGTTGTGCAGATAGAAGACCTGACCGCCTCGATCTAGCTCGCGAAGTATCGCTTCTCGGGTTAGATCGTCGCTCTCTTCCGATACATAGGTCTTGATCGGCAGCCGCTCTTCAGGCGGTGTTTCGATCGTGCTCATATCTCGAACACCCGCCAGCGACATGTGCAGTGTTCGTGGAATCGGCGTTGCACTCAGCGTCATGATGTCGACCTGAGTACGCATCTTTTTGAGACGTTCCTTATGCGTAACGCCAAACTTGTGCTCTTCATCGATGATTACGAGCCCAAGGTCTTTGAACTGAACATCCTTTTGCAGCAAACGGTGCGTGCCGATAACGATATCGACGCTACCATTCGTGAGCTTGGCGATCGTCTCTCTCTGCTGCTTATCCGAACGGAAACGTGAGAGCATATCTACGCTCGCCGGGAACGGCTCTAGCCGCTCGGAAAAAGTTTCCAAGTGCTGCTGTGCAAGGACAGTAGTCGGCACAAGAATCGCAACCTGCCGACCAGATTGGACGGTTTTGAATGCCGCCCGTAAAGCAATTTCTGTTTTACCGTAACCAACATCCCCACAGACCAATCGATCCATCGGCTGCGCCGATTCCATGTCGGCCTTCACAGCTTCGATGGTCGTTAGTTGGTCGGGAGTTTCTTCAAATGGGAAGCTTGCTTCGAGCGAATCCTGCCAGGGCGTATCGGGCATGGCTGCGAACCCAGTCGCAATCTTTCGTGATGCATATAGAGCGATCAATTCGCCAGCAAGTTGCTCAGTCGCTTTCTTAGCCCGTGCTCGCGCCTTACTCCATTCCTGCGTACCGAGTCTGGTGAGCCTAGGCGATGAGTCGGCGCCGCCGTGATAGAGCTGAATTCGATCAAGATGTTCAGTAGGAACGTATAGCTTGTCCTCTTCAGCGTATTTGAGGACCAGATATTCCTGACCCTCGGAGCCCATTACCTGAGTTCCAACGAACTTGGCAACACCATGTTCGACGTGAACCACGTACGAGTCGGGCTTGAGTTGCTCGAGTGCTGGCCCCTTACGCATTGGACGTTTTCGTACTCGGCGGCGCTCTTTTTGAACACCAAAAACTTCGGCATCACTGAGAATCGAAACCTCAGTACCATCTGCGGTTTCGATCGATAAACCTGTAAGCAAATGCCCTGTGACGATATAAATTTCTCCGGGGTCTGGAGCTTTATCGACTGTTTTTACAAGGATTGATTCGATGCCTGCCCCTTCAGCAATTTCATGGAATCGCTGTGCATGATTCGTTATTACAACCGTGCGTTTGTTCTCAGAAATGCTCTTGCGAACGATTTCTAAAGCCGTTTCGACTCCGCTGCTCACCAGTGATGGCAACTTCAAAGGAAGAGCCAAGGCGGAACCTTGAAGTTCTTCAGCGGCAATACCCCAGGGCGACAACGTTATGCCCTTGGGTCGAGCGTCGATAGCATCTGAAATGAATCCCCACTCTAAGTGAGGCTGCGCAAAGCCAACTGGCACATCGCCACGCTTCTCTTTGAGCGCTCGAAGCTGTGCCATACGTCTATCTTGACCCTGAGAAGTCTCTTCTATTGCTCCGGGACGTAACACGACCATCAGGCTTTCGGCGGGCATATAGTCGAATACATTTCCTAGATTGAAGAACCCGGCGTAGTAGGAAATTTCGTCCAGCACTTCACCTGCGAGTGCGTGACGAAGTTCCGATGGGATTCGATGTTGTGCTTCATCTGAAGTTCCAACCAAGTCCATATTGCCGAGAAGCTCTTGTACTCGTTCTTGATCTGCCAACATTGGCAATGTTTCGAGGGCGGGAGGAATAATTACGCTTCGGGTCTTGGCAGCAGAACGCTGAGTGCCAGGATCGAAGAATCGTATGCTCTCTATTTCATCGTCGAACAGCTCGATACGAACTGGGCTGTCGTTCGAAACCGGGAATATGTCGAGAATTCCTCCACGGCGTGAGAAAGTGCCAGGGATCTCCACCGTTGGTTCATGGATATAGCCCATCTCAACCCATTGCCGAGTCTGAGATTCAAGATCGATGCGATTTTTCACGCTTAGTGTGTGGGTCGATGAATCGAATACTGCACGTTCAAGAGTTGCCTGTGCAGCGGCATTTACCGAGGCGATAACCAGCGGCTGCTTGACTCCTTTTACATCGCCACGCATTGCGGCGAGTGCGCGAAGTCGAGCATGGCTGGCTCCGCGATCTGGAACATAACGCTCGAACGGGATGTCTTCCGACTCGGAAAAGTGGAAGATAGGAGCATCGTCGCCAAGCCAAGTGAATAGGCGATCATGGAGACGTCGGGCCGATCCAGGATTCGGGGTCAAAACGAAAATAGGCGCGGTAGACTCGCGCCAAAGTGTCGCCACAGTGCATTCAGTGGCGGGGTCTGGTGCTATCACTGCCGACTGTGCTCGTGGAGCACGGAGGCTATTTAGAAGTGCCGCAAACTGTTCGGTTTCACCGAGCAGTGGGAGCAATCCCGACAGACTCATTCAGATTTCCGGATACTTATATCTCAGGCTCTGCGTTGGTCGGGCTAAAAGCCTTAACCAACACCGTGCCAACACAACTAAAGGGTCATCGAACAAAATCCGGTGACCTTGGTGTAGTTCCATGCTAGCACTAAGGGTCGTCTACGCTACAAAATAACCAGTACATATTGCGTCAACTATGAGCATTCTTGCTCCACAATCAATAACCGATGGATAACAAGCGCCCAAAACGACCAACCCGTATCGTCGTGAAACTCGGAACCAACCTGCTTACAGGCGGTAAAGACACGCTCGACCTTGCAACAATTGGCAGCATCTTCGCTCAAATCGCTTCCGTGAGATCTTCGGGCGTAGAAGTATTGATTGTCAGTTCAGGAGCGGTGGCCGCAGGACGAGAGTCACTCGCACGCACGCCGCTCAAAAACAAACTCCAACTAGGTACAGTAGCCTATCGACAGGCGCTAGCCGCTCTTGGCCAACCACAGTTGATGATGACGTTCACACAGCTTTTCGCCAACCACGACGTTGAAGTGGCTCAGGCACTCATCTCACGCGGCGATTTACAAAGCCGATCTCGTTATATAAACGTGCGAAATACGCTTGATGCTTTGCTTTCAATTGGCGCAGTACCAATTATCAATGAGAATGACGTAGTAGCGGTCGAAGAACTCGCGGGCGAAGTTTACGGTGACAATGACCGACTATCTGCGATGGTCGCAAATACCGTCGACGCCGATCTGCTGATTCTTCTTGGCGACATGGACGGACTATATACGACCGACCCGCACATCGATCCTGACTCTGAACTGATCTCGGTCGTCGATAAAATCGACCAATCGATAGAAAATTCCGCACGCGGTCCCCACGATCTTCAGGGTAGCGGCGGGATGGCAAGCAAACTCGAAGCAGCGCGGTTATCGACTGACGCGGGAATCCCAATGGTCATTGCCTCGGGAAGAATCGATGGCGTGATCGAATCGATCTGCAATGGTGATGAAATCGGCACCCGATTCGTTTCCAGCGTTTCCCGACGTGAAAGTCGCAAACGCTGGATTCTCACTGGTCGCACAGAACATCGAGGAAGCGTCGCGGTTGACTCTGGCGCATCAAATGCATTGAAGAACAATGGAAACAGCCTTCTACCGATTGGAATCGTCTCGGTTTACGGTCAGTTCGAGCGAGGCGATATCATTGAGGTTACGGAAATCGATGGAACGACCATCGGATGGGGACTCGCCTCGTACCCATCAACTGACGTCGAACGAATAAAAGGCGAAAAGTCGAACGTGTTGCCCGACTTATTGGGTCACTACTACGGTGCTGAAGTAATTCACCGCAACAACATGGCACTACCGTAACGGGTAAATCGAATCTCCTAATCTGAGCTCCTACTCAAAAATAAGCACGATGACACTCACTTCTACAATACTCCACGATCAGGCAAAGGCCGCCAACACTGCTTCACGCAAGCTTGCTGGTACATCGACTGAAGTAAAAAATTCTGCACTCATCGCAATAGCCGAAGCTATCGAATCTAACCGAATGTCTATATTGCGAGCTAACGAGCAAGACCTCGAAGCAGCCAAGCGTGACGGTCTCAATTTTCACATGATGGATCGCATGACGCTGACCAACTCTCGTGTGAAAGACATGGCAGACGCTGCACGTAATATCGCATCTCTCGAAGACCCAATCGGCGAAATTATCGAACGGCGAGATATGCCGAACGGGCTTAACCTCCAACGAGTTCGTGTTCCGCTCGGAGTGATCGGTGTCATCTACGAAAGTCGCCCTAACGTCACTATCGATATTGCAACGCTGTGTCTCAAATCAGGCAACAGTGTAGTTCTACGTGGCGGCAAAGAATGCATCCTAACCAATACGGTTCTAGCCGGGATCGTCAAAAATGCGATCGAGAGTGCAGGAATTTCGAGCCATGTAGTTCAGTTCGTCGAAACGACTGACAGAGCTCTCGTAAAAGAAATGCTCGAGATGGACGATGTGATCGATTTGATGATTCCTCGCGGAAGCGCCGAACTCGTCAAGTTCGTCGGCGAGAACGCCAAAATGCCGGCCATAACAGGCGGAGTTGGCGTTTGTCACACGTATATCGATGCAGACGCCAATCTCGAAGACGCCTTAAACATCATCGTAAATGCCAAAACCAAACGGCCTACTGTGTGCAATGCAATGGACACCGTGTTGATCCACAAAAGCGTGTCACGAGAGTTTCTGCCTAAGCTTGCAACTGAGTTTGGAGTCCACGAGGTCGAGCTTCGTGCAGACAGACGCTCTATGAGCGTTCTCGATGCGCTTGCAGGTGGCGCCAAAGTCGTCCCTGCGCAATCTGATGACTTCGGTACCGAATTCTTGGGGCTAATCGCATCTGTAAAGATCGTCGAATCAATTGACGAAGCTATGGACCACATCGCCGAGTACGGCTCGAGGCATTCCGAAGCAATCATTTCTGAAAATACCGAGACAATTGATAAGTTCCTAAACGAAGTCGATGCGGGCGCTGTTTTCGCCAACACTTCAACCTACTTCAACGACGGCGCTCAGTTCGGACTCGGTGCAGAAGTTGCCATCTCAACCAACAAACTCCATGCCCGTGGTCCAATGGGACTTAAGGAGATCACCACATACAAGTGGAAGGTCCGCGGGCAAGGTCAGATACGTGAGTAACGATAGGTGATATTTCATGGCACAGTTTTACTTTGAACGAGAAGTACGCACGCCCACGGGCGAGTGTTACACGATTCTCGAAGATGGCAAACCGGTAGGTAGACTCGATCTGCATTTCGTGCCGGGTATGGTTCACGGCACAATGATTGTTTCCGAATCGCAAACTCAGGAGACGATCCAAGAGCTTATGTCAATGGTCGATGAAGATCTTACCGACGCCGTAGGAATCGAACGGGAAGACCTCGTAGTTCACGTTCACCAAGGTCGTGATCTCGGAGTTTTCACCCACAACGACAGCACTCTCCACGAAGGTCATTCCGAAAGCCCGCCACCCGCTGCCGGAGCGTAGAGCTACGACCGGTATTACAGCATTATTGCAGTTGTCCAAGGGCTGAATGCAGCCGGAAAAAAACAAGTTGTTGCAATCGAAACTTTCTTAATTCTACTGTTTGGGAAGCTCAAATTTCTTCGGACGCGCCTAACCCATCGTAGCCGAGGCTAGTCGTCGAACACGTCCATAAGTGCCTGAATGTAGCCGTTGGCGTAGGCCCTACCCTGATGACCCCACTGGGTATCTCCAGCTGTAACCGGCACGTGATCATTGACCAGCACACCTTCGAAACCGACTTCTTTGTACGTCTTGAGCGCTCGGATCATTTCGACATGACCTGTGTTGATGAACTCCTCGACAAATGGCTCGCCAGCATTCGATACGTTCCTAAAGTGGACATAGAGAATCTTCTTACGTTCACCAAAGTATCGAATCATGTCGTAGATTCCTTCACCCTCGGCGTCGTCCATTTCAGAGAACGTCCCTTGACAGAACTCAATCGCATTTGATGGCGAATCAATGATCTCGGTAAGTCGCTTGTACGCGGCAAAACTGTTCAACAAACGAGGAACACCACCAACTGAATCTACTGGAGGGTCAGCAGGGTGAATTCCAATACGAATTCCCTCTTCTTCAGCGACCGGCGTGATTATCTTTATCCAGTACTCGAGGTTCGACCACATCTCTTCTTCGGTGTACTCACGGCCGTGAGTCAGGACATGATCAGCGTGCTGCGAATGGTCGTAGCCGGTAACCGTTGTACCTGCCCTTGAAACGGTGTTTTCGGCGTTCCGCCATACGCCAGACGGCATCCAGTTGTAACCGAAAATCGGAATGCCAGACCGTGCGATATTTCGCACGGTGTAGATCATGTTTTCGATCTGCTCGTCTCGCTTCGGACCACCGAGCATTATGTGATCGTAGAAAGCACTTGGAACGTTTTCGAGCGCTTCCAAATGAAGTCCATGATATTCGACACGTTTTCTCACCGCTACGAGGTCATCAACTTCCCATTTCGATTCACCGGGAACCACAGCCCAGTTTTCGCCAACACCCATGCCAGTGTACGACTGAAGAACGATATCTGTCGCACCGTACTGAGTCGAAAAAGTAAGCAGCTCATCCAGCGGCGTGTCGCCAGGATTCGTGCCACTAACGAAGTTGAAGCCTAATCGCATAGCGTGAATTCCTTATTTATAATTCTCGAACAACTGTCCCCAGTCAGTTTTGAGCGCTTCATTTACGCGCTTACGACCGACCATTGGAAGCCAGAATTTGTTGTGGTAAACATTCGACGCCCAGTATGCCCAAGGGGCGACTGGAGAACGTAAAAGCACACCTTCAAGCGGCTTCAAAGGACCATGATAGATCAACTTTTGTCCACGGGAAGCAAGTGTGCTTTCGTTGCCATTAAAATTCCAGTTCACGTCAGCAATATCATCGCCAACGACTTCGATTTCCGAAGGCTTACCGACTCCAAGACCCATCTCATGGGCGATACGAATCATCGGGATCGACATTGGGTCAAGCCCCATCATTCTCGCCGCAACAGCATCAATTGCTACTTGGTCGGCAGAAGCTAGGATCACGTTTTTGTTGTGAATCCGCATCGCACGAGGCCCTGGACCGTCACCAGCGAACGTTCCGTCCATAACCGCGAATAGACCAGAGTGAATCTCTTTTTGAATCTGCAATAGATCGACCAGAGTTTCGTGGATTACAGAGTGAGTCCAATGGCGATATCGGTGAAGTAGACCCCCGAAGGCGTTCTTCATCGCACCCGTCATAGTTGTGAACACGTGAGTTTTCACAGTAGGAAGCTGAACAATATTCGTTCCCGGGAACACCTCAGGAATGTACAGGCCATCTTTATAGACATGGTCGAGAACCAGCATTTTGGCAGTCGGCTTGTAAGGAACCCACTTCACTGGCGGAACGTCGAGAGTAACGTGATCCAACCCAAGTCGATCTTCAACCAGTTTGTGCTTGTTCTTCTCACGACCTTCAGCCGGGTTAACCACAACTGTTCCGTTATGAGCAGCGGTAAGTTTGTCGAAACCGTCAGATCGAAGCTTCTGAGTAACGCCATCAATCTGCCATGGAGCCGTTGAGCAGGCAGGGTAGTAGTGCTGCCACGAAATATTCACCTTGAGGAAGGTGTCGATATCTGGGGTAAGAGCAGTTTGGTAGTCGGCTAGGTCAAGAAGGCGTGCATAGTCTTCAATCACCGTCTCAGGCGATGTGTAGATAACCGCGACTTTGCCCATCTTGGGTTCAGCATGCGGAATGTCGGGCTGAGTTAGAACCCGCCCCTCGTCCTTGATCATCGAGACCATTAATAACTCTCACCCTCTTGTTTGCACCGACGTTTTTATCGGCGCTATACACATTCGTCATGTTTCAGATGAAAAGCGTAGCGGCATCCCACTCAATGCCCAAACGTTCTGATCGCAAAGACAGTGTATCTTTGGTCGAAATCATCACACTACTCACGCCCTATCCAGATTTGACCAAACTCAACTTAACCCAAATCATCGATTCCTGCACCCACGTGCTTCCGGAATCGTTTGCCGCTGATCGTGAACGACTTTCTCGATCTGACAGTACGTTCCGAACTCTGTTCGTCGATCCAAATGCGAAATTCTCTACGTACGACGATCTAATTACATCGATGTATGAATCAGGAATCGACGTCTCGGTGTGTGCGGGATTCGGGTGGACCGACCCTGAAGTCGCCCGTGCCTCGAACGATTACAACCTCGAAGCGGCTCGATCTCATCCCGATCAACTCATAGCTTTTTGTAGTGTGAATCCGCTTTGGGGCGAAGACGCCGTAGAAGAAGTAAAACGGTGCCATGCAGCCGGAGCCAAGGGAGTCGGAGAGCTTCACCCAAATACACAGGGCATCCTCGATGCTGATCTCGCTGCACTAGCACCTGTGTTCGACACTGCAAAGGATTTGAAAATGCCTATCCTCATGCATGCATCGGAACCTGTTGGTCATGGGTATCCGGGCAAAGGCAGCGTTACTCCCGAACTTCTGATGGCACTTGTAAACGCGTTTCCGAATAACAAGTTCATATTCAGTCACTTCGGAGGTGGGTTACCGTTCTACGGATTAATGCCCGAGGTGAAGTCGGCTCTCAAGAACGTCTACTTCGATTCGGCAGCGTTTCCGTTCTTATATCGACCCGAAGTATTCGACGTTGTTGCTCGCTCAGTTGGAGCAGAAAAAATTCTGTTCGCGAGCGATTATCCGCTCGTTAGCCAGAAACGTGCGCTCGATGAGTTTGCGAAATCTGGATTGCCATCAGATCAAGTTCAAATGGTTCAAGGTGTGAACACTGCCGACCTATTGAGAATGCGCATATAACACCAACAAACCCTAAGCTTGAACTCTCAACTCGTGACTCCACGAATTGCCTATGCCTGAATTTGCCTTGCGCTCAAATTGGGGCGTATATTGAATTTAGAAATGAATAACGCACTCCGCACCACAACTACAAACTCGCAGCAGGCTTGTACCTGTACGCCCACAGGGGTTCCTAGTTTTGCGTGTTGCACTTGTTGAAGTAATCCAAGTCGCAACGTAGAGAATTTAGAACCCCTGTCGCAAAACAGGGGGTTTTTGTTGCTTAGAAAAAGCAGCCACCCCGCAATCAATCACATATCTAAAACATGATCAACATACTCAAAATCGCACTCTCCAGCTTACGCAAGGCAGTCGACTCCGCTCAAGGACTCGCCATCGAATTCGATTCACTGGCTCCCCCGCCCAAAAGCCGCTAGAGCGCGCTAGTCTCGCAACTCTTGTCTTCTCCCCTCGTGTTCAGATATTCAAGCCAAATTTCCCGAAATTCCAACGAAACACCGTCTTGCGCGGTGTAACATTCCGCCCCAACAAACGCATCGCACACCGAACTAACGAATAAGCGCGATGAGGGGATTTCAAAAATGACGGCTCTCACAGCTGAACAAAAAGAACATTTCGAAGAGTACGGATTCGTACGCGTTGAAAACGTTTTCGATCCTGAAGCTACGATCGACCCTGTAATAGACGAATACGCTGGGGTCCTCGACTCGCTGGCGGACAAACTATTCGCTGAAGGCAAGATCACATCGACCTACTCTGAACTCGAATTTGGCGATCGCGTAACGAAAATATACGTCGAGTCGGGTGAAGTTCATAACGAGTATTTCGATTTCTCACTTCCACAAAACGGCGTTCTATACGACACCCCGTTCTGGGCAGGCCCAGCAGTTTTCAACGCTCTTACAGCACCCGGCGTACTCGACGTTGCAGAATCTGTGGTTGGCGGAGAGGTCTATTCAAACCCCGTTCAGCACGTTCGAATCAAAATCCCTGAATCAGTATCTCCCCGCGATGAGAATGGCAACGTTATGTTTGGCGTGAGCCCGTGGCATCAGGACGCTGGAGTCATTAACGAAGCAGCCGATAAAACTAATCTCCTAACAGTCTGGTTCCCGCTCATGGACGCAGGCGTGGAAAACGGCTGTCTAACGGTAGTTCCGGGTTCCCACCGCGGCGAGTTATTAACGCACTGCCCCGGATATAAAGATCGACCCGGCCTGCAAATCCCAGAGCATCTCTTCAACGTTGGCGACTCGATGCCAGTGCCGGTGAAGAAAGGCGATGCACTGTTGCTCACGAAGCGCACGGTTCACGCATCACTACCGAACATCAGCAACAGCATTCGTTGGAGTTTCGATCTGAGATACCAGCCAACTGGTGAAGAGACTGGGCGAGACGTGTTCCCAGGATTCGTGGCTAGGAGTGAATCTAACCCAGGCTCCGAGCTACACGATTCAGGCACGTGGTACGAGATGTGGAAAGACACCCGAGATTCACTCGCAAGAGGTGAGCAACCTTCGTTCAACCGCTGGAATTTAGACGACCCTTCATGCGCCTAGTTCTGACCATATGATTCCGACTGCAGCCGAACTCGAAACGCTCCGTGAAGCCGGAAAAATCGCTTCCAACGCTCGAAATTGGGCTGCAGAAACGATCAAGCCGGGTTATTTGCTGCGGGATCTCCAACAAGGCATGGAAACGATTATCCGTGAGGCGGGCGCTCTGCCTCCGTTTCCATCTCAGACCAGCCGAAACAAGATCGCCGCGCACTATTGCTCGTCGCCAACTGACAACTCACGGTTTGAAGAAAACGACTTGGTGAAAATCGACGTCGGAGCCCACATCGACGGGCTAATCGTCGACACCGGAGTTTCAGCTGATCTCTCAGAAGATCAACGCTGGAAGAGCATGATCGGTGCCGCTTCCGACGCTCTCGATGCTGCAATCGCCATGTGCCTACCAAACGTGGAGGTTGAAGACATCGGCGAGCGAGTTAATGAAGTCATCACCAAAGCTGGCTTTAAGCCGGTACTGAACCTAACGGGACATGGACTAGGGAGATACACACTCCACGACTCACCACAAATACCAAACGCAAGAATCGGTTTAGATGGGTCACTCGAAGCTGGATCTATATTTGCCATCGAACCGTTCGCTACGTCTGGGCGTGGATACATAAAAGACGACGGCAAACCAGAAGTATTCATGCTTGAGCGACCGCCAAAGCCATCGAACAAAATCGATGCCCAAGCGTTTGCTGAAATCGAAAGCTGGCGAGGACTGCCGATCGCACGTCGGTACTTCAACGATCTTCCCAAAAAGCCATTCGAGCGAACCCTGAAAGAGCTGATCAAACAGGGTGCAACGCGCGAGTACCCACCGCTAATCGAAGTAGCGGGTCACCACGTCGGCTGGAAAGAGCATTCGATCTGGCTCGGCCCACTCGGTCCCGAAATACTGACGGCTTAGAACCCGGAAAAAGGCCATTGTCAACTGTCCACTCCGCAACCAATCACCCGCATCAGAGAATCTATTGACCTACAAAAATATAAACGGCGTCATACCAATCCTTCAAACACCGTTCGATAGGAACGGTGGCATCGATACAGAGGATCTTCGTGCGGTGGTCGACTACAACATCGATGCCGGTGCTAACGGAGTCGGTATCGCTCTCGCCAGCGAAGTAATGATGTTCAACGAAACCGAGCGTGATCTACTGCTCAGCACGGTGGTCGACCAGACCAACGGCAGAATTCCAGTGGTGATGAACACTGGCGCAACAGGAACCGATCTTGCCATTTACTACAGCAAGCGAGCTGAAGAACTCGGTGCAGATGCCGTAATGCTTACACCTCCGAATTCAGGAATGGGAAGTTCCAATCCGGAAACCATTCGGCAGTATTTCCGAAGCATCGCAAATGCCATAAACGTGTCGGTTGTGCTCCAAGACGTCCAATTCGCCCAAGTGGCCCCTCAGATGGTCGCAGAAATGGCAAATGAACTCTCTGGAATCGTCGCCTGCAAGATGGAAACTCCACCAACGGCACCACGAGTAGCAGCAACCGTCGACGCACTTAATAGCAAAATCAATGTGCTCGGTGGAGGCGGAGCGACCTATCTCATGGAAGAGCTTGCCCGTGGCAGTACCGGAACAATGCCGTTCAGTTCCAATCCGGCAGAGTTCGTCAAAATTCTCTCGTTGTACGGGAATGGCGATACGGCGGAAGCTTTGGAGTTATTCAATCTTCGAATCGCCCCGTTATGTCACTTGGTCAGCCAAGCACCCGAACTCGCTATCGGCTTTCACAAGCAGATTCTGAAAAAACGCGGCTTGATCGAATCTGCCGCCGTTCGAGAGCCTGCTGCCAAACCAGACAAACACACCCAGCGAGACATCGACGCCCTACTAGAACGAGTGATCGTTTAGCAGGCACCATTTCTTGTCAGTTCAGTTCGTGCGATCGGTAGAAAAAGTGACTTCACCCGCCGAAGTCGAACTCTAGGCCGACGCCTTGGTCCTTTGCCTGTTCGTAGACCAGCGCTGCACATGAAATGTCCTGCACTGCGAGTCCGACGCTCTTGAACAGAGTGATTTCCTCGTCGTTCTCACGACCCGGGAGCGTGCCATTGATTACTTCGCCGATAGAACCGTGGATGTCGTCAGCCGACAGCACACCCTCTTCGATCGGAATCTGGATATCGCCAGCCTCGTTCAAACACGCCTGAACCTGATCGCAAATAATCTTCGACTTCACGACAGTTGCTGAATCGAGTTCACGAACTCCGGCAGCGTGCGAGCCAATGGCGTTGATATGAGTACCCGGCTTCCACCATGATCCATCGACTACAGGCTCAACCGCACTGGTTATGAGCGTGACGATGTCAGATTCGCGAACCAATCCCTCGGCACTTTCAGCTACCCGAACCTCGATGCCGGTCGTAGAAGAAAATTCCTCAGCAAACGCCTGTTTGGCTGCATCGTCACTTCGTGAGTAAACTAGAACCGTGTCGAGATTGGCCGATTCTGCCAACGCAAGCACCTGGCTTCGAGCCATGACTCCGGTTCCAAGAACTCCAGCAACTTTCGAGTCTTTTCGGGCAAGATGCTTCGTCGCAACTCCTCCGCTAGCACCAGTTCGAACACCGGTAAGCAGTCCGCCATCCATCGCAGCAACTACCACGCCAGTCTTATTGTCCTGAACTAAAATCGTGCCGATCGTAGTCGGCAATCCGAACTTGGCTGGGTTCTCTTTGTAGACCGTTACAGCTTTAATTCCAAGCGCTCCACCCGATTTCAGGTACGCCGGCATGTATGCGATCCAACCGCCAACTGCGGGGTCGATCATCACCGTACGATCCGGCATTTCCGCCGTCCCTGCCGAAAGCTCGCCGAACGCCGCTTCGACTACGTCGATCGCCTTTGACATTGGAAGTAGCTTTTTTACGTCGGACCGGTTGAGCAGTAGTGCCAAGAGTGTTCTCCATCACTGGTAAGTTAGCTGGGTGCATCAGTTCAAACGCGCCCACACCGTTTGAATTACGATCGAATTATAGCGATGCTCTCGCACCAGTTGAGGCATTGACCTGAACTCCGTTCGATTATCAACGCTTAACACTTAGTTCACCCGTGGAACCGAATCGAATGTATCGTTGATGTAATAGAGACTGAATCGAAGCGATGGCTTTTAGGACGCACGTGTGACGAAATCTAACGAAAAAGATCCTTGGATCGGCAGAGAAGCCACCCCTTCTCCCGAGCTCGAAGCTGAGGCGAAAGCCGTCTACTCGACTGAGCCTGAAGAAACACCCAATGTCAACGAAATCGCTGAGACAGCAGAAGCTGTAGTCGAGCCTGAGAAGGCCGACGGACCTACGGAAGACAGTGCGGAGACCACTGAGACGCCCGAAGCTGTAGTTGAGCCTGAAGCGGTCGACGAATCTGCGCCAGATAGCGAAGGCGCTGCTGACGAGAGTGCTCCAGAATCCGACGACCAAGAGTCCGGTGAAATTCCAACAGATGGCTTCGTGCCAGCAGTTGTCCCGGAACGTGATCGTAATATCGGTGAAGAGCCATACCACGGCGGCCGAGGCCGAGGTGGATCGTCTCTTACGTACACTCGCCAATCCGAAGCTAACTACGTTCCGGCAGAACCAAAGCTCTACGTCGCTCCCGGCATGGAAGATGACGACGACGAGGAAAAGTTCGGCTTCCCTGAAGTTCCAGAAAACACCCAACGGCTGTTTATCTCCATCGAAATTCCTCGCGCTGTGAAACGTGAATTAGCTGATCTGCCAAAAAGTTTCATCCCACGAGAATATGAACGTGTTCGATGGATCGGCGAAGAAGCGATGCACCTAACGCTCAAATTCTTGGGCGACGTGCCGATCGACCAGATTCCAGATATCAAAGCAGCTCTCGAGTTGTCTGCAGAATCGACCGGGCGCTTCCAGATGAAGATCGGTCGAACTGGGTGCTTCCCATCTTTCCGCGACCCACGTATTTGCTGGGTCGGGTTTAATGGCGAACTGCGACGACTTGAACAGCTCCAAGGCAGAGTCGAAGGTCGAATGGTCGAACTTGGTCTCGAACGCGACGACCGAAAATTCGCGGCTCACGTCACTATTGGTCGAACACGACCGGGTGTCCGTGGCCGGTTCGCACAAGACGTTGGAGCTTCATGGCAACACGCTCCACTGAAGTCGAGCGGCCGAGTCGTTCAGGTCACAGCAATCGCTCTATATCGCACCTACCTCGACGAAAACGAAAACACCCAGTATGAACAACTAGCCAACCACGAACTAGGCTAAGTTCGCTTTCAGCTAGTGTGTGACTTACGCGAGCCCCCAAAACCGACTAATGCGCCGTAATCCGTCAGCACCTATACTTAACGCCGTTACAAGTAACGACGGAGACACAGTCGATTCCGTCCACCCCTTTCGAGCGAGCTCGGTACGGTGGAAGCGAGCATGGGGACAGAATCGACCATCACTCCCGAACTGTTCACCGAAATTCGAGGAAACCTCAAAACTAGGCTGAACCGTCCCAGTCGAACGTTACATCGGCTCAACTGAGTGTCCCGATAAGCGATAGTGCTTCGGGAAACCAGGGTGGTACCGCGGTACCGTTTTATTTCAAAACGCCCGTCCCTGAACCATTTAGGGGCGGGCTTTGTTTTTAACTCGAACATCAACCGTCCGCGTGAACAAATCTCGGAATAATCGAGCAGAAAACATGCCCCCGGCATAAGGAAAAAAACGTGGCGAGCCACTTCGATTCGGTAGATCCAAAAGTCGACTTCGTAGCCAAAGAGGAGGAAATCCTCAAATGGTGGGAAGACAACGACATCCCCGCTCGCTACCGAGCGCTGAACGACGATAAAGAGAAGAAATTCTCATTTATAGACGGTCCGATCACCGCCAACAACGCCATGGGCGTTCATCACGCATGGGGTCGAACGTACAAAGACTTATTCCTCAGATTCCGCAACATGCAGGGCTACAAGCAGCGTTTCCAGAACGGATTCGACGGACAGGGCCTTTGGATCGAAGTCGAAGTCGAAAAAGAGATGGGCTTCAAGTCGAAACGCGACATCGAAGCGTTCGGCGTAGGCAAATTCGTCGAAGAATGTCGGAAGCGAGTCGACCGCTTCGCCGCACGTATTTCCGAGCAGTCCAAACGACTCGGCTACTTCATGGACTGGGACAATTCCTACCACACGAAGTCAGCCGAAAATAACTACACCATCTGGCACTTCCTAAAGACCTGCGCCGACAAAGGCTGGATATACAAAGGTCGCGACGTTATGCCGTGGTGCCCACGCTGCGGCACCGGACTCTCGCAGCACGAGATCGTCACCGAGGGCTATCAGGACATCACCCACGATAGTCCATATTTGAAATTCCCTCTCATCGACGAAGGTCACGAAGGTGAAAACCTTCTCGTTTGGACCACCACGCCGTGGACTCTTGCGGCAAACGTAGCTGCTGCAGTTAATCCTGATTACACCTACGCCAAGGTCGAAGACCGCGGCTCGATCATTTACTTCTCGAAGTCACTCATCGAATCGCTGAAAAAAGATCACGTCCTCACTGAAGACGCCAAAGTAATCGGCGAAGTGAAGGGTTCCAAACTTGTCGGTCTCAAATATCGAGGACCTTTCGACGAACTCCCTGCACAGGCAGAAACAATCGAACAGCACCGCGTTCTTGCGTGGGACGAAGTCGGCGAGGACGAAGGAACCGGAATCGTTCACACCGCTCCCGGCGCTGGTGCCGAAGACTTCAAGCTCGGGAAGGAAAACGGTCTCACGCCGATCGCTCCACTCGATCAAAACGGTATCTACCTAGAGGGCTTTGGCGAATTCACCGGCAAATCTGCAGCCGATGTGAAAGACATGGTCTTCGAATCTCTAAAAGAAAAAGAGCTGCTGGTTCGTGTAAACAAATACACCCACCGCTACCCAGTCTGCTGGCGTTGCAGCACCGAACTGGTTTTCCGCTTGGTCGACGAATGGTTTATCAACATGGACGAAATTAGACCCAAGATGGAAAAAGCCACGAAAGAAATGAACTGGTACCCGGAGTTCGGTAAGGCACGTGAGCTCGACTGGCTCAAAAACATGCAGGACTGGATGATTTCCAAAAAGCGTTACTACGGTCTCGCTTTACCGATCTACGCCTGCGACTGCGGAAACTTCGATGTGATGGGTTCACAAGAAGAGCTCAAAGAACGCGCCGTCGAAGGTTGGGACGAATTCGAAGCAAGTGGCGCATCGCCTCACCGACCTTGGATCGATGGCGTAAAAATCGCTTGCTCCGACTGTGGCGAAACCATCGACCGAATCGCCGACGTTGGAAACGCTTGGCTAGACGCCGGAATCGTTCCGTTCTCGACCATCGGCTACAAGTCCGATCCTGAATACTGGAAAGAATGGTTCCCTGCCGACTGGATCTCAGAAAGTTTCCCTGGCCAGTTCAGAAACTGGTTCTACTCGCTCATCGTAATGGCAGCCGTTCTCGAAGACTCATTGCCCGCCAGGAACGTATTCGCCTACGCATTGATGCGTGATGAAAACGGCGCGGAGATGCATAAGTCGAAGGGCAACGCCATTTGGTTCGAGGAGGCAGCCGACAAGATGGGTGTCGACGTGATGCGCTGGACATACAGCCGTCACAATCCAGCCTCAAACCTCAACTTCGGCTACAAAACCGGAGACGAAGTACGACGTCAATTCGTAATCCCGCTCTGGAACATCTATTCCTTCTTCACGACCTACGCCAATCTCGACAATTGGACTCCCCATGACTGCACGATCCCTTCGTCGTTTGGATTTACTTCCGATGGCGAGAAAAATGCTTTCGAAAATTGGGAGATGTCGAACACAGAAGGATTCTCGGAGCTTGATCGCTGGATTCTCTCTGAACTAAACCAGCTCATAGCGAAGATGACTGACAATCTCGAAAACTGGCAGCTTCCATATGCTGCCGAAGCTGTCGAACAGTTCGTTGAAGACCTGTCTAACTGGTACGTTCGCCGATCACGTCGACGCTTCTGGAAGACAGAAGGAGACATCGACAAGAACGCCGCCTACTCGACGCTCTACACGTGCCTAACAACGCTTTCGCGCTTGATTGCACCAATGACGCCGTTCATTGCCGACATGTTGTACCGCAACCTAGTCGCCGATCGTGTGGCAGACGCCCCAGATTCTGTTCACCTGACTTATTGGCCAAAAGCCAACACGTCACTCATCGATGAAGATGTAATGAACCAAACGAGGCTCGCAATTCGCTTGGCTTCGCTGGGTCGTTCAGCACGTGCACAGTCACGCCTGAAAGTTCGACAGCCTCTCGCCGAGTTCGTTGCAGAAGTTCGACACGATTGGGAGCACTTCGCTCTCGCCAAGATCGAAAACGTTCTCAAAGAAGAACTCAACGTGAAATCAATTCGAGACGCCGCGGAAATGGGAGGGCTACTCGGATTCGAAATCAAGCCGAACCTGCGAATACTCGGACCCAAGTATGGCAAGGAAGTCGGTGAAATTAGAAACGCAATCCAAGCTGCCGATGCCAATGAAATCGCCCGCGCTTCAGAAGCCGGTGAAAAGATTTCGCTTGAAGGATTCGAGCTAGAATCTGACGAAGTTCTCATCGAACGTGTAGCGCTCGACAACTATGCGGTTGCGACCGATGCAGGGTACGCCGGTGCAGTTTTTACAAAGGTTTCTGATGAACTCAAGGCTGAAGGAACTGCCCGCGAGGTAGTTCGGCTAGTTCAGAACCTACGAAAAACGTCCGGTCTCGAAATATCCGATCGAATCAACCTGTGGATTTTGTGCCCAGAGGCGGTGACTGGCGCACTAATGACTCACACCGACTACATCGCCGAGGAAACCCTCGCCGAAAACATCGACCTCGGCGCAGTTCTAAGCGACGATGCCCAAGGCGTTGCCTCATCCGACTACATCGACCTCGACGACGGCTCAAAAGTAACCGTCAATCTAGAAAAGGCTTAGATACACGGAACCCAAGGAGCAATACATCTGGAGCCTACATCGACTTCCCGAGCGAAGTCAGCGTGGTCGAGGGATCTTAGGTTTCCATGTACATTGAGCAGCATCAATCTTCGCCCGTAATCAACGGAATCAAAATAAACAATGAAAGCACTACTACTCTCCAAACCCGGTCCAGTCTCCAGCCTGAACATCGGCGATATTCCAACGCCCGAGCCCGGTCCTAGCGAAATTCGTGTGAAAGTTCACTCAGTAAGCCTTAACCCGGTCGACTATAAGTTGGCAGGGCGCGGAAACGCCAACTGGACTTATCCACACGTACTCGGATTAGACGTTGCAGGCACGGTTGATGCGATCGGTTCAGACGCTGTGGAATGGCAAACTGGCGATCGCGTTTTCTACCACGGCGATCTCAGCAAGCCCGGCGGATACGCCGAGTACGCAATCACAACCGCTCATACAACGGCGAAAATTCCCGACAACGTGTCGTTTGCCGAAGCCGCAGCGATCCCATGTGCGGGACTCACAGCATACGAAGCAGTGGTACGTCGACTCGATGTCCAACCCGAGCACACCGTCTGGATGCAGGGCGGTGCTGGTGGCGTAGGCGGCTTTGCGATTCAAATATGCAGGAACATAGGCGCAACGGTCATCACTACCGCCTCCGGGCGAAATCACGAATTCGTGAAGTCGCTCGGTGCCGATCACGTTATCGATTACAACACAGAACACGTTGTGAACACGATCATGTCGATCACGAACGACCGAGGTGTTGATCGAGTTCTCGGGGCAGTCGACGTAAACACTGCGAACGAGGGCACTGAAGTCCTGAAGTTCAGGGGTGGAATCGCCTGTGTCGCCGGAATGCCAACGATTACCAACACCACGTTCGCTGGCGCAAAGTCGATTCACAACATCGCCTACGGTGGTGCTCACGAATCTACCAACCGTGCAGCCCAGGTTGACCTCGCTAACATGGCAACGGAACTGATCGCTTTAGTAGCCGACAAGAAGATTGATTCCATGATCGAACAGATGATCTCGATGGAAGAAATTCCAGAAGGTCTCGCCCAACTCGAAGGTCGCCACGTAAAGGGAAAAATTGTCGCTGAGTTCGTCTAATTTCAGATTATCCGACAACGAGTCGGAGGATGCGATTATGGGGCATGTCTTCGACCGATTCACCGGGACCCGCTGCGCCAACGCCTCGCCGCAGTTTGTGGCGTGATCTCGATTTCCTAAAAATCTTAATGGCGCAATCAACTTCTAATCTGGGTCAAATGATGATGGTCGTGCCACTCGTCACCATTCTCATAGATGAAGGTTTTAGAGAAAGTTGCTGCGTTGATCGGGGTGTCAATTGCCAGTGTCGTCGCTGAAGTGATCGTATTACGAGTGGCATTAGCCTGCAGAAGCGTAATTTGGCCCGCGACAGGCGCAACGTACTTTAATCCTACAATTCGATCAATCAGAGTAATGCCTGGATCGAAAATTAGCCCAGTTAACGACTAAACCGAACCGCTATTCGCTGTCGGATGTATCCGTTTGACTGCGCATGACAGGGCTCATATTTCGTCGCACATCTAAATCATCGTCGTCCTCTGGCTCCTGAGATCCAGTTGGAACTGGATTCGGCATTCCTGGCAATGAAGCCGTTCCACGAATTCGATCTAAACTTCGTGACAGCAAACGGTTTCTCTTTTTCTGCTCAGTTTCAGCAAGATAAAACGCGTAGCGGGACGTAAGCATCGCGCCCACCAATAAAATGATCGCCGATACGTAAACGAAAATCAGCAACACGATAATGGCACTGACACCACCGTAAATGTTGTTAGCGACATTACTCATGTTCCGAAGATAGAAAACGAAAACCGCCTTAGAAATTTCAAAAGCCGCTGCCCCCGCAAGAGCGGTCGGCCAAACCTCTTTAAACCGAAGCTTCATATTCGGTAACCACCAGTAAAGTGTCAAGAACACAGTGAACGATAGAACAAGCGGGATAAAAACCGCCGATCTTTGCCACAGAACTGGATCACTAGTGGGTGCATCAGGAAGCCATATGGCTGAAAATTGCTGAATGTCCGTTATGATGGCTGAGATCACCACTGACGCAAACAACAGCGTTGCAGCCCCAAACATCAACGCTATGTCCATCAACCGTTCGGTGAAAAACGGACGGGGTTTGTTGATGCCCCAAATGACATTAATGCTTTTACGTACCGCACTAAATACTTGCTGAGATACCCAAAACAGTCCGATGATGGCTACCACACCACCAGCGGTTCGACCACCCTTTATACTCTCGAAGAAATTCTTCAGAAAGGCATCATCGGACTCCGCAAGAACTGGAATTTGCTCTTGAAGACCCGTAATAACCTGCTCCTCGACACCTTCGATCCCAAGAACAAGAGAGAAAACGGCGATAAGCGCGAGCGAAAGCGGGAATAGCGAGAAAAACGCGTAGTACGCAATGGCCGCAGACATGTACGGTCCATTCTTTGCCAGAAACTCGTTGAAGTTGCTAGCAATGAATTTAACTATTAGTACGAGCGCGTTAATCATCAGGGGAACTATTGTGCCTACGTTAGAACGTTTACTGCAATCGACGATCTAAACGGAATTAGACGATGAACGACATCGTCTTCCTACTCGAATAGCTCGCAAATCACCCCTAACAACGACAAATTAGTCGAGCTCACCAGCCCGGAACGCAGTGATGTAGTTCATTGCGAAATCGTCATTGCCTTGCAGCAAATCCAGAGCCAACTGTGCGGGGCCTGAATCCAAATCTACGTTCATCGATCGTTTTGCGGAAGTGGTCATCGGATCGATAATTCCTGAGTCGACACCCGACTTAATAGCCAAATTCAGGAACACGTCGTTGATGAGCCGACGCTTTGGAATGCCAAATGAAACGTTGCTCATGCCGCCGGCAATATGAATTTCGTTGCCAAATTCAGATCGAATGCCTTCGATAGCCTCTAATGCATCTTTACCGTATCTCGAATCGACCGCGATTGGGAAGTAGAGCGGGTCTACAAAAATATCGGCTTTCTCCATGCCCTTTGATAGTGCCATTTCGACGATCCTTCCGACGTTCTCAAGTCGTTCTGCCGCATCGGCTGGCATGCCCACTTCGTTCGACGCCATTACTACGGCTCGAGCGTTGTATTTCAGCGCCATGTCGATTGCTTCAGGACGTTCAAGCGCTATCGAATTGAGCACCGGTCGACCCTGACCACCGCCATAAGCGGCTAGGCCAACTTCGATGATCTCGGAATTCGATGAATCTATGCTTGGAGGAACAGTAGATTCCGACTCAACAAAGTTGATCAGCCATTCCATCGTGGCTTTCTGTTCATGCAGTCGGTAGGACGACTCGTCAACGTTAAGGTCGAGATAGTTTGATCCAGTTCGGATTTGCCTATCGATTTCGTACTTGATGTACGCCTTGCCTGAAGAGGCTTGGTCGGCATCTCCGTTGGCACCCATCCACATCGCAATCTGGAAGTGTTTTAGCGTGCCCTGCTCGTACGGTTGCGTGGCAGTGAAGTGTTCGGGAATGTGTACGAATTTCCGCTCACCATCGAGTTTGTACTTGATGGCTTCTTTGCCATCCTCAAACACGTGACCACGTACACCACCGCGCTTCACAACGCGAGTTGCATGAATATTTTCGCCGATTACCGTGAACTGATCTGGACTATCTATAACTTGAGGCATTTTAATTCACTTATGAGATCGTCAGACCAGAAAAGATAATCCTATAGGTGGATTTTCCGAACACGTGCGAATACGTTCGTGCAAACGACTTTTGATTATGCATTGTCGTCGATATCTACGGGGCTCTGTTTAGCGTTATGATCGCGTGATAGGAACGTGTTCGCCCATGCTGAAGTATTCATAAGCGACGCATCGCGGAACACGACAGGACGTTCTAGCATCTTAGTCTCGTCTCCAAACGGTTTTAACCGATCGTAAGCACGAATCCAAATGCACTCTTGATCCAGAATTTCGCACTTACCAGCCTTCGTTCCTCCACAAGGTCCGTTTCGTTGGCTTTTCACGCACTGCGATTCGGGGCAAAGATAGGCGATGTCGGGAAGTGAACAATCTCCGCAGTCTCGACAGTGATATCCGGGAACTTTTGTAGCCTGCTCAACCACATGAGCCACTCCTGAAAGCTTCTTACTCTTCTCTATCTGACCATATACGGCTTTTCCTACCTTAAATCCGACTGAGCCTTCGGTGAAGACTCGATCATGCACAAACTTTCCAAGTCGATACTGCATCGGAACCGTAAACTTCGACTTCGCTCGAGCTTTCTTAGTTTTCGAAGTCAAATATGACTTACTTAACTCGTTTGAACTTAGGCCAACGTTGTCGCCCTGCTCGTAGTAGTAGAACTCGTCTGGCTGTTTGAAATTGATCTCTTTAGTGAAATTTTTCCAGTCGTTTTCTCCGAACGAATCTACCATATCGAGAATGACCTGAATCCGTTTCAGTTGAGGCCTCCCGGATATGTACGCTCCCCGATAGCCGATTCCTCTAAGAATCGCTATCTGCTTCGCAGCAAGTTCTGAAAAGAACGCACGCCCACGATCTTTAGATTTCGCCTGCTTATTTGCAATATCTCTCAACTCGTCTGAAACCCAGACGCCAGGGACTCCCCAATTGTTGAAGAATCGCCCTGCGGGCGCAGTAAGAATAAATACCGACCCGATAAGCGGCACGTTGATGTTGTTCGAGGTGACGTACCGATGTAGCTCTGATGTTTTTCGAGAGTCATAGCCGATCTGCGTAATCGCAAACTTGGCTCCGGTTCGTACCTTCAAAGCCAGCTTGAAGTATTGAGTCATCAACTCGCCTTCAAGTTTTTTGAACGGGCTCACTACACAGCCGGCGAAAAAGTTCGTTCTTTCCAAACGACCTTCGCGGCCAACCGATCCCTTCACCTGGTTCGGCAGCCCATCGTTCATCTGTGACATCAGCTCCAATAAGCCAACCGAGTCGATATCGAACACCGGCTGAGCTTGGCCGTTAAATCCGCCGATTGGATAATCGCCAGACAGCGCCAAAACGTTAGAAAAGCCTTGACTTCCCAGAGCCCACAGCCGGCTCTCTACACCGTTGCGGTTGTAGTCCTTGCACGACATGTTTATAACGACGTCACGCCCGCTTAACAAGAGGTCCTGCCCGAGAACTTCCGGCCGGATATGCGGATTTCCACCGGGGTTATCTGTGAGTGCAACAAAGTCGACTTGTTCGAAATCGGACAACGACTGCGCCAGTTCAGCAGTCTTCCTCGATTCTTCAGCCATTAGAAGACCGCGTGAAGTCTCGATTTCGACGCCAGTCAAAAATCTATCACTGTTTTCGAGCATTCCCTGCAAATTGAGGGATTTTGAAGATGACGGTTCCAAGAAAACCTTTTGGCAAATAACTAGATCCCAGCATTTTTTCGTTACTTCACTGTGTCGAACACTTGGGATCTTTACAATAGTAGCAAGTGATAATTAGGGAATATTTGTTATCGTCACCCACGTTTTGAGATCAGTGTTCTCATATTGCAATATTGGATTCATTCGACTGGAATCATCACATGAAAAGCCCAATCGGACTCCCGAAGCACGTTATTGGCATGATTAGGTAATACAGCTACAGTTAGAATATTCTAGAGCTCGCAGATGGACGTTATCGGATAATGGTTCCGTGTAACGGTTACGTGTATTTGAACTGCACCAGTTCTTAATAACGGTGAAAACCCGATCCTCGAATATTTATGAAAAGTAAGCAGCAGGTCGTAGTAGTTGGATTAGGTCGATTCGGCGGTAACGTCGCTCGTACGCTGTACCAGCTCGGCCACGACGTTATGGCAATCGATACAGATGAAGAACGCGT
>Ga0114996_10001303_pt1 | contig 33584 bp, 31 predicted proteins | sample ArcticOcean_MG_C_4_FD_87039 | JGI IMG/M metagenome (GOLD analysis project Ga0114996, IMG submission 87039) | Marine microbial communities from western Arctic Ocean - ArcticOcean_MG_CB4_134 | ecosystem: Environmental > Aquatic > Marine > Oceanic | place: Arctic Ocean: Canada Basin | collected... | reverse complement strand
GTTCGCAAGTCATACGAGGGCCAAGAGGTCCTCCGGGGCATCACCTTTCGGGTCAATGCTGGAGAGTTTATCTCGATAATGGGTATGTCCGGATCCGGAAAAACAACCCTCCTCAACATTATCGGTGGCCTGGATCGAGATTACCAAGGGAGCGCATTGGTCGATGGCCGAGAAATCCGTGGGCTGGAAGACAAAACGCTCTCAATGTTCCGAAATCAAACGATCGGCTATATCTTTCAAGGGTTCCACTTGTTGCCACACTTGACCTGCGCCCAGAACGTCTCGCTACCGGCCTATTTCAATCAAGCGCTGAATGAAGAACAGATCGCCACCAAGGTAAAAATCAATCTGGAGCTTGTGGGTCTGTTGCACAAGCACGATGAACTTCCACCGCATCTAAGCGGCGGAGAGCGCCAACGTATCGCCATCGCTCGAGCCTTGTTTAACAGCCCAAAGATCATCCTATGCGACGAACCCACCGGGGCTTTAGATTCCCAAACAGGGAGTCAGATCATCCGCCTCTTTGAGAATCTCAACCGCGACACGGGCGTCACCATGATTTTGGTGACCCATTCGGAATCAGTGAGCGCACATGCCAGCCGCACTGTGCTCATTGAGGACGGATACGTCGTCGACTAGGGAAAACAGTTCACCTATTTCAGGGCTAGAAACGTAGCAGAATGGAGCCATTTCCGTCTTTGCTCAGACCGTCTGGATCGTCTTCGGGGGTCAAACCCACCGCCAAACCGACGATCCCGCCCAAAGTGACCACACCCACTGCCGTCCAAAACCACCAGGTGGAAAATATGCCGTCACCCGTGTCCACGCCTTGGGTCAGATCACCAACGGGCGGCACATAGGTTTCGAATTTCACGTCGACCAAGCGACCGGACAACTCCACCAGCGCGTTTCGGGTCGACTTACTGCGCTCTGCCCAATTGACGGTTGTTTCCAATCGATTCAGTTGACGGCCCGTTGTGAGGTCATAGAGCGCAATTTCCACGCGCTTCTGCTCGCTCCGACCCGTAGCCCGGAAGAGGGCCACATAATCCACGAGAAGTAGTTTCTGGAGCCGCATGATCGACTGCCCCGCTTGTTCACCGTCTTGAGCAAACTCGGTGCGAATATTAAGCAGGAGGTTCGTAAGGCTACGTTGTTTGCTCGCAGGAACCAGACTCACGGATTCTCGATACTTGGATTGACGACGTTTTCCGGAGGTGTCAATCCGCCGTCCGACGCGACCATAGCCTTGTCGCACCACCTGAACATAATGATTGCCTCGTCTCAAATGAGGTCGATGCGCCGGCGAAACGCCCCGATATCGACCATCGATCAATACGCGCGCTCCCTGAGGGATGGTATCCACTGAAATGGAGCTCAGCCTCACTCCTCGCATCGCTTTCTTCGCTCGGGCCCACGCGCTTTTCGCACCGGATGCATTGGAAAGAACGAGCTTCGGTCGTATAACGAGCGCCTTCTGAAACACTCGCGCCGCCTCCCGCCGTTCGCCCAAACGACCCAGGCACATACCCTGTCGGACCAACGTCGTCGTGTAATCATCGAGCGTATCCAGAAAGGCATGGGATTGTTCGAAATAGGTGGCTGCTTGGCCCAAAAGGTCTACAGTCTCTTCGCAATTGTCTGCATTGTAGGAGGCTATCCCCTGCTCAAAGGCGTCACGTCCCATCGCGATGTTCTGAAGATCCAATACATAGCCACCGGCGTTTAGCACATAATCGATGGGCAAGAGTGCGACATTCGCTCCTCCATTGACGCGAATGCCTTTTTCCACAAAGTAATGGATGTCGGTGGCATCGCGACTGGTGTTGTCGTCCGCATCAATAACGGCAACTTTCACCGTCTTGGTGTGTGTCTGCCCCATCACCGTACACGGCACAACGCCCAGCGACAGGATGATGGCCGTCACCACAAGGGCTTGAACTCTGGTCGTTCCCAAAGACATCTCGAAAAGAAGTCTAGATGGGGGGGCGGAAAGGGTCAAGAATGCCTATGTTCCGCTGTCGGCGCTGGTGACACGAATGTAGTGGGCTAGATCCTTGTCGCCCCGTCCCGATAGATTGACCACAACGTGTTGATCCGTGGCCATCGACTCGGCTTCGACCATGGCTCTGGCCAGCGCGTGACTCGACTCGAGGGCCGGGATGATACCCTCCAGACGGCACAACGTTCGGAACGCATGCAACGCTTCCGCATCGCTGGCCACTTCGTATCGCACGCGCCCCGTGTCCCGAAGATGGCTGTGCTCCGGACCCACGCCCGGATAGTCCAAACCTGCCGAGACGGAATGCGTGGGCAATATCTGTCCACCATCGTCCTGCAGCAAGAGCGTCTTGCTCCCATGCAACACCCCCACCTCACCCACGGCCAGCGGAGCGGCGTGTTGCCCCGTATCCACCCCATGGCCGGCCGCCTCCACACCGCAGATGGCGACGTCATCACCCAAGAAGGGATAAAAAAGCCCCATTGCGTTGCTTCCGCCGCCCACGCAGGCCACCAACAAGTCGGGAAGCCGGCCCATGGCCGCGAGCGATTGGGTTCGCGCTTCGTTGCCGATGATGCTCTGAAAGTCCCGGACCATGACCGGATAAGGATGCGGACCACACACGGAGCCGATCAAATAGAAGGTGTCTCGAACAGTCGACACCCAGTCCCGCAGGGCTTCGTTCATGGCGTCTTTCAAGGTGCCCGAGCCGCTGGTCACCGGGACGAGGCGTGCGCCCAAGAGCTCCATTCGCCGCACATTGGGCGCTTGGCGCTCCATGTCTTCGGCGCCCATGAAGACCTCGCACTCCAAATCCAACCACGCCGCAACCGTGGCCGTGGCCACCCCATGCTGTCCGGCGCCCGTTTCGGCGATGATGCGTCGTTTACCCATTCGGTGCGCTAAGAGCCCCTGCCCCACGCAATTGTTTATCTTGTGTGCGCCCGTGTGACAGAGATCTTCGCGTTTGAGCCAAATCTTTGCGCCTCCGACGCTCTCGGTCAGACGCTTGGCCAAGGTGAGCGGCGTGGGTCGACCCACATATTCGGTAAGGGCGGCCTCCACGTGGGCAAGAAATTCCGGATCGCCCATGGCGTTCTTCCAGTCACTCTCCAAGGCCAACAAACACGGCATCAACGTCTCGGAGACGAATCGTCCACCGTACTCTCCGAACCGACCTCGTTCATCGGGCATGCTCATGGCGCGACAGCCTATCACAGTCGGCTCCAGATGGCACAAAGCGCGACCAACAGCGGCGCGTACCGGAGCAGGACCGGTTCGTCTCCCGAGAGTCTTGGTGAGATCGTTTGACCCCGGCCAATGGGCCATGTCAGAATGCGTCCGTGCACAGCGCCTTACCCGCCCTTATCGCAACCCTCCTGCTCGCCCTGCCGGCGACCAGCATGGCGCAAAACACACCACCCAACACCGAAACCAAAACCCAGTCCAAATCGGCACAGGCGGATCAGTTCAAGGAGTTCATCGCGGTAGGGCGCCGGGAACTCTCTCACAACGCTGCGGGCAAGGCCGAAGCGCTCTTCCGTCAGGCCATCAAGCTCGCCCCCAAAAGCGCCATCGCCCACAACGAACTGGGTGTTGCGCTCTTTCAGCAAGGCGCTACCGCCGCGGCCATCGAGCCCTTTATAAAGGCCACTAAGCTCGATCCAAAGCTCGCCAGCGCCTGGGCCAATCTGGGAGAGGCGCAGCGTCGATCCAAAAAGTACAAGAAAGCGGCCTATGCCTTTCATCGTTTCCTCAAACTTCAAAAAAACGATCCGTTCGCGCTCTTCGGCCTGGGAGTCTCCTTTGAAGGAGCCCAGTCGTTGAAGAAAGCACTCAAGACCCTAACAATTGCTCAGAAATACGCGGATAAAGGGGACTTCGATGCGCTGAGTGCACGCATCACCCAGGCCATTCAGCGGGTGCATCGCGAGATCCTCGACGCACGGCGACCGGCAGTAGCCCGGGGAGACGACTTGGTGCGGGCGGGCCGCTATCGAGACGGCCTGAACGTGTACACCAATGCCCTCAAGAAACGGCCCAAAGATGGCGTATTGCTGGGGCGAGTGGGCCTCGTTAAAGCGATCTTGGGAGAAGTAAAGGGAGCGAAAGAGAGCCTCCGAGCGGCTTTGATGCACAACCCCGCCGAACCGGTCGCACGCGCAGCCTATGCGACGTTGCTTCGTTTCACAGCAACCGAGGTCACCACAGAAGATCTCTCAAACGAACGGGGCCAAGCGCTTCTCGGTTCCGACCGAGCCGCCTTGGCGTACCGCGTGTTTACGCATCAACTGGGCAACGCCCCAGAAGATGAAGTGGCGCGTAAAGGGCACGGCGAAGCCGCCCTTCGGTTGCGCAAGTTGGATGCCGCGGCTGCCGATTTTGAATTGGCAGGCGATGACGTCATCGCCCTATCCGGACTGGCCGAAACGCAACACCTGCAAGGAAAGAGCGAGGCCGCCAAAAAGACCCTTAAACGGACGGGCAAGCGCATTTCATTGAATCAGTTGTCCGTCTGGCGCCAATCCCTACTGACGAACTAGGGGCTACGAAGGCTTTCGATTGCGCCACAGGGACCACAAGAGCAACACGCCCGCCCCCGAAGCCGCCCACATGGCGATGTCTCGTAGTTCGTGTTCACCGTGCAGGTGCAACCACGTCGCCAAAAATACGCTGGACACACCCACAATCGTCACAACGATCTGTTGGCCCACTGCGTAGAGTTTTCGGTTCCCTTCTCGTGCACCACGAAGCCGTACCTCGAGCCGCCCAGTGCTCGCTTTGGACAAAAACTTGCGAAGCTCGACGGGCAATCCCGCGTATTGGATAAAGAGCTCCTTGCCGGAATCCAAAACAAAGGTCGACCAATCCGTGTGGTCGCCCAAAACGAACCCTTTGAGGTAGGGGCGAATCAACTCAATGGGGCGAATCGTGGGGTCAAGCAGCGTACACAAGCCGGTCAGCAACAAGATCGTGCGCTCCAGTAAGATCCAATCTTTTGGTACCTGAAATGCCTTGGACAACTCACCGACACCGATGTCCATTTTCCGGAGAGCCAACAAATGTTCAAGGGCTCGGTCCGGATCGAGCTTCACATCCTCCAGATTAAACGAGTCGATACGCACCGACTCCTGAAATCGCTCGTGAAAGTAGGTCACAATGCGGTCAAACACCTCTTCGTCTTCAATGTGGGATATGAACCCCATCTCACGCAACGCCTCGGCGATCTTCTCGGTGTTCTGGTGCAAGATCGCCTGTAAGAAACGTGCGATGCCCTGCTGCATCTCAGGACGCAACGTAGCTACGGCACCGAAATCGATGAGATGGATCTGCCCATCGGCCCCTATCAGCACATTCCCCGGGTGTGGATCGGCATGGTAGATGCCATGCTCAAAAATCTGCTTGCAGTAGATGTCGACGATCTGCCGGCCGAGATGCCCCGTGTCGTATCCAGCGGCCCGAAGATGGTCCACATCGGACACTTTGATGCCTTCGATGTAGCTCGTCGTGAGGATGTGGCTGGTAGACAAGTCGTCGATCACGCCCGGAAACGCGACAGGGAGTTCTTCTTCGTCGGCAAAATTGGCGGCGATGATCCGCAAATTACGCGCCTCTTCGGTAAAGTCCAACTCGGCCAGCAACATCTGGGAAATTTCCGTGTACACCACATCCAAACCGTGAGCAGGCAAGAAAAACGCGATGATTTGGAGGATGCGACGGAACGTCTTGAGATCCGAGCGCACCATCCGATTGATGGCGGGGTATTGAACTTTGACCGCCACCTTCTCACCGGTCTTCAAACGAGCGACATGTACCTGAGAGATGGATGCCGCAGCCACGGCGCTTCTCTCAAACTCGGAGAAAAGCTCATCGGGCCCTTTGCCAAAATCTTCCTGGAATCGGGACTCGACCGACGCATACGCCCGAGCCGGCACGGCGTCTTGGAGCCCCTCCAGTTCGTTTCGGAACGCCGCGGGCAAGAAGTTCGTCATGACGCTAAAGAGCTGACCAACTTTGATGAACAAGCCCTGTAAGCGCATGATCGTGCGTTCAATACGCCTTGCATTTCGAACGTGACGCCGTTGCATCGTGCGCTTAACGGCGTCGCGAGACTGAAACTGCTCCCACAAACGAGGGATAACGTACGAACTGATGACCACCATGGTCACCCAATACGCCCTCAGAAAGCGCAACCGTTTTTGCCCGCCTTTATTCACAACATCAGCCTAACATATTCGCGCCAACCGATGAACTCTGCTACGGTTTTGGGTATGAGTGCTGAAGAACCTAGACCACCATCGGGACAGCGCGGCGAATCCGAATCGGATGGCGTCATCCCGGATCTGATCCGAAAAGCCATCTCCTCGGGCGTTCGCGGCGTTCTGAAGAGCGAAGAAAACATTCGGAACATTGCCGGAGACATCCTCAACAATGAAACCCTGGGGAACGTCACGGGAACCGTAGGCAATACCCTCACCGCTGTTCGGGAAGAAGTGGTCCGCGTTGTTGGCCAGGAAGTGGTCAAATACCTTGAGCGAATGAACCTCGATGAGGAGATCGTCAAGGTGCTCACGTCCATCAGCTTGGAGCTCAAGACGGAGATTCGATTCATCCCCAACGATCAGAAGCTGGTGACGCCAGACATCAAGACCAAGACCCGGGTCAAAAAGACTCGCCCCGCCGCCAAGAAGCGGTCGGTTCGCAAGAAAACCGATTCTAAGACGGGCTAAAGAATCCGCGCCTTCTTAATCACTACTGGCGTGACGGGCACATCGCTCATGCCGTTCTTCACGCCCGTTGGAACCCGACGGATCTTGTCCACAACGCCCATGCCCTCGATCACATGCCCAAATACGGTGTATCCCCACCCACGCGGTGTCTTATTGCGGTGATTGAGATTCCCGTTGTCCACCACGTTGATGAAGAACTGGCTTGTGGCTGAATGGGGAACGTTCGTTCGGGCCATCGCCAAGGTACCCCTCGTGTTCTTCAAGCCGTTATCCGCTTCGTTCTGGACGGGGGCACGGGTCGGTTTTTGCTGCATGTCCGCCGTGAACCCACCACCCTGAATCATAAAGCCCGGGATGACGCGGTGGAAGATGGTGCCGCTGTAGTAGCCCGCCTTCACATAGCTCAGGAGGTTCGCTACAGATTTGGGCGCTTTGTCGGGATTGAGCTCCACAACAATCTTCCCGTGATTGGTCGTAAACTCCACACGTGGATACTTGGCGTGGGCCTCCGTGGGCGCTGCGGTCGTCTCCGGTCCCGCTGCCTCGATGGATTTTCCCGATTCCTTGTTTGCCAAAGCAACCGTCGACGGGGCTTGGCCTCTAGCGCCTGGCGTCGGTTCATAACGCTTCACCGGCGCTTCAGACACACTCTTTTCCTGCGGTTTCTTCTCGGAACAACCGCCCAGTATCAACGCTACACTCACCAGTACCAATCCAAACGTCTTCATGCCATCCCTCCACTTTCGGAATGTGGGTTCATCGGCGGAAGGTAGCGATCTGGGCTCCACCCGTCAAGTCACCTTCTCGCAGTCGGCGTCCTGACTACACGCGGGGATCTATATAGAAAGAGCAATCATTTTTTTGCCCTCGCCCGATCCTGGCAGTACCGTCAACCTCGACCATGATCGAAGTCACAACCGTTTCATCTTCCAAGGCGCTTTCGAGCGAAAACCCAGACTTTCTGGGCTCGGTACATGATCTCCTTCGCCACTATGCGCGACGCCGTCACCCGGACTCGGAGTTGATCACCGGCCTGCAAGAAGCCTGTGGGGATGTGGGCGAGCTCTTCGTACGAGGACTGATCCTACGGGGTACCGCACGAAATGACCTGCGTGGCTTCCTATTGCGTGCCCTCCCTGAGATCTGGTGGATTGAGGTCGCAATGGACATTCCCATCATGCCTCACCTTACCGCTCATGTGGATGAAGAGACCATCCAAGAGATTATGCGCGGTGGCCTGGCTATGGTGGCTCATTTTGAGCGACGTGGTGACGCTGGTGCCGCTCAAACGGCCAGCGAGGCGCTGGACCGCATCATCGCCGCAGACGAGATGGCCGAGGATGCCGACATCGAACGAGCCCGCGTACTCGCCCACGGCCTGGCGCAATGTGTCACGTTCGCCAAGCAATCCGTACCCGCTCCGACCGTTCGGTTGCTGGAGTCCTTGCCTGCCGACCTCTTCTTGGGGGCACTCTCGGCCACGCCGCAGCTCCTTGAGAGCACGCACTGGCTCTGCACCTTGATTCTCCGCGGTGGGCCCAACGCGATGGCCCTCGCTGCGACGAGCCTCCCCTTGGTATCTTCCGCCACACTGGAGGCTATCCGTGTGCCACTGATGATGGCCCCGGCGCGGGCACTCATCCGGATCGCTGAAGTGCATGGCTTGTTGACGAAAATACAGCAGGAAGAGTGTCACGCTGCCCAAGTGCTTCGCTCCGCGTTCTTGGCCAGAGTCTGGCAACAAAATGAGGTGAGTGGCCTTCCTTGGGCGCGGGCCTATCGGGGAGAGTTCCTCGTTGCTTCTGTCCTCCATGAGCTCGGTCCCAAGGCGGTCCCCATGGCCAAGGAGATCCTGAATACCCTGCCGAACTTATTGAGCGGGTCACCACGCCTCTACGATTCGGTGGTCCGGGAGAGCGTCAGTCAATGTCTCGCTTGGGTCCTTCGGCATGAACCCGATTACGTGGCACCATTCCGCTTGGCTGAGGCCCACATCCGGCACCAAACCCGCTCTGCGGGGCCCGAGTTTAGTCAGCACGCAATACGGGCCTACGCCATCCTTCTGGATGAAACACAACAACGCCTAGAGGCCGTTGAGCGGGGATCTCGTAGCGCCAAGGAAATGGCGGACCGTTGCGCGCTGATGCGCGACGCGTATCCCCACATCTTTCCGCGCCGGCCACCGACGAGATCGAGTCTCCGCACCACATGGTGGATGGGTATGGACTCCTCTGAGGTTCACGAAGAACCGTCCATGGAGCAAACCGCCGCCCCCCTCGCCAGCCCCTCACGGACGAGTCGAACGGCTGCATTTTTGCTCTTGCCCTTTCGCTTTCTCGGTGAAGCGGCGATGGGTTGGCTGGGACTGTGTCGACATCGAAGTATTGGATGGACGTCCGACGGCGACACAGAGATGACGCTGAGCCGAAAGCTCTTCGGTTGGACGCTCGGCTCCACATCCATTCGACTTCAACAGCAGAAACCCCGTTGCCACGCTGACTCCATCATCGGCATTCACAATACGTTGGGCTTGTGGACAGCCTTGCTCATCACAGGCACGACGATCGGCGTCTACCTGATGCTCAGTGCCACCGCAAGCGCGGCAGACGGACTCCCGTCCCTTGGGGCCATACTGATCGCCCTGGGTGGATTTGGGTACGCGGGATCCTTAATACTGAGCCGCGCTGTTTCGGACGGAGAGGCCATTATCGTCGACACTGCACAGGGCTTTATGAGAGTCCAAGCCGTGACACAGCCCCCCGCCATGGTGCATTAAGGCCCGGTGGTTACAACACTTCGCACTTGCGTTCACTTGATTGATCCCCTACATCACGGGTACAATTTACAGTGGTTTTATGGCATACGACGCATATGTGGATGATGAACAGAATCCGATGGATATTAGCCATTGCAGTGCTTTCTGCCTTTACTTCGGCACAAGCCGCGCCGCCACAGCGGGATCTATCCAGCAGCCGATATGATTCGCGATTTGAAGGTGTGCCGCTTGGTCAAGGCTATGCAGAGGTGTACCGGTACATCCAGCAACACTTTTTCAGCCTGTACGAGAAGCAGCTCAATAGTACGACGGATCTAAACGTTCGCGACCAAATCAAGGCCGAGATTGAACGAAATCTACAGGGCATTCGAGACAGTCTCACCGAGTTCAAAGGTCAGAAGACGGGATACAACGTGTCCGTGATCGCAGACGATTTTGCTCACAGCACGGGCGAATCGATGATCGTGGTTCCATACAAGAACACGCACGATTACTACTTTTTCGTGCAGGGAAAATTATGGAAAGTCGTCACCACGCATGTCATGCGCGGCACATTTTCCGCGTTCCTGGTCCGTTTGACGCAACTCTACGGCGCTCCAGACAGCATTGAGTTCAATGACCCTGAGTTTCGTCAAAACCCCAAGAAGGCGCGATGGTCTTCCAATCAATGGACGATAGAAACGGCCATGCATCCTGTTTATGGTGCCGTTACGCTCCGTTGGACGTGGCGAGAGATCAGCGAAGGAATCGCAAAGATTCGAGGCAGTGCCCGGCCGCCTGGGCAAATGATCAATTCGGCGCTGGACCCGGACATCCAAGACATCATGCAAGACTGATCGGGCTTCGTTCCCACGTATCCGGCAAAAAAGAAAAAGTCCCAATCAAAGATTGCTCAACAGATGGGATTGTGCCAAGGTCGGCCAGCCAAACGATATGCGGCAATGAATTGGAGTCCCTGTGGCCAAAGAAGAAGGTATTAGCGTAGAAGGTACGGTGGTAGAACCTCTACCCAACGCGATGTTTCGCGTCGAGTTGGAAAGTGGCCACCGAGTGCTTGCCCATGTGTCTGGCAAGATGCGGAAGCACTTTATTCGCATTCTCCCAGGCGACAAGGTCACAGTCGAACTCTCTCCCTACGATTTGACTCGCGGACGCATCACCTACCGAGCCAAGTAGCCACTTTAGTCTCCATCTGTGACATCGTGGGGGGTTGAGACCACCCCATTGTCACCCTACACAGCCCCTTTGCACCTCTTACACACGCCCTGAACGCTGGCACGAATGTTGAATTCATCGTGGGAGCCTGTCCCCCAACGAAGGAGCACTATTCATGCAGAAAGCACACGCTGACTCCCCTATTCCACGATGGCTGCTTGGCCTCATCACGAGTCATCCGACCGTGCAGCGCTTAGGACTCGAAAAGAACGATTTACTCGCGGACATCATGCTTCAATTACTCGGAAGCCGGGAGCCGCCTACGTTGAATGAGCACCGATTCCCTGAAGGTCCGATGGCCTATCATCGTGCACGGTGGGCGCTCTTGGACACCTTGCGAAAGCATGTGCGCCTATTGGGGCGAGAGCGATTGGTCGAACCGCACTCGCTCGACCGACGTGTTGCAGATCATCGACATTGCCCGGAACACCATGCGGCAAGACGACAAATGCGGAGGCGTATGGAGCGTCGCTTCCGCGAGTTGCCCAAGCGGCAACGGATGGTCGCACACCTGAAACTCAAACATGGTTTAACCGAACGTGAAATCGCAAAACGGCTCGGCGTATCCACAGCCACCAGTCATCGTTCTTGGGCCGCTGCCCGTCACCAACTTCTTGGGGCGCTCTACGAACCCAACGACGACGTGTCCTGAGCACGTCACCTAAACGTAGGCTGAGGGCTCTTTCGCAGTCTATTTGTTGCATGTCGATTTCCCGGTAGCGCCCAATGGCCACCTCTGGTAGCGTACCCTCGCCCACTGGGATTCGGTCAGTGAGAGCAGGAGTAGAAGGCAAGCGATGGGAATGGATCAAGACCGTAGGCGCGCACCGCGCATACCAAAATTGATGCGATTCGTGCTGCTTTGGAAACGGGTCGAAGAAGGTGCCTTTTCTACCGACGCTTCACGCTATGGGATCTTTCTACGCTCCGCCGTCATGCCTCCCGTAGGAAGCCCCATCACCTTGCTTGTGCCGGACGGAGACTCAACAGACAATTGTGTTCGACTCTATGGCACGGTGACCCGCCACGTTCGGCGCGGTGACCCCATGAATCCGCTCGGGGGCATCGGCATCGAGTTGGAGCGCATTTCATCCCCCGATGGGGTGGAGCCTGTTCGGAGGTTGCTTGTCTCATTGCTCAGCAACACCGCCCCCACCGAAATGACCAACATTCCTGGGCCCGTGACCGTATTCCTGCCGGATTTTCGCGTGGAAGGAGGCCTGGACGAAGAAACCAGCACCAACGCCACCGCCCCCGTGACGCCCGAACCCCGGGTCGAACCGGTCAAAACAAGCTTCACGGTGTTCTGCAAGTGGCGAAACATGATCATTCAGGCCGAACTGTGTTCTCTGAGCATGGAGCAGACGATTCTGAAAGGACTCACTGTGCGGCCCATGGTTGGAGACCCCGTACACATTCGTATTCTGAGCCATCAACTGCAGGGATTTGACGGAACCCAGTTTGCGGCGAGTATCGACCAAATCAGTTACGACGGTCTAACGGACCAAAGCACCGTATCGCTGGCGTTGGATCCCGGAGCCGCGGGCATCGATATCCGACGTTTGATGGACGCACTTCGTGCTCGAGAAGAGACAGCCCCTGAGGCAGAGCCGGTGGACACACTGGTACAAACAACTGCCGAAATGCCCCCGCCTTTGCCAGATGTATCAAAAGGACAAGACGATGACTAAACAACAATTAGCGCCCCCTATCTTGGTTGTTGAGGACAGCCCGGACGATTGCACAATCTTCGAAGATGCTGTGCGTATGGCTCGACTGACCAATCCCATCCGATTCGTTGAAGATGGTGCAGAAGCCGTTGAGTATCTCTGCGGTGAAGGAGATTATGCGGACCGGTCACTTCATCCCATTCCTGCATTGATATTCTTGGACATCAATCTTCCAAAACTCAATGGACTGGAAGTCCTTCAAAAGATACGGACCAATCCGGACATCATGGGGCTGCCCGTTGTGATGCTCACGGTGTCCAATAGCGACGAAGATGTGTTGCGATCCTATGAGTTGGGAACCGTTGTGTTCATTCAAAAACCGGTGACACCAGAAAACCTCACCAGCGTAATACAGTCACTCCAGCAATTTGAAGTCCAACTTCTAGGTCCGCCCACGTGAGTGTTGCCGATCCCCCTCCCGAGGCCATTCAGCCCGAGTTTGCGCGAGTGCTCTTGGTCGAAGACGATGTCTTTGACCGAGAATACTTGTCCCATGTGTTGCGCAGTAAGTTTCACGTGCTGGAAGCCGACGACAGTCACTCGGCGCTCTCGATCATCGAGCAGGAGGAGTTCGATGTACTTATCGTCGACAACGGCCTCCCGGGCATGAGTGGTGAACGCTTGTTGACCGAATGTCGTGACCGACAACCTGTGGCTTCGCGAATCTTGTTGAGCGGCGTGCTGGACCTAGAGACGGTCATTCGCTCGGTCAATGATGGACATGTCTTCGCATGCCTTCAGAAACCAGTGGATCCCAACACCCTGCTTACCACCGTTCACAACGCGGCGCGTGCTTGTCGGCTGGTACGAGAACGATCCGTCTTGATCGAAGAGCTCGCAGAAGCCAATGCACAAATCTACGACGAACAACAACGGCTGGTGGAGTTAAACAATGAACTGCGCACCCTCATAACCATCGCCACACATGACTTGCGCGAACCCCTCCGAAGCACCCGTTTTTTCTTGGACAAGAGTATCGAAGTCATCGAAGAACAAGAGAACCCCGAACTGGTACAACCGCTAGAACGCGTGCGGAAGGCCCATGACCGCATGGATGCATTGCTCATCGGCTTGCGGGAGTGGCTTCAGCTTCGAACCAGTGATTTCCCCATGAAGCCAGTGTACATCGGCACCGTCATCGAAGAGGTCTTGGACAGCCTTTCGCGCCTTCTCATGGAGCGCCACGTCGACCTGAAGGTCCCGCCCGATTGGCCCACGGTGCAAGCCAACGCGGCGTTGATTCGATCGGTGTTGGAGAACTTGATCACCAACGCCGTGAAGTTTTCACCGGACGGAAACCCGGAGGTCACGCTGGGGTGGGAAGCGGTGAACGACGACTGGGTTCGCATTGAAGTCACTGACAACGGCATCGGCATCGACCCCGCATATCACGAACAAATCTTCGGCATGTTTAAACGACTGGAGAGCCGTCAGAAGTTCGAGGGAACGGGGGCTGGCCTCGCCATCTGTCAGAAGATCATCCAACGCCACGGCGGCAATATCAACGTCCGCTCCACGCGTGGTCAGGGGGCCACGTTCAACATCACCCTACGTGTCGCCGACGCCACGGACGGCCATCTCCAGAACGAGCCGTAGGTCTCTTGCCGACACCGGTTTTGTCAGAACAGCGTGCACACCATTGATCGCCAGTTGTGCGCGACGTGCCTTCGTCGCCGTCTCCAAACAAGCGACGACGTGCACATCCTTTTGACGCCGCAAAACCGCCGCACCCACCGTGGCGGGATTACAGCCAGCGACCGACTCGTCGACCAAAATGAGCCGTGGCTCTAAAGTACCCGCCACTAGACCTGCATCAAAGACGTCCGCGACCATACGAACATGAATGTTTTGAGGCAATTCGCGAACCGCATTGTGGAGCGCAGCGACCAGCGAGGAGTCCGTCGACACAAGCACACAAAAGTCCGCTTCCGCCGGGCCCACCGCCGCATGCAAACTGCGACGATGCTGAAGAAAGCGATCCACATCCATCGCCAAAAGACGTCGATGACCGCCGGTCGTGTACACCGCCGGCAACACCCCGGCGTCCACCCAGCGGGCGATGGTCTTTCGATGGACGCCGCAACGTTGGGCCACCTGCTTGGTCGACAAATATTTACCAGATCCGGACACGAGGGGACCCCTCTACACCCTGTTCAGCGGCCGAGCATGCGCTCTGCCACAACCGAGGGCACCACAAGCCGACGCACCTGATAGCGCAACTCGCCCAGCAAGCGAATCACATCGGACACTTGCTCAATCGGTCGCACGGTGCCGTCCTGTTGTAATATCTGGATGGACCCATTCACGTGGCTTTCCCCGGGAATGTAAGGCTTGTACGGTGTGTCCACTGACGAGTCCTCCAAGACCTGATAGGTCGGGTCCAAGCCCAGAGACGTTGCAACCTCCACGGCATCCGCACGAAGCTGAGCCCCGGCAGCGTCGTCGCTGAGGGGTATGGTCTTGTACAGACGTCGAAAGACCAATCCTCCCGCAAGCTCGGACAAGATGGAATCCGTTTCGTGTACCCAGCGTTTGAGGGCATACCAAACGTCCATGTCATCCAGTTGTGCGATGTCATGCCCACCATTGAGTTCGCCACGGACCAAGCGCCCCATGGCGCCATTGGGAAACCAATTGAACGTGTACGCGCCCGACTCGGCCAAATCACTCGCTCGTCGAATGACCGACTCCAGCATCCGCTCCGCCGCGCGCGAGGTCTTGTGCAAATACACCTGTTTGTACATGTGAAAACGTGCGAGCAGGTACCCTTCCACGGCCTCCAACGCCCGGAAGCTGACGCAGATGCGATTGTCGCGCTCCTCCAGCATGCTCAAGATCCGCTCCATATCGAACACCCCAATGCGAACACCGGTGGCGAGACCATCGCGCAAGATGTAGTCAAAGCGGTCCGCGTCCAGTTGTGAAGAGACGATATGCTTCAATGGATTGTCACTGGAGTCGTCACTGACCAAGGCCGCCACATCGGTGGGCAGCGTCGTGTCATGAGCGGCCAAAACTTCGTAAACACCGGTCCCGGGCGTCGTGATGAGCTCCTGGGTGATCGTTTCGTGGTGACTTCCCGAGATTCGCTCAAAGACATGGCTGAACGGACCGTGCCCCAGGTCGTGGCACAGCACCGCGGCGAGCACCACCAACCGTTCTCGTTCGGCCCCATTCGGCCGAAGTGTGTCTACCATGCGCCGCGCAATGGCGGTCGCACCCAAGGAATGGACAAAGCGGCTGTGTTCCGCGCCGTGATAGACCAAATTGGTCAATCCCAACTGACGCACACGACGCAAACGCTGAACCTCCGGCGTGTTGATCAAGGCCAGGAGCACCTGCTCCACCGGGCACGTTTTGTCGAACGCGATGATGTCATGAACGGGATCACGCAAAAGCTTGGATTTCGCATTGGGAGCAGAAGGGGGGATGGACTGTGTCATGCCAAGACAACCTCCAAGATCGCTTCTTCCACGCGGTGCTGCATCGTGCGCGCACGTTTGGCCAGCTCGGGAGACACAAACACCCGGATCTTCTTCACCACTTGCACAAAGTCCCGGTGTACCCCTGCCACCACGCCGCTCAGCTCGTGGAGCGGATAGGATTTCTTGCCACGAACGCCGCTGTAGCACACGTCCACTGTCTCCGGATGGTCCTTGTCTCGAGGTGGCGTGTCGACCAACACATCGCCGGGGCGGACGGCGATCCCGCACAGCGTACCCAATCGTTCACCGATGGCCTTCATCACCTCATCCAACCCGTCGCCTTCCAGGGCGTACAAGCGTTCGTACGCAGCGCGTTTTTCCTCTTCCTGATACACCCGGCTGTAGGTAGTCAGGCGTTTGTAGAGGAGTCGTTGATCGCCCGTCATCCGGTGCAACAGTCGGGCAGCGACACTGTCGTCCGGGGCGTCACCTCGAATGGACACTAGAAATTCATCGTCGCCCATTCGAAGGAGATGCTCCGTGAGCACATCCACGTCCGGTTGCAAACGCGTGACATGATCGGCCAAGGCCCCCTCCACCATCACACTGGCCGTACGCACCGTGTGGTGCCAATACGTTTCGGAGAACATCATGTATCGACTGAAGATAAACATCTCGGCGGGGATCTTTCCCTTGGCGTGAATGGCCAATGCGTCTTCGCGTTCATTGAGGGTTAACGATCCAATAAGCCGGCTTGCATCAAAACTCTGACCATAGGGCACACCTAGATGTGCAGAGTCCCGTTCTAGATAATCCATCTTGTCAGCGTCGATGGCGCTGGACAGGACGCTGGACAGGACCCGATCCAAAGGATCCGTGTGTTGTTCACGTTTCCATTGAATAAGCCGAATGACCCGCTCAGGGTCCACACCCCACGAACGTTTCAAGATGTCGCCAATGCCCCGACGGATCAATAGGCCGGCCAAATCCTCATGACGCGGCGTCTCACGACCTCGTCGGTGCAGGGCCTCCAGGCTGTGAGCGAATGGATAATGACCAATGTCGTGGCACAACCCACCGGCCAGCACGGCCAAAATATCGTTCTCCCGTGCGCTGCTCGCAAAGGTTGGGTTGCGGAGCAAGCTCGTGACGAAGCGCTGAACAGCCCCGTATGCGCCGATCGAATGTTCAAAACGAGTGTGGACCGCGCCGGGATAGACCAGGTGCGTGGGCCCCAACTGTCGCACTCGTCGGAGCCGCTGAAAATCCGGATGATCGATGACGGCGCGCACCCGTTCTGTCACCCGTACATCTCGCGCTTGCGGGATGCGAATGGATTCGCCGTAAGGCACCAACTCTGGAACAGACGCCGTCACGCCCCAGACACTGTCGCACTGCCGTGATGGTGTCAACGGACAGAGAGCACCTCCCGGCTTCGGGCCGGAGTTTTCGCCAACGAACAAATACGATAGAGTAGACTCAAGCACTTCCAAACCAAACCAAACCCGAAAATGGACGCCCTATCCCAATGATCCACGGAACTTGCAAACCCGACATTGAATTTTCCGCGTCCGTCAGCCGATGGTTCCAACCCGCTGTCTTTTTGGGTGTGATCCCAGCCGTGATCTACCTGGCATACCAAATCATGGACATCATCTACGTTTTGCCTCGCACCGTGGAACTCTGGGTTGTGGGTGCGCTCGTGGTCTACATCATCCTCATGGCCCGGCGCATCTTTCCCTTCCAGATTGAACTGAGCATCACCGAGAACGTCCTGGTGGCACGCAACGGCCTCTTCACAAAAACGCTGAACCGCAATCACTTTCAAGTTCAGTACATCCCGTGGGGTTCCGCTATGGCGGCCACGAACAATATCGCCGGAACTATGGTGCGGATCAGCGACATGGACCGGGGCACCGTGACCATTGGCGCCCACAACGTGGTGTTGAACGACGACGAGTACAACGCCAAAAATGGGGGCAGCTCCTTTCAAAAAACAGACTGTACATTTGAAATATCAGAACAAGCTTTCTACACCCTCGTACATTGGCTGCAAACCGGCGATGTGGACCGCGACATCCGACCAAACGAGGCCACCCGCTCCGACCGACCTGGCGAGGACGCCGACATTTACCTCGACAATCCCACGGTCTACGAATTGCAACCGATTCAGTCTATGGCCACCGTCGCTATTGTCCTCTTCTTCGCGGGTTTGGTCGCCGTGAGCCTATTGGGATACGTCTTCGGCGGACCCGATTTTTCGAATGTACGCACACGCCTCATCGTGGTCACACTCATTTCGATACCGGCCATTTGGCTGCTGCGCCGTTTCATCAAATCCCTTCTGAACAACAAACACCTAAGCCTGCAATTCACCGAAGGACAAGTGATCGTAAAGGATCACAAACGCGATCTAGTCTTGTCCCAGTGCGCCGTCGAGGAGATTACTGTTCATTACTGCATGCATCGGGCTCGGCGTAACAACACTACGATCGACTACGACGTGTTGGAGCTCCATGCCCCCGATTTAGCGCCCTTGACCATCCGAACGTCCTTTTTGTTCGAATTTGACGGCGACCAGCGAATGCTCCCGAAATTCCCAAAATACGATCTCGCACCCGCCCTAACGACCTTTCTGGTTCGTCGTTTACGGCCCACCAATGCCCAAGAGGTCGCGTACGAGGAACCCCCGAAAGAAAAGGCGGGGGGGGGGCAAACCCTCCAAGGTAGTCATCAACATCATCTGGGTGCTCATCTTTGTGGGCGTCATGATCTATGTCCGACCCTTCGCGACGAACGATCCCACCGACTGTGCAGATAAAGAGCAATACTCCGAACACTTTGGCGAGTGTCGAAGCGAGCGAGAGATGGCGTGTGAGGTGTCTCCGGCATGTGCGGAGGAGGGACGATGCTCCACGCGTGGACCGGGACATCACTGCATGGACCACCCCGACCTTTGCGACGAAGTCTGTCAAAACCTCCGACCTAGAGCGTGTGCTTTGTCGGGAAACTGCAAAACCAAAGGCATGTGCAGTATGCAAACAGGAACAGGACACTGCGGTGTGATGACAGACCAAGACTGTGGCCCATCCGACGCTTGCACAAAGCACGGCCGCTGCGTTGCCCGGCAGAACGAGTGCGTCGCTCCGGAATCTCAAGCGCCCTAATCGCCGACCACTTAGCGGAGGTGCTTGGCCACCATCGCTCGGATCTCATCCAGGCTCTTGTTCCGAAAACGAGAGGTCGCCTCTAAACGAAGATGAACGTGACTGTCGTGCCCCGGAGACACCTTAACGGTTCGCCACATGGAATCGCGGCGTGACACACCAGGAACCCGCAAAAGACGATTCCTTACCGTTTTGTCCACAAACATGGCTCGAATGGGGACCCGCAAATCCCGGGCGGCCCGACGCAATTCCCCCAACCAGGCCCAGCTGGCAGCCGCGTTGATGATCCCTAGGGTGGGCTCAAAGGGACCCATGTTGCCCTCGGTGACGTAACTTAGATCCGCATCCAAACCCGCCATGTGGCTCGAATGATGCGCTTCGTAGAGCACATTGTGGCGGCGAACGTTAACGCCCGCCTCACCGTCGTCCCAAAACAGATAGCGCTCTTCATACTGACGACTCGTGGGTTTTCGTTTGAGGATGCGCGCTTCTCGCACTCGCAACACCGACTGAACCGTTACCTGATGTCGCGACGCCCCGGGTTGCCAGATCACCTCAATCCAACGTCGTGTTTCCCAATGGGTCCAAGTCGCGCGGTGTACCCACCGACGTTCACCCGTAGCGTCCACATGCCGCACCCGGGAGCGCACGACGTTGTCCCGATCTCGCAAGCGTTTCCGCGTGCGAAGAATGAGCCGTCTGATGGAAATGGGAGCCAACCAGTCACCCACATCGAAGCGTCGCTCCTCCACACGGAGCTCCCCTGTTGTCGTCACGCCGGTCAACCTCCGTTCCCACCAAATGGGCCCCAACTTGCCCGAAAAACGAGGGTACTCATCGATGAAAAACATCGGATCCACGGGTTCAAAGACGGTGGGAGCTCCATAATGTTCTACGGCGATCCTTTTGAGATTATCAGCATGCTTGCCCTTCAAGAAACGCACAACCACACCATAGCGAATCTGACCACAGCCGGGCTGACTGATGTCGCCCACGGTAATCACAGCCTTAGGGGCCTTTTTATGGAGGCGCTGGATCGCCAGCGATACCACAGCGACCATCTCCGGGCGTGCCGCTGTTCGCTCACGCAACGTATCCCGCAAGCGAAGAGGGGGACTGTCTCGACGCATGTAGTCTGTAATGGGCAGCAGACCTCGACAGCGGAGTCGATTGAGACGATGCCGTCGGTGCAGTCTGTGCTGCTCGACCTGGCTATCCGCGCTTTTCACTTCCATCCAGCGCGTGGCAATCCAATCCGCGCTGCGCTCTTGCAGGCTTGGCAACCCAACCGATGTGGACAGAGACAAGAGGACGCCGATCATCCAACCTGTCATTGGCCCACTCTGCTACCGGTGCAAACGCTGTCCACCTCCGCAGACTGTGGCCTGGACGGATGCCCGTCAAGAATCCAGAGCTAGAGACGACGAGCAGTGGTTGCGCTAGAATGGCAGTCCCAGGAGGATGGAATGCCCCAAAACACTGCGCGAAAACCCCTCATCGCCGTCATCGGATACAACGACGTCGCGTCCAATTCAGCCCATTACCAACAGGCTCATGATGTCGGTCGGCTCCTGGTCGAACGCGGCTATCGATTGCTCTCGGGTGGAATGGGAGGGGTCATGGAAGCGGCGTCGCAAGGCGCACGGACAGCACATAATCATGGTTCAGGCGATGTGATCGCTGTGCTACCGGGCCATTCCATGGACGACGCCACCCCCTACGCCGATGTCGTAATCCCCAGTGGGCTGGGGTTCACACGGAACGTCATCATCGCTCACGCGGACGCCGTCATCGCGGTGGGAGGCGGTGCCGGAACACTGAGTGAGATGGCCTATGCCTGGATGTTTGATCGTTTGGTGATCGCCCTACGCATGGAAGGCTGGTCCGGCCAACTGGCTGACAAACCCATCGACCAGCGAAACCGACGACCGGCTATTGGCGACGATTGTGTCCGTGGGGCAAACACGGCACGGGATGCGGTCGACCTCGTTGATCAGTGGCTGAGCGTCTATCAGCAAGCGTAGCGATGAACCATTAATCGGTGGGAACTATGATCGTGGCGAGCACCTTCCGGATGGTCATCAATAGGTTGGCCGACGTGCCCTCCGGCGCGAAGATCTCGAAGGTCACCAGCCCATTGGACAAACCCACAAACATGGCCCCTTTATCGGACTGTCCATCCACCCACGCCCACGGTAGGCCCTGGAAAAACCCCGTTTGAATGGGTTCTTCTACCCCCTGTAACTCGGCATGGTCCTCCGCACGTTGAAGCACCTCAAACGCGGTCGAATGTGCTGAACGGTCCAGAATAGCCTGGATTCGAACCTCCCCGCCGGCTGCTGACAAGAGGATGCCACGGTCCCCCTCATCCATCGACCAATCGCTGGGTGTTCGAAGAGTGCAGAACTCCAGGTCTTGCTCCACCCAATCCGGAACCCGTGATGACGGCAGTCCGACATCGTGCAGGGCAACATCCCCTTCGCCTTTCACCGCAAAGAGTCGTGGGCTGAGGGGAAAACCCTCCTCCTTCGGATCGTCGACCATGGTCCACGCTTTAGCCACCATTGCCGCAACGGCAGCCACTTCCTTCACGTCACAGAAAAAGACCTGCGTGGAGCGCGGAGCCACACACAATATTCGTTTGGCTGGGCTGTCCCCAAGAACGGACAAGAGCGTGAACATTCGGTGATGAATACCGGCAGACAAGAGGGCCGCTGTGGCTACACTTGGACCATTGATCACCACAATCTTTTCCAACAACTCGTCATCCCCGAGCGGGTCCATTTTCAGATTTTTGGTCATCGGCTCGAGGTTCTCAATCGCCCGACTCAAGAGAGATTCGGCGGTTTCTCCCAACCCCTTCACGTCACGTACGCAAACCCGACGGTTCTTGCCCTCCCGCGAGCGTACAAACTCCACTCGAAACCCGGCCAGCCAATCCATGTGGGCGGTCTGTAAATCCGGCGTCGGCATGGCGGATTCCATGATCGAGTCGTCCAGGGGGGAAGCCGCGACGATGAGCGGGATGATCTGTGTTAGTTCGTCATCGCCAGACAGAACCTCTCGAAAATGGTCGCGTACGTGGGCGACCACGAGATTGCAATACCAACCGGTCAGGCCACCCCACTCTTTTCGGTCCACCGCGTGGCATGCGGTAGCGAGGGCCCCCAACGAGAACTGTGCATCCAATGTGTTCCACTGGAGAACCATAAGTCCATCGCTCACGGATACGTCTGCTTCGGGAAGCAAGTGCTGTACCCGGTCGATGACACGACGAAGAAGCGACCGTTCGAGTTTTCCGAGGTCCATGGGTTCCCTCAAGATGATCGATGATTCAATGCCTATTGTTGAACAAAATGGCGACCAATTCCACCCTTCCATCTTCGACTGCCTGCGTTTTGTAACATCTTGCGGTAGGATGCGGGTGAACTGGCCTTCAGGAGCCCTTAATGTTGGAAGTCCTCCATGTCGACAATCACTTGCTGGTCGTACGCAAAAAGGCCGGGATACTCTCCCAAGGTGATGACACTGGGGACGCCAGCCTTGTTGACCTGGCCCGTCGTTGGCTCATCGAGACCTACCACAAAGAAGGCAACGCATTTGTGGGCCTAGTTCATCGGCTGGATCGACCCGTGGAAGGGGTCATGGTCCTGTCTCGCACGTCCAAGGGTGCCGCAAGACTGAGCGACCAGTTTCGAACGCGTTCGGTAGAGAAAGTGTACTGGGCCATCGTGGAAGGAACTCCGAAAAAGCTGAGTGGCCAACGAAAAGACGTTCTGGACGGAAAGGAGTGCACCTTGTCGTTTGACGTGAGAGCGAAAACGACCCAGCGTGCCTGGCTCGAAGTACGGCCCCTAACGGGTCGAAAGCATCAAATCCGTCGTCAACTGGCCGCCATGGGTCATCCCATTGTGGGGGATGTCCGTTATGGGGCCAGCAAACCCTTGTCTCGTCACAGTATCGCATTGCTCGCCCATGCGATCACAGTCGAACATCCGACCACCCGTGAGCGCATGACATTTTGTGTGGAGGCCCCCGACTGGTGGCCTTGGGCGATGGACAACTAAAGCCTGGGCCTACACCGTCCAACGGCAATACGAGCCGCCCGGCAAGAGGTGGGGAGACGCGGACGAAGTCTGTACCATATCGCCATGCTCTAGCGTTCCACCATGAACTTGAACCATCGGGGCAAGCATGTTGCGCAATACGGCAGCCGTATATCCCGGTGTGTGCCCCGTCAGCAACACAAACAAGGGCGCATCCGACAGACACTCCGTCAATGCCACCACCAGAGGCTCCAAATCACGCTCAATTTTCCACACCCGGCCCTTGGGCCCCCGACCAAAAGTGGGCGGATCGATAATCACCGCATCGTACTTGGTTCCCCGGCGAACCGCGCGTTCCACAAAGCGAACGGCATCCTCGACGATCCACCGGATGGGGGCATCTGCCAACCCACTGCTTTCAGCGTTGCGCCGCGCCCCATTGACGATGCTCTTGGCTGCATCAACATGAGTCACGTCTCCGCCCGACCGCGCAGCGGTCAGGGTCGCCCCACCCGTGTAGCCAAAGAGGTTCAAAACCTGTGCGCCCGGGCGCATAGACAGCTGCTCACCCATCCAGCGCCAATGTTCTTGCTGGTCCACAAAAAAGCCCACATGACCAAAGGGCGCAAGGCGAACCTGCATCGTGAGATCACCGAGTTGCACACTCCAGGGCTCCGGCACCACACCCGTCACAGTCCAGCTCCCTGGCCCCTGATCCGTGCGGTAATGACTGGCGACCACCCTCGATGTCCACTCGGCCTGCGATAAGGTCCGCGGCCACACCGCCTGCGCAGCCTGACGGCTGATGATCACTTCACCAATCCGTTCCAGACGCAGTCCGTCCCCACTATCCAATAATTCGTAGTCTGGCCAGCCGGTGCAGCACAATTCCATGGAACTCTTATTGCGGTGTCATCCCCGGCTGTCAAAAGAAAACGGGAGCCAATGGCTCCCGCTTCAACGCCCTATCGTCGTGGTGCTCGGGGACAGAATCGAACTGTCGACACCGTGATTTTCAGTCACGTGCTCTACCGACTGAGCTACCCGAGCGAAGTCCTCGGCAGGACTCGGGCGGGATGGTAACGCAACGTGATCCCCTGTCAAGCACCCACCGGACGCAAAGCCTCAAGAAGCCCCTGGAATGGTTCCCCGTGTAACGTTTTAAGCATTGATTATTGCCTGGATTCGTGGGCAGACGGGCGCTTTAGATACGCGAGTGGAACGCCAACAATCGGACCGTCTTGCGAACATTCTTAAGCGTCGTACGGACCTCAGAAATGGCCCCTTCTACACGAACCCGATCCTTCAGAGTCGGCTGTCGCGCCTGAAGCTCACTCAAGATCTCAATGTCATTGACGAGGATACGCTCCACCGTTCGAAATTTCTCCAAGGCGACGCGATGGAACCCGCGCTGCACGTCGTAGCGTGCCCGCACCTGCAATTTGGCAGCCGATATACTGAGTGATTCATGCCGTTGTTCCAACTGCTTTTCGCTCAACTGCTTGACGGGCACCGTCACACGGTTGGCCGCACCGGACTGAATCGCGCTCGTTGATGCGCACGCACCGCTCAAGAACAAAGCGACGATACTGACAAGGCCAAGAGTTCTATGTTGAATCATTGTTTTCATCCGGTTGCCTCCCGCTCAAGAACCATCCGCCCCCCTAAGATAGCAAGTTGCGTGCCAGCACCACCAGGACACCATGGCATACATTCAACCCAATGTTATAAAAGGGATATTTAGATTATTCGGGTGGGCTTTGGGTGTACAGTTTTCTTGGCAGAGTGGGTCCTTCGCGACCCTTTAGGTCATTAATGACCCGCCTTTGTGACCCAGGATGGATTCAAGCGTTCTGGGTTTCTGTGAGCATTCCCAGCGCAATCTTCGCGGCCTGTTGCTCCGCTTCCTTCTTGGAGGATCCTCTGCCACGCGCAACAATATCCTCCGCAATCAGCACAGCGGCCTCAAATTCCTTCTCATGATCAGGGCCCGCATCAGCCAGAATCTGATAGGTTGGTGTCCGACGGCCATCGGTGGCCTGCACCCACTCCTGCAACCGAGTCTTGTGGTCCGTACCATAGGCCAAGTCACTGGCCCGTTCGAAGCGCGTTCCCATCAGCCGTTCCACCAACGCCGTAGCGGCATCAAACCCGCCATCGAGAAACACCGCCGCAATGATGGACTCCACCGCGTTGGCAAGCAGCGACGTTTTGGTTCGTCCTCCGGACAGAAGTTCGCCATGTCCGATGTATAAGAAAACACCGAGATCAATCTCGCTCGCGATGAAATGTAGACCTCGCTCACTTACAAGGACCGCCTTGTAGCGCGAAAGAACGCCTTCGGGCTCCTCGGGATACTGTTCCAAAAGACGCGTGCTCACCACCATGCCAAGCACAGCATCCCCGAGAAACTCCAGCCGTTCATTGTCATAATCGACGTCCCGGTGCTCATTGCTGTAGCTGGCATGCGTCAACGCCTCCAGAGCCAGCGCGCGGTTCTGAAAGGTATAATTGAGTACCTTTTCGAAGTCTTCGATAGAATGGGGTTCAATAGCCAAGCAATACACCTCTGGTTCCACGCATCCCGAGGCTTTGAACCTGTACAGAAACCAAGCTTTCCATCAACGCGTCTGGCCCAGCAAAACACACCGGTACATAGGTGTCTGTCATACCACGAAGAAGACCGTCTGTACGGACATTTTCAACCAAAACAAGACGGGTCTGACCCACTGTCCGTTCCCAATGTAGTCTTTGCACGGTCTCACTGAGCGCGATCAATGCTTGTGTACGTTTCTTCTTCACTTCGGGCGGGACGGGGTTCGACATGGTGGCCGCCACAGTGCCCTCGCGGGGGCTGTAGGGAAACACATGGAGATAGGTGCAATCGATCGACCGCAAGAATCGATAGGTGTTTTGAAACGCTTCGTCCGTTTCCCCTGGAAATCCAGTCATGACATCGATTCCCCATCCACCATCCGGCACTCGACGTCGATATTCAGAGAAAATATGCCGATACCAATCGCTTCGGTACACCCGCCGCATCTTTTTAAGGACGTCGTCATCACCCGATTGCAAGGGCACGTGCAAGTGATTGCAAATCCGTTCCCGACTCGCCACCAAGTCCAGGAACCGCTCCGTCACTTCGTTGGGTTCGAGGGAAGAAATTCGAAACCGCACCTCAGACGTGGCTTCAAGCAACGCTTCAAGCAAATCACACAAGGAGGTCTTGGGCGTCAGGTCCCGCCCCCAGTGCCCCAAGTGAATCCCCGTCAAAACAACCTCGCGCGCCCCGGCCGTTTCCAATCGTTGGGCCGATGCCAACACGTCCGACAGCGAGAGCGAACGGCTGGTCCCACGCGCTTCGGGAATGATGCAAAAACTGCACACATAATTGCAGCCGTCTTGTACTTTCAAGAAGGGGCGACTTCGCCCCATGGGGAGCGAGCGGATGGCATCGACGGATCGCAGAGACGGATTCCAATCCTCCTGCGCGGAGTCCATGACTGGCGGTGATCCACTGCCTTGGACGGCAAGATCCGTGATGAGCCCCGGTATTGTGGCCTTGTGAATGTTTCCTACGACATGGTCGATTTCATCCCAGGTTTCGAGTTTCTTGCCGGCGACCTGAGCGTAACAGCCGGTGACGATGATCTTGGCGCCAGGGTTCTCCCGCCGTGCGCGGCGAATGGACTTCCGGGCATCCGCATCCGCCTGGTGCGTCACGGTGCACGTGTTCATCACAACCACATCCGCCGATTGTCCCGAGGGTACAAAAGACACGTCATCGTTCAAGCGTGCTGCGACCTCGTCCCGTAGGGCATCTGTATCCGCTTGATTGGCTTTGCAGCCGAACGTTTTCCAGCGCACTCGAATCACTGGGCACTCCTCGAGGATGACTCCAGTGCGCGAACAATCCAACCGCCGCCCAGCACTCGATCGGCCTGGTTCGCATCGTAGAGGACCACCGCTTGCCCGGGCGCGATCGCACGGAAGGGCGTTTCGAAACGCAGAACAATTCCATCGCCACCGTCTTCTGTCAAAACCGCCGGAACCGGCACGCTGCGGTGTCGACAACGGGCGAGCACCTGGGCCCCGGCCTTTGGAGGATCCACGATCCAATTGCACCGATCCGCGACCAATCCTTCGGCCATGAGGTCGTCGTCGTTGCCCACGATGATTCGTCCGTCCCCTGCACTGATGCCGATCACGAACTTCTTGGGTGTACCGCCCGGCAAACCCAGGCCACGCCGTTGACCCACCGTAAACTGGTGAATCCCATCATGGTGGCCCACTTCCTCGCCATCCCGGTCGACGATCACACCGGTTTTGGGGGTCGAGTGACGAGCGACGAATCCCGCGTAATCACCGTCGGGCACAAAGCAGATATCCTGACTTTCTGGCTTGTCGGACACCGGAATACCCAAGCGTCGACCATGTTCACGCACCTCGTCCTTGACCATGCCTCCTAGCGGAAAGAGGACTTTGTCCAACGCCTCGGACGCGGCACCAAAGAGAAAGTAGGACTGATCCTTCTTGGTGTCGGCCGCACGATACAGTTCGCTCCGACCCTCGGTCCGGACCACGCGAGCATAATGGCCGGTGGCCAAATAGTCGGCCCCCAGACCCATGGCGCGTTCCAGGAGCGTCTTGAACTTGAGCTCGTCGTTGCACCGCACACAGGGACTGGGTGTAAGACCGCGCTGATAATCGTCGACGAAGCGATCCATCACCGCCTGTTTAAAGCGCTCTTTGTAGTTCACCACATAGTGGGGAATGCCCAAATGCGCGGCGACTTGGCGAGCATCGCGGGCGTCATCGGGCGCACAGCAAGTTCCCTGTAGGTCTTTTTCAAACTCTTCGTGAGGAACATCGCTCAAGTGCATCGTGATGCCCACCACGTCGTAACCTTGCTCCACCAGTAGGCCCGCGGTCACCGACGAGTCCACACCACCACTCATGGCCACGACAACGCGATGGGTCATGCGGCCCTCCGCATTCGATCCGCCACCTCGGTGGCCAACGAGATGGTTTGGTCCACCTCTGCAGCCGTAGTCTGCGCACCGAGGCTAAACCGGACCGCACCACGGGCCGCCTCGTCCCCGACACCCATGGCCAACAAGACATGACTAGGATCCAATGAACCCGCCGTGCAGGCCGAACCCGATGACACCGAAACGCCCGACAGGTCGAGGCCCATCAACATGGCTTCGCCCTCAATGCCGGCGAACGACACGTTGAGCGTATTGGCCAGACAATGTTCGGGGTCCCCATTGCGGTGCACCTCGGCGTGGGACGAGAGTCCGTGGAAGAGCTGGTCTCGGAGCCTCGCCAGGCGGGATTGGTCAGCGAGCGACTCCGGAATTCGTGTGCAAGCGGCACCAAAGCCCACGATGGCCGCCACATTTTCTGTGCCTGCGCGTCGGCCACGTTCCTGGTGACCGCCTGTGATGAAGGGCTCCACCGTCACACCCCGCCGGATCCACAATGCACCGGCGCCCTGGGGTCCATACACCTTGTGTGCACTGAAGGTGGCCAAATCACACCCCAAGGCCACCACATCGATGGGCAAACGGCCGAAGGCCTGAACCGCATCGACGTGCAACATTACATCACGCTCGCGGCAAAGCGTCGCGATGGCAGACAGGTCTTGGAGAACCCCGGTTTCGTTGTTGGCCCACAACACCGAGACCAACGACGTCTCGTCGGTCATTGCCGACGCGATGCCGTCGAGGGACACACGGCCCCGGGAGTCCACAGGAACAATCGTACAGTTTGTAGCCTGGACGGCGGCCAACACGGAAGGGTGCTCGACAGCGGTCGTAATCACGTGACCCGGTCGCCCTCGCACGGCCAGATGATTGGCTTCGGTCGCTCCAGCGCAAAAGACCACCTCTTTGGCCTGCGCCCCAATGACGGACGCCAACTGGTCTCTCGCCCTTTCCACCGCGTCGCGAGCCGCCCTGCCCTCCGCGTGCACACTGGACGCGTTCTGGGGCGTCCCCGGCCGCAGCCATCGCTGCATGGCATCATACGCCTCGGGGCTAATCGGCGTCGTCGCGTTATGGTCCATGTAAATTCGCACGGGCGGAGAGTGCCCCATTTTTTTGGAAAGGGTCAAGGCAAACCCACTCCCATCTTGTGCGACACACTGATATACTCCTCTGCGATGACCGATTCCCCGACCCCCCGATTTCTGCTGCTGCAAGCGCGTCGACCGGAAGATCCCACGGCGGCCCACGAGCATGCGTGTTTCGCCGAATCTCTGAACGTGTCCTTGGGGGATATCCAGGTCCACAACCTCCTGAGCGGTCCACCCTCGCAAGAATCCATGGAGAATCGACTGCTTTTGGTCGGGGGCTCCGGGGAGTTTTCCGTGCTGGACAAGCATCCCTTCGTCCGCACGTTCTTACAGTTCCTGGACCAGGAAGTCCTGCAACGAAAACGACCCACATTTGCGTCTTGCTTCGGTTTTCAGGGGTTGGTCATTGCGGGTGGAGGGACTGTCATTCACGATTCACCCAATACGGAAGTGGGAACATTCAAGATCACTCTGACCAATGCCGGCTGCAAAGACCCGCTCTTGGGCGCACTGGCACCCTCGTTCAATGCCCAAGAGGGCCACAAAGACCGGGCCGATCAATTGCCGGCAGGCATCACCAACCTGGCCTACTCGGAGCGAGCTCCGTTTCAAGCCTTTCGCGTAGACGATGCGCCCATCGTGGCCACCCAATTCCATCCCGAACTCAGCCGTGCGGCCAACACCAAACGGTATCTCTGGTATCACGAGCGATATGGGCAGGCGAATGTTCACGAGGACGATGTCCTGTCCACAATGGAAGAGACCCCCAAAGCCACCGCGTTGTTGCGGCGATGGGTCGGTGAGGCCACTTCCCAATAGATTCAAGGCCCTCCCTACCTCGATTTTGCAGAATCACACCTTGCTGGGGTGTCGTGACCCGGAAAAGCTGACACCAATGTCGCATTTCATTCGGCCGGATTTTACAGTAATCGGCAAGCTGAACCCTATTCCGAACGATGGTGCGGATTTTGCTATCTAAAGGGATAGCGGCTCTCACAACGCCCTTTGGAGTCTTGATATGGCCCGATCACACAATGCACGGAATGCGACCCACAGCACTCCTCAACAAATTGGATGGAGCATCCTCTTTGTCCTTGCGGCATTGGTCATCGCCACATTCCTGGGGCCCCCGAGGCATCGGTTGCAGGCCCTGATCTCCTTCGCGGAGTCCAGCATTCAGCCGGGTACACCCACGGTAGGCCAAACCAACATCGTGGCAGGAATTCGACTAATGCCGAGTGTCGAATAAGCGGTCTGCAAGCTCTTCGGCTTCCCGAGTGCAGTCGTTGATGCCGACCCCTCGAAAAGCATTGCCAGTCACAAACAGCCCGGGCCACTGAGAGCAGGCCTGTTCCAACGCCTCCACACGATCCAAGTGACCCACCGTATACTGCGGTATCGCCCGGTCGTAGCGCCTCACGTGCACCAAGGCAGGATCACCTTCCAGCCCCAACACAGTGTCCAACTCGGCACGAACCAACGCCACCATGGATGCGTCGTCCAGAGCCACCCGCTCACCTGCACGGGCCCCACCGACCATGGAACGAAGCAGCACGTGGTTGTCCGGAGCACGTCGACCGGGGAAAACACTCGAGGTCCACAAACAGCCCAAGATCTTTCGACTCTCTTGATGGGGAATCAAAAAACCAAACCCGTCCAGCGGGTGTTGGACCGCGTCTCGATGGAACCCGAGCGCCACGACGGCCACAGAAGCGTATGGAATGCTGTTGAGTGGCTCACTCAACGCCTTGTCCAACGGCGCCAAGAGAGCCGCCGCACGATAGGCCGGGATGGCTAGAATCACACAATCCGCCGATTCACTGGCACCCGCGGCGGTGACCACGGCCCAGCGATCATTTTCACGTGACAGGGACACCACCGGGGAATTGCAATGAACATTCGGTGCCAACGCTTGTGCCAGTGCCTTGGTTAAGGTGCCCATCCCCTCCGAAAACGAGGTGAGTCGTCCCCCTGGACCGGCCGCGCCACCCTCCTGTGGTCCGCGCTTCTTGCGAAGCTTACTCGACGCCCGAATCAAGCTGCCGAATTCGGTCTCCAACTCATGCAATCGGGGGAACGTAACCCGTAGACTGAGCAGCTCGGGATCGCCCGCAAATACGCCGCTCACAAACGGATCGATCAGACGTTGTGCGACTTGCGTTCCCAGCCGGCGACGGGCAAACGCTGCCACCGTCTCATCCACGTCCGTTGCGCGACCTACCCACCGCTCACCCAGCACCCGTAGTCGCCCACCCAACGTGAGAAGACCGCTGCGAAGAAAGGCGCCGGGGGTGGTCGGCAGCTCGTGCAGTCTTCCCTTGATCATGACAAAGCGTCGGCGGGCCGCGTCGCTGGAGGTCAACACTTGTTCGGACAAGCCCAACCGCCGAATCAGTGCCAGGGTGTGTGGTTTGGAATCCAAAAAGCCATTGGGGCCACCCTCGCACAAGAAACCATTGCTTGGCGTCGTTGCGATGGTTCCTCCGATCGCTTCGCCAGCCTCTAGAACAACGATGTCGTTGGATTGATTCGCGTCACGACTGCGCTCGTGCAAAGCATACGCCGTTGCAAGACCTGAGATTCCACCGCCGACCACAACGATCTTCACGGCTGGATGGTTGCACGGCGTGTTCAAACCGGTCAACATTAGGTACTCATGAGCACAACGCCGACCATTGGTGTACTGGGTGGCGGATCCTGGGGCACAGCGCTCGCCCACCTCGTCCGGTTGAATGGGCACCCAACCCTTCTTTGGTTGCGCGACAAAAAGATCGCTCGTGCCATCACGAACGACGGAGAAAACCCCCGTTATTTGCCAGACATGCCCTTGTGTGACGGTATCGAAACCACCCTCAATATTCAAAAGATTACACAGCGCTGTGAAATCATCTTATTGGCGGTCCCAACCCACGCTATGCGTAACCTTTTGCGTGAATTGGGAGAAAGCCTCCGGCCGAGTCACATCCTCATTTCGTGCTGCAAAGGCCTCGAAGCGGCGAGCGGCAAGACCATGTCCACGCTCATCACCGAGGAGACATGTTGCCTGATACACGGTGCGCTGAGCGGCCCAAACTTGGCCGCTGAAGTGCTTCGGGGCTACCCAAGCGCGACAGTGATTGCGTCTCGATACGATCGGGTGATCGCCCAAGGAACAAAGGCCCTCATGGGGCCCACGTTCCGGGTATACGGCAACAACGATGTACTCGGCGTAGAAATCGCGGGAGCACTGAAGAACGTCATGGCCATCGGTGCGGGCGTGGTCGCAGGACTGGGATTCGGAAACAACACACAATCCCTGCTGATCACCCGTGGATTGGCCGAAATACGCCGCCTCGGTGTGAAGATGGGAGCTGAGTCCACCACCTTTGCAGGTTTGGCGGGCGTCGGTGACTTGATGGTCACATGCACCAGTCCACTGAGCCGAAATCATCAGATCGGTCTACGCTTGGCCGAGGGAAAGACACTGCCTGCAATTCAAAATGAAATGACCCAAGTCGCTGAAGGGGTCAGTACGGCAAAAGTCGCGATGGAATTGAGTCGCTCGCTGGATGTCCCCTTACCCATCACCACAGGCATCTACGAATTGTTGTACGAAGACAAGCCCATTCAAGAAGTTCTGTCCGACTTGATGGCCAATCAAGCCGTTTATGAAGTGGATCGACCCATTACGCTCGCGACCTAGCCGGTCGAACTCGTTACGGGGTACTGCCCCGACTGTCTCCACGAACACCGCTAACCTCCAACGTCCATTCCCACTGTGGGGCGCCCGGATAGAAAAAATCTCTGCGAGTGGTGGAATTTGTCGGTCGAGTTGTGGTCTACTAGCAGTTAGGTCAACACTCAAAAGCAAGGATTTCTATGCTTCCTTCACTGCGACGGCTAGGAACTGTTCTCTTGATTACCGCGAGCGTCGGACTGGTGTCTACATCGACGGCCATGCCGGGAGATGTCACTGGGGACGCCCAATACTTGGCCAATGACATCATCTGCATCGCCAAATATACGGTGGGGCTCGTCAATATGGAGGAGGGCGGTCCATGTACTGTCGACCCCGATGCCGCCGATTTGGACTGCAATGGACTGGTCCAAACACCAGACATCATCGGAGTCGCCCGATTGGTCGTCGGTATTGGCTTACCCACAGACAAAGACACCGATGGCGACAACATCCACAACGCTTGTGACAACTGCCCCGACGTGGCCAACAGCGACCAATTGGATGCAGACGATAATGGCGTGGGTGATGTGTGCGACGGCACAGCCCAATGCACAACCGAGGGCACCCAGACCGGCACGACAGCCTGCGGCCTGAACAGCGAAGGCTTCTATATGCAAGACTGCACTGACGGCGCCTGGGTCGACAACATGATCTGCACCGGCACCGATGCGTGCACAAACGGCGACACCCAGACCG
>Ga0114996_10001295_pt1 | contig 33703 bp, 29 predicted proteins | sample ArcticOcean_MG_C_4_FD_87039 | JGI IMG/M metagenome (GOLD analysis project Ga0114996, IMG submission 87039) | Marine microbial communities from western Arctic Ocean - ArcticOcean_MG_CB4_134 | ecosystem: Environmental > Aquatic > Marine > Oceanic | place: Arctic Ocean: Canada Basin | collected... | reverse complement strand
TTGGAGCTGCGACTATTCCACAGGGCCGGCCGCCTGATCGAGTTGGGCAAGGCTAAGCTCGAGGAAGGGAACAAGCGGGGCGTGGCCGCGCTCTGGCGAGCGTCGGTGATATGCGCCTGGCTGTTGCCCTGAAGACGGACGACTGGGGCACCATCCTGAACGGGTGGTGCCCCAGCGGGTATCCCGAAATATGATGTCTCCCGTCGAACGCACCGACGCCCAAGTCGTCAGAGACGTGCTGTCCGGAGACCGCGACGCCTACCGGTTCCTAGTGCGCCGCTACGGATCAGTGCTCCAGGGACACGCGCTTCGGATGACCGACAACCCGGACGATGCGGCCGACCTGGTCCAGAGGGCTTTTGTGAAGGGATTCAAGAAGCTGGCAAGCTGCCGAGATCCAGACCGGGTGGGCCCCTGGCTCTTCCGCATCTTGGCCAACTTCTGCAAGGACCATGTTCGCAGCCCAAGAAGAAGCGACGTGTCAGTGACGATGCTCTCGGGGGCCCTACGCGGCGGATCCGATCCTTCGTCAGACGCCGAGGGCGCGGAGATCCGCACACGCGTTTGGGGAGCCCTGGATGCTCTGACGCCGGAGCAGAAAGAGGCGTTCGTCCTCAAGCACGTCGAAGGACGCACGTATGAAGAGATCGCGGCGGTGATGGACATGTCCGTCGCGGCACTGAAGATGAGAGTCCACCGGGCGCGAGAAGCGCTGAAGGGCCTCCTGGAGGAATACGCATGACAAACGAGATCCATCGACACTTAGACGGGGAACTCCCGGCCGAAGCGCTCGCCGAAGAGGACCGAGAGACCGTAGACGAATGGGACCGCATGGTCGCATCGTTCCGCCAGTCCGCGCCTCATGGGAGCGCGCCCACGTGGCTCGAGCAGCGCGTGATGGCGGAAGTCGAGCTCCTCCCGGAACGTGGAGTGCTAAACCGCCTGTTTGCGTGGTTGGTGAGCCCGGCTCCGGTGCGCGTCTCACCGCTTGCCGCGGCACTCGTGGCCGCCGGCGTCGTCTTCGTGCTCATGCTCCCGGGACCCGGCACGGCCGTGCCCGAGCCGGGGGCATCGACAAGTAGCGCTGTCGAGGTCGTTTATGTGCAATTCCTCCTCAACGCTCCGGCGGCGAGTTCAGTCGCCGTGGCCGGTGACTTCACCGAATGGCAGCCGTCCTTCACGCTCGAAGACCTCGATGGAGACGGCGTTTGGTCCGGCAGGGTTCCGGTGCGTCCTGGGGTCCATGGCTACATGTTCCTGGTCGACGAAACCGAGTGGACGACCGACCCGAACGCCGGCCGCTATCAGGACGACGGCTTCGGCAATCAAAACGCAGTGCTCGCGGTCGGCACGAGCAGCTGACGTGAGCGGGCGACCCTTCCTCGTGATGTGCGCCGCGACGCTGCCGGCCCTGGCCTCTGGGCCGGCCTCCGCTCAGACGGTAATGACGATTGAGCTGGGTGCTTCCCAGGTCGGTCCGCCCTCGGGGCTAGAAGGCGAGAACGCCCGCTTCGGGATGGCGGGGATGCGCCTGACTCACTACTCCCTGGGTGGCTCCGGCGTCACCGCGTCGCTGATGTTCGGACAAGCCCTCGGGGATCCGACCGGCGGGGACTTCACTGCGGCTGTCCTGGGCGGAGCGCTACGCGACGGCTGGGGCTCCGGCTGGTCGGGCAGCATGGACCTCGAACTCGTGGGCTTCCAGGTGTCGTCCCCATTTCCCTATCGGGCGTTCGCCTTGGAAGGAGGCCCCAGCGTGAGCTTCCAGAACGGTCTGGTGTCCTTCACGGGCTCGGCGGTAGGAGGAGTGGGGCGCTCGCGCGTGGAGGTCTGGCGAGTGCGGACCGGTCCCAGCCGGGTCTTCGAGGACGACCTGTGGCGCGTGGGCGGGACGGGAGAGCTGTCACTGGGATCCAGGGTCTTCCGGGTCGGGGTCAACGGAGGCGTCCACGAGAGCGCGGGCGGCACCTACAAGTCAGGAGGCGCCCGCATCATCGTTTCCGGTAGCTGGGGCGCAGTGGAGGCTCGGGCAGACATCTGGGAGACACCGCTTGCTGGCGAGGTCACCGGCCGCCGCGAAGTCACCGGCGGCCTCGTCTTCGTGGTGCCCATGTCGGGCTGGAGCATGCGGGGCTTCCTCGGGAAGAGCGAACCCGATCCGCTAACCCTGGCGGAGCCAGGCAGCGGGGGCGGCGGCATTCTTCTCGGGCGGAGCATCTTCTCGTCGGAAGACGAGAATGTGCGGAGCGTCGACGAGTTCTACGAAGTCGTCAGTGAGAGCGCCGGCAGCGCACGTGTCCGCATAGCGATCGAGGCGCCGCGGGGCGCACGGTCGGTGGCGCTGCTCGGGGACTTCACTCTGTGGGATCCCATACCGATGCGGAGAGAGGGGAGCCGCTGGGTAGCGGAACTGGACGTGGTCGATGGTTCGCACCACTACGGCTTTCTAGTGAACGATGAATGGTATCTGCCGGACGACGCGCGTGACGTCGTGCCGGATGAGTGGGGACGCCTGAGCGCGATCCTCGTGATCGAAGGAGCGAATTGAAATGAGACGCACAATCGTGATTTTGACCGCGGCCGCCTGTCTTTCGGCGGCCGGTCTTGACGCGCAGGTGACGGCGCGGGACCGAGCCCAACAAACGTTGTCGCCGGAGATGTTCCAGAACCTGTCGGCACTCGCGGACGAGATGGCCACGTCGGGTATCCCCCGTGAGCCACTCTACGTGAAGGCACTGGAGGGCACCGCGAAGCGCGTTCCCCCCGATCGCCTTCTGCCCGCCGTCAGGGTCTTCGCTGGCCGACTCGGCGAGGCGAGACGAGCGTTCGGCGGTGGCGCGACCACCCAGCTCCTTGTCGCTGGAGCCGATGCGCTCCAACGCGGCGTGTCGCCTGAGACCCTGCGATCTCTCCCGGCCGACCGGCCCCGCTCACCGATGGCGATCATGGTGCTCGCCGACCTCCTCGAGAGCGGCGTGCCAACCGACCGGGCGTTGGAGATTCTACGTGAGGTCATGAACCAGCGGATGCGGGACGACCGCATGCTCGACATCTCTGCGCGAGTCCGTCGACTCATCAGACAGGGTCTGACACCTCAGGATGCGCTCGACCGCGTTCGCGGAAACCTCCAAAGAGCCCGGGACGGGAGCCTCGGACCACCAGTGCCGCCGGGCTCGACGCCGGATATTCGGGACCGGATCCGCGACTAGAGACCCACTCCAACCCCGAGACCGAGCGTCCGGCCACCGGTAATACCGAAGTAGGGACGATAGTCGCGGTCGAGCTGGAACCAGGCACCGACCGTCGTGCCCGCGATCTTGATGATGCCAGGGAAGACGTCGACCGCGAAGCTGCGGTCCGTCCTATCGTCCCATGTCGCGCTGAAAAGCAGCGAGCCCTCCCTGTCGATCCACAATCCGGTCGACAGTGCGAACTGGGCGGACTCCACACCTACCGAATCGAGCTGGCGCTCGTACGACTCCGCCCCAATGCCGACCCCCACCTCGAGCCCGTCGTCGCGCGGTATGCTGATGCCGACCTGTGCACCGATACCCGTGCGTACGAAGAAGCGGAAGTCGTCCGTGAACCAGAGCTTCGGGCGGAAAACCACGGCTTCGCCGTTGTTGATCACGCGGGCGCCCGGAAACGTGATGGACGCTTGGCGGGGCCAGATCGTCGCGCCCAGCTTATTCGCGAAGAAGCTCGACACGCCATCGTGGTGGAAGAGCAGGATCCCGAGGGGGTCCATGATAACGGCGTCAATGAAGAGACCGGCCGTGCCGTTCTGCTGCACCAGAGGATCGTCGACGGGCGTCTCGTAAGCCTCGTTGAGAAGCACCGCAAACTGGGTGACGAGCACCGCATTCAGGGTCGCGAACGGCAAACCATGAAGGCGGTTCCACTCGAGGAGGCGTCGGTAGGCCATCCCACCCTCGATCAAGTGACCGAAATAGTTCGGGACCCATTGAGCCTCGCGTAGGTTGTCGCCGGCAAACGGGACCAAGTGTCGCTTTAAGACCGACCCCCATCCGCCCGCCTGCTCCATGGCCTTGCCCGGGCGGGTGATGGACGCCCATACGGCGTCCCAGCCATAGGGAAACGAGAAGATCGCGCGGTCTCGGCCCTGCCACTGGGCCACCGCGAAACCCTTATTCAAGATGATGTCGAAGGGACCGGCGTATGCGTCGGTGCCGTAGTCGCGGCCCTTGTTGAAGAAGTAGCGGTGCTCAGTGGTGTCGGTGAGCTCAGAAGCCCCGGAGGGTGAAGCGACGGAATCGACAGGGCGGGCCTGCGCGTCCAGTCCGGCCACCCCGGTCGAAAGCGCCACCATGGCGAGAACCGCAGGGAGCACCTTGTGCCCGACGAACAACATTTTCGGGCGGGTCACCGCGATGGCCCAAGGAGGACGGTTACGATCCGGCCTCTACGTACAATTCGCTCCCGGCTCCGCGGAACTCCTCGGCCATCTTCTTCATGCCGACGTCTGATGCGTCCTCCACCGCCAGCCCTTGCTCGGCCGCGAAGCGACGGATGTCGTCGGTGATCTTCATCGAGCAGAACTTCGGCCCGCACATCGAGCAAAAGTGAGCGACCTTGGCGCCCTCGGCGGGAAGCGTCTCGTCGTGGTACTCCTCGGCCGTAATCGGGTCTAGGGCGAGGTTGAATTGATCGCGCCACCGAAACTCGAAGCGCGCCTTCGAGATGGCGTTGTCCCAGTCCTGCGCGTGCGGGTGTCCCTTCGCCAGGTCGGCGGCGTGCGCCGCGATCTTGTAGGTGATGACGCCGCGCTTCACATCGTCTCGGTTGGGAAGGCCCAGGTGCTCCTTGGGCGTCACGTAGCAGAGCAGCGCCGTGCCGTACCACCCGATTTGGGCGGCTCCGATGGCCGAGGTGATGTGGTCATACGCCGGAGCGATGTCCGTGGTGAGCGGCCCGAGTGTGTAGAACGGAGCCTCTTCGCACCACTCCAGCTGCTTTTCCATGTTCTCTTTGATGAGGTGCATCGGGACATGTCCCGGACCTTCGTTCATGACCTGCACACCGTACTCCCAGGCCATGCGGGTCAGATCTCCCTGAACCTTCAGCTCCGCGAACTGCGCTTCGTCGTTCGCGTCTGCAATGGAGCCAGGCCGTAACCCGTCTCCCAGCGAGTACGACACGTCGTACTCGGCCATGATCTCGCAGAGCTCGCGGAAGTTCGTGTAGAGGAATGACTCCTTGTGATGCGCCATGCACCACTTCGCGATGATCGCTCCACCGCGCGAGACAATGCCGGTGAGTCGATCCGCCGTCATCGGAATGAAGCGGAGCAGCACGCCGGCGTGCACGGTGAAGTAGTCCACACCCTGCTCGCACTGCTCGATGATCGTGTCCCGATAGATCTCCCATGTGAGCTCCTCTGGCACGCCACCAACCTTCTCGAGCGCCTGGTAGAGCGGCACGGTGCCGATCGGTACCGGCGAGTTGCGGAGGATCCACTCTCGCGTCTCGTGGATGTTCGCTCCCGTCGAGAGGTCCATCACCGTGTCGGCACCCCAGAGCGTCGCCCACCGGAGCTTGTCCACCTCTTCCTCGATCGAGGAACTGACGGCCGAATTCCCGATATTGGCGTTGATCTTCACCTTGAAGTCGCGGCCGATGATCATCGGCTCCAGTTCCGGATGATTCACGTTCGCGGGAATGATCGCGCGCCCGCGGGCAACCTCACGGCGTATCATATCCGCATCCATCCCTTCGCGGATCGCGACGAACTCCATCTCGGGTGTGATCTCACCCTTCCTGGCGTAAGTCATCTGCGTCACCGAACCCGATCCGCGCACCGTGCGCCGCTCGAGACCCTTCGGCATCTCCAACCCGGAGTCCAACGCTCGCGAACGCCCGGTCTCAGAGACGGACCGCCCGAGGATCCATTCGTCACGAATGGAGGGTAGGCCCTGGCGTACATCCACGTTACCCGGTCCGCTCGTGTCGTAGACGCGAAGCGACGGCTCACCCCCGGAGAGATTGATCTCCCGCACGGGAACACGGACTCCGTTCGGTCCGTCCAGGTAGGCCTTTGTCGAGTTGGGAAAGGCTCCCGGATAGTCGGTACCGACGTCCCCGGACTCGTGGGCTACGCGACCATCGCCGTTGCTTGGGCCTACATCACTCATTTCCTCTCCTCTCTCATGACTTCAATGTGAGGGCGGAAACGGCGATACGGCCGTCCGCATCAGCGAATCGGCCGCCGGGGAACTGGCTTTCGCCAAATTCCGCCGCGCTCCCTCCGCCGGTCTGAACCGGTTCAGGTTCCAAGGGTCGCTCTCAATCCTGTACCAACGGGATGCCCCTGGCGGCTAGTTCTGAAGCTAGATCATCCTCCCGAGTAGCGGGAGGCCCGAGGTCGACAGGCATCGGCACGGACCCTTGCGGGGTGTCGGACAGACCTCGTGACCGCCCACCTCTTCGTAAAGCCCGCCTGTGAAGCCCATCCACGCCCACATTGCCTTGATCCTGGCCCTGTTATCGGTGCCCGGCGTCTCAAGCGCGCAGGCGCCAGCCGGAGGGTCGTCCGGTGGCCTCTGGTGGGAAGTCTCTGCCGCTGCTGGGGGAATGAGGCTCTCCTGCTTGCTCTGCGATCCGACCCGCGAGCTCGGACCCACGGCGAGTGCGGCATTCGGGACCTACGCCGGGCCCAGCGTGCGGATAGGGCTAGAGGCCGGCGGATGGGCAAACGACGACGAGGACGTCCGGGAGAAGGTCTATCGTGCAGGCCTCGTCGGGCAGCTGCACCCCCGACCCGGAAGCGGCCTTCACCTGATCGGTGGCCTGGGCTGGTCCGGGTACCGTGCTGAGCTGTTCAGCTACGACGCCCTGCGGTTGACCCTCGGGGCGGGCTGGGACCTGCCGCTCATCGGCAATTGGGTGGCCGGCAACCGTGTGCTGCTGGACGCCTCGTCCTTCGCGTCCCTGAAGAACGACGCTGGCACGGTAGCGACGTCGGTCGGCCTGAGCGTGCTCACCTTTGGCGTATATGTGAGGAAGCAATGACATTGAGAGCGAAGAAGGCGTTGGTGGCCGTCGGAATTCTGGTGGCCACATCGTGCGGTGTGGAGGATCCGGTCTTTCCCGACGTGTCCTTGGCGACCGGTGACGCGGTGGCGTTCGGCGTGTGGTCACCCGGCCCGAATGACACCTGCTCAGCCGAGATCCACGACCAGTACGCGGCCCTGGGACCGGATGGTCTGCGGTATCCCACCTGGCACCCACCTTCGGATCCAGCGACGGGGTGCACCTTCGGGCACGAGCACGGCCGTGACCCATCCGGGTCGGATCTTTACGGCCTCGTCGGACCGATACCCTTTGGGTACGCGAACCAGCATCTGGAGGCGGGCGGCTTCGGCGCCCCGAGGAACGAAGATCACGTCGGGCACAAAGTCGAGTGGGAAAACGACATGCTCATGAGCGTGGGCGACGGTGGCTCGGCCGCGATCGCCATCGCGTGTGATTTGCTCGTGAAGATGCACCAGGGAACGCATTCGCCAGATGCCTTCGCGAACAACATGCACGAGGTCGCCTACCACGTACGTTGCTCGGATGACACGGGCTTCAGCATCACGGTCCTTTCTCCGATCGGCACGGCCGGCGAGTTGGTGGCCGGCTGCGACCGGGATCGGCACATCCCAGCCGGTACGCCGAACCCCCCGATCTCACCCGATGGCGGTGGGAAGCGCGCGATTCCCGACGCGGCCTGTGTCCAAGAGCGGATCTTGAGTCCATCCGACGGGCGCCCCCGCTTCGATTCCGCGCTGCGTGAAAGCTGGGAGATCAGCGTCTCGCTCCGCACAGCGGAAAACCGTTCGCTCGCGTCTTTCAACCCGTACTTCCAGGTGATGGACCCGAGCAGGTTCTACGATGCCGGCGCGGCCGGAACAGTCGGGCGCCCAGTCGACCTCTGCTACGTGGCTGGCGTGCAGGGAGAGGATCGCTGCGAGGGTCTCCCGTCGGATACGCTCTCGTGGGACGATCCCCGCTCGCCGTTCAAGGGAGTCCGTCGGTTCGTAGACGTGAACTCGAATCGGATCAGGAACTCGGAGGGCCCGTCGGTCTGGTACACCGACTCCCTCGGCAAAAACGGCCGGACGGAGCCGTTCCCAGGATCTATCCGGCAGTGGCTCTCGGTCCACGACAACCAGACGTACGACCTCCACGGACCCGTGATCGGCCGCGACCGCGATTACGACGGTCCGGGCGTGCACGCCCCCAACTGATGGGTATTCGCCCAATGCGCTCTCCACGCTGCCTCTCGACCGCGATCCTGCTCGTGCCCGCTCTCTGGCTAGGGGCCCCCGCGGCGGCGATCGCACAGATCACGTGGGATACGCCGCGCATGATCGGTCCTGAAAGCCCGACAGGGTTCGGCCTCTACTGGGTCCGCTCGGCGGCGCTGGGGCCCGAAATGGACGCCGTGATGGCCACCTTCGGCATTCCTGGAACCGGCGGGGCCGTCTCCTTGAGAGGAGGGGCAGCCGTGGACGAGGAGGACGCCTTCTCGGTCTTCGGTGGCATCGACGTGCACGCTCCGATCGCCCGGCACACGGAGGACCAACCCCTCGACCTCGAGTGGACCGCCGGCATCGGAGCCGGAGCACCCACCCGCGGAGAACGCTATGCCATCGTAAGCCTACCGATGGCTATCAGCGCGGGGCGGAGCTGGTCCTCCGGGTCGGTCTGGCTGGCTCCGTACGTCTCGCTCGGGGTGTCGCTCGACCTCAATGTGGGAGCGGACGCGCCGGAGGAAGAATTCGAGTGGTCCCCCACCGCGGATCTTGGGCTCGATCTCGCCCTCGACCCGGGACGTCGCTTCATCGTTCGCGTCGGGGCCTCGCTCGGTGATAGACATGCATTGGCGGTCGGGCTGGATGTCCGGTAGCCCACCCGCCTAAGCGCTTCGGCCAACAGGGATCCTTACGAACTAAGCTCCAGTAGCACTTGTTACCAGGAGTCGTTCTTCATCCCTCGGGTGCCGTCGATGCGTTTTACCGCTGTCAGTCTCGCCCTCGTCGCCGGGATGGCCTGGGGCCACGCTGAGGCCCACGCCCAGGCCGCACAGGGCGTCCAGGAGTTCCTCGCCGCCGTTCGGAACGGTGGTGGCTGGGTCAGCGTCCCCATCGTGGCCGGTCGCGGGGCAGTCAGCACCGTTACGCTCCCGACCATGGGCCTGAATCTCGCCGGGTGCATCAACGTCTGGGAGGGCCATTCGGGCGGGTGGGAGATCCGCGCTCGGGACACTATCGGAGAGGCATCGCTCGAGGTCGCGTCAGCACCTGGGGAGGGCGCCAGGTTCGCGCACAAGTTCGGGCTCAGATCGCAGCTTGAGTTCGACTTCCAATGGAGCGAGCCCCGTGATACGACGCTCTTCCTGTGGGTTGGCCTGGACCGTGAGGACGACGGGCCCGACGAGGCCTGTACGCCGAAGTAGCCTGGCCACCGAAACGCAGGAGGTCGAGTAGTGAGGAAGGTCGCGGCAACAGTCTCGCTTTTGGTCACGGCCGCGTTGACCGCGTGCGCGAGCCCGAACACCGACGTCGAGCCGGCCTTCTCCAGGTCTCTCCCCGGCCCTGCCGCCTACCTCCCTAGGTCGCACTCGCACAACGACTACGACCAGAAACGGCCGTTGGTCGACGCTCTGGAGCGCGGCTTCGCGAGCATTGAAGTCGATGTCATGCTGATGGACGGGGAGCTCCGCGTGGGGCACGGCGAGGAGGACGTTGAACCGACCGGCACGCTCGCTGGGCTCTACCTGGATCCCCTTCGGGACATCGCTCGGCGCAACAGAGGCTGGGTCTACGCACCCTCCGACCCACCGCTTCAACTGCTGATCGACGTGAAGTCTGAGGCGGACGCGACCTACCGCGCCTTGCTCGAGACGCTCGATAGGTACGCGGACATCCTCACGACGTGGACTGGAGAGAGCCCCAGGCGGGGACCCGTAACCGTAGTGCTCTCGGGCAACCGGGCCATCGGGATCATCGCCGGCGAGGGGTTGCGCTACGCGGCTATCGACGGGCGAATTGGAGAGGACCGCTCGACTCTGTCTCCGGAGGCCATGCCCATCGTGAGCGTGGACTGGGAGAAGCTCAAGCCCTCGGGTCGCGCGGAGAGACTCGCGACGGCTCAGTCCCTAGTCGCACAGCTCCACTCGGAGGGCCGGAAGGTGCGTTTCTGGGGCACGCCGGAACGCGAGGACTTGTGGCGATCCCTCGTCGCTATGGACGTCGACTATATCGGGACCGACGATGTCGGGCGGCTCGACCGTCTCTTGCGGGCGGTGGGTAACGCGAATCCGCGCCCGATCGACGACTGAGGCCTGGCCCGGAGGGCCTTCCTACTTGCCCTTGATCGCTCCGATCAGCTTGGCCAGCGGATCGTAGGACCGATCGACGATGCGTTCCTTAAGAGGGATGATCGCGTTGTCGGTGATCGTGATCCCCTCGGGGCAGACCTTGGTGCAGCACTTGGTGATGTTGCAGTACCCGATGCCGAGCTCGTCCCGGAGGGCCGCCACGCGGTCCCCGGTGTCGATCGGATTCATCTCGAGGTTGGCCGCATACACGAAGTGCCTGGGGCCCGCGAACTTGTCGTGCATGGCGTGGTCCCGCAGCACGTGGCAAACGTCCTGGCAGAGGAAACACTCGATGCACTTTCTGAACTCCTGAGGGCGATCGACGTCGTACTGATCCATGCGCCACGAGCCGTCTTCGCCGGTCGGAGGGGCGGGTTGGAACCTCTGGATCGACGCCTTCACCTCGTAGTTCCACGACACGTCGGTTACGAGGTCCCGGAGCACCGGGAACGCCCGCATCGGCTCGACGGTGATCGGTTTGTCCTTCGGCAATTCGTCCACCTGTGTCATGCACATGAGCCGCGGGCGCCCGTTGATTTCGGCGGAGCACGATCCGCACTTGCCTGCCTTGCAGTTCCACCGGACGGCCATGTCGTACGCCTGCTCTGCCTGGATCTGATGGATCGCGTCGAGCACGACGTACCCGTGCCCGACGTCAACCTGGTAGCTCTGCATCTCGCCGCCTGAGGCATCGCCACGCCAGACCCGGAACTCGGTGGTCGCCATCAGTCCTGCTCCTCGATGATGTCCTTGAGATCCTGCCGCATCGGGGGAATTTCCTCACGGCGGATCTCCATCTCACCGGTCGTCCCCTTCTTGATCACGTGATTGAAGGTCGCCCATGCGGGGTCCTTCGCCAGATAGTCGATGCGTGAGTGCGCTCCACGGCTCTCTTTCCGCTCCCGTGCCGCGAGCGCCACTGCTTCGGCCACGGTGATCAGATGCTGTAGGTCGAGCGTAGTATGCCATCCGGGATTGAATTCTCGGCTCCCGCCCGCGCCCATGGCCTCGGCCCTGGCCTTGAGCCCCTGAATCTGGTCGGCGGCCTCAGCAAGTTCCGTCTCCTCTCGCGCTATACCCGCCTTGTCCTGCATCAGCTTCTGCAGCTCGTACTGTAGACGATACGGGCCGACGTCAGCCCCAGGATCCTTTTCGAGGGGAGCGAGCGCCTCGTGCGCGGCTGCTTCGATTTGGTCCTTTCCTATGTCGGCAGGCCCGCTGTCCTGAGCAAATCGCGCTGCGGACTCACCGGCGCGCTTACCGAAGACCAGCAGGTCCGATAGCGAGTTGCCCCCTAGTCGGTTCGCCCCGTGCAGCCCACCGGCGCACTCCCCCGCGGCGAACAGCCCGCGGACAGTCGGACACATCTGCGTATCCGGATCCACACGGATGCCGCCCATGACGTAGTGCGTCGTCGGCCCCACCTCCATCGGCTCCTTCGTGATGTCGATGCCCGCCAGCTCTTTGAACTGGTGGTACATGCTTGGAAGCTTCTTCTTGATGTGCGTTTCGGAGTCCTTGATGTTCTCCTTGATCCACGCGATGTCCAAGAAGACGCCGCCGTGGGGGCTGCCGCGACCTTCCTTGACCTCCTTTACGATCTTCCGCGCCACATGGTCTCGGGTGAGTAGCTCAGGTGGACGCCGCGCTTCCCGGTCGCCAATCACGTAGCGCCAACCCTCCTCCGGGGTGTCCGCTGTCTGGCCCTGGTACAGCGGCGGGACGTCGTCGAACATGAAGCGACGGCCCTCGCTGTTCTTGAGAATGCCGCCCTCGCCGCGAACACCCTCCGTCACGAGAATGCCGCGGACGCTCGGCGGCCACACCATGCCTGTCGGGTGAAACTGGACGAACTCCATATCGACCAGCTCGGCGCCGGCGTGGTACGCCAGCGACTGGCCGTCTCCCGTGTACTCCCAACTGTTGCTGGTCACCAGGAACGCGCGACCAATTCCGCCAGTCGCCAACACCACTGCCTTGGCCTTGAACACCTTGAAGCGGCCCTTCTCACGGTCGTACGCGAAGGCGCCAATACAACGGTCCCCGTCTAAGAGGAGCTTCGTGACCGTGACCTCCATGTGGACGTCGATACCCTGATGGATGCCGTGGTCCTGGAGGGTGCGGATCATCTCTAGCCCGGTCCGGTCGCCCACGTGCGCCAGCCGCGGGTACTTGTGCCCGCCAAAGTTCCGCTGGTTCATGCGACCGTCCTTGGTGCGGTCTAGCAGAGCGCCCCACGACTCCAACTCCCTCACTCGATCGGGTGCCTCCTTGGCATGTAGCTCCGCCATCCGCCACGCGTTCAGGTACTGCCCACCGCGCATCGTATCCGCGAAGTGCACCATCCAGTTGTCGCGCTCGTCAGCGTTGGCAAGCGCAGCGGCGACGCCACCCTCCGCCATCACGGTGTGCGCTTTGCCAAGTAGCGACTTGCAGACCAATCCGACGGAGGCACCGGTCGAGGCCGCCTCTATCGCGGCCCTCAGCCCTGCGCCGCCGGCCCCGATGATGATGACGTCATGCTCGATGAGCTCATGCTCGGCCATTAAAGGATCCTCCAGTCGACCCAGATCCCCATGGAGCAGAGGCGGACGTATACATCGGTGAAGGCCACCCAGAAGAGGCTGAACCAGGCAAACCTCATGTGACGCTTGTTGCACCAGCTCACGCAGTCATACGCGGTCCGGCGGACCGGGCGCCCCGCGAGCCTGTCGATCACTCCTCCCACGAGGTGCCGGAGGGAGTGGCAGCCGAACGTATATAGAGAGAGCAGGCTCACGTTGGTCACCAAGACCAGCGTCCCGATGCTGAACCCAAACTCCTCACCGCCCGCAGCGGTCCCGAACCAAAGGGCCGTCCAGGCATCGTGCGCCAAGAAGATCAGTAGGGCGAATGCAAAGGGGAGCGTGTACCGGTGGATATTTTGGAGGATGGTGGGAAAGTGCCGCTCACCGATGTAGCTGTTGCTCGGCGGCCCTACCGTGCACGAGGGAGGCCCAGGCCAGTACGCCTTGTAGTAGGCACCCCTGTAGTAGTAGCACGTGAGCCGGAAACTCACCGGGGCCCACATGACGAGCCACGCCGGGGAGTACGGTAGGAAGCTGGGCCACCAGCCGGGAAAGGCCCCGAAAAGCGCATGCTCCGAGACTGCCCCCACTGGATGCCAAAGCTCAGGCGAGTAGAACGGCGACAGCAGATTCCCGACGTGGTAGAACTGTCCTTGATAGACCGCCCAGGTCGAGTACGCGATGAAGGAAGCGAAGGCGAGGCCGACGGCTAAGGGCTGAATCCACCAGGCATCGGTTCGAGTGGTCTCACCGAACGGCCGCTTGATGGGTAGGGCCGTGACTTTGGACGACATGGAATCCCCTTGGGGTGGTCACCGGAGCCGTGAGGCGGCGCTGCGCCGCCGTAATATGCCGCGCGAGGGACGGACGGCAACGCCTGCTGACCCGGGGGAGCTGCCCTAATCCCCGTAGAGCTCTTCGGCCGCTCGCGCCGAAACGATGAGACCTTTGATCAGAGCCGAACTGAGACCCCTGTGCTCCATCTCGTTCAGGCCGGCAATGGTGCACCCGCGCGGGGTAGTCACCCGGTCGATCTCACCTTCAGGGTGCGCGTTCTCCCGCAGCGACAGCGCCGCCGCGCCGCGCGCGGTCTGACCCGCGAGAAGCAGGGCCTCCTCAGGATGAAAGCCGATCTCGATCCCGCCTTGTGAGGCTGCCCGCACGCATCGGAGGAAGAATGCCACGCCGCAGGCACATAAAGCCGTAGCCGGCCCCATCATGTCTTCGGCGATCACCAACGTCTTGCCCACGAGTTCGAAGAGGCCTTCGGCCTCGGACAGCGCCTGTTCGGACCCAGGCCCCGCCGAGAGGCAGGTCATCGATTCGCCGATTGCCACCGCCGTGTTCGGCATCGCGAGCACGAGCGGTACCGCGTCTCCAACGACCGCGCGGATATGCGATGTAGAGACCCCTGAGACCACGGATACCAGACGATGACGGTTGGCGTCGAGGTCGCCGGCGATCTCCGCGAGCAGCGCGTCGAGTTGCTGGGGTTGCACGGCGAGAATGATCAGTTCGCTCCCACGAACGGCCACCCTGTTGTCCGCGCCGGTCTGAAAGCCTGACTCGGCCAGGTCCGAGAGCTTCTCGCCCTGGCGCCTCGTCAGATAGATGTCGGACGCGGGAAATCGCCCAGCCCCAACCCATCCAAGGGCCAGAGCGCGACCGAGATTGCCGCCGCCCAGGATCGCTATCTTGCTCATGCGGACTTCGATGCCTCCTCGGCCTGTCGCTCCTGTCTCACCTTCTTCGCCACGGGTTCGGGCGCCGCTTCGTACCCAGCGCGCTTACGGGTGTGATGCCCGCGTCCCTGGGTAATCGACCGCAAGGTCGCGGCGTACTTGTACAGCTCTGACTCCGGAACCATCGCCCGTACGGTAGTACGGCCGCCCGCCGGCTCCATGCCCTGTACCTTACCCCGCCGCGAAGTCAGGTCGCCCATAATATCGCCGACATATTCGTCGGGTGTCGTCACCGCTACCTCGACGATGGGCTCCAACAGAATCGGGGAGCACTTCTGCGCGACCGCCTTGAAGGCCTGAACACCCGCCAACTTGAAGGCTATATCAGACGAGTCGACCGCGTGGTACGAGCCGTCGTAGCACTCCGCGGCAAAGTCGACTAGCGGATACCCTGCCACGATGCCACGCTCAGCCACCTCCTGAATCCCGCGATTGACGGAAGGGACGAACTTGCCGGGAATCACGCCCCCCTTGATTGCGTTCACGAATTCGTAGCCCGTGCTCGCCTGACCCGGCTTCAAGCGAATCCAACAGTCGCCGAACTGACCTCGCCCGCCCGATTGCTTCTTGTGGCGCCCCCGCCCCTGGGCTTGCCTCGTGATGGTCTCTCGGTACGCGATCTTCGGTTGCTCGGTTTCGACATGGACCCCGTACTTGCGGGCCATGCGCTCGAGTTGGATCTCGAGGTGCAACTCCCCGAGCCCTCGCGCGATCGTCTGGTGGAGTTCTGAGTTGAAGAAGGCCGAAAACGTCGGATCCTCCTCGTGGAGCTTGGGCAACACCTCGCCGAGCTTGTCCTCATCTCCACGCGTCACGCCCCTGATGGCGACCGCCGTATCGGCGGGCGGGAAGGCGATTGGCTCGAGGGCAACCCGCTTTCCCTTAGTGCATAGCGTGTCGTTCGTGTGAGTGTGCTTGAGCTTCGCCACCACACCGATGTCGCCAGCGTGGAGGGTCGCGACTTCGTGGCGCTCCTTTCCCATTGGAATGCTGAGATGGTTCAGCTTCTCGGAATGGCCGTCCGAGGCGTTCACGACCTCGGCGCCGTTGGAGACTTTCCCGGAGAAGACCTTGAAGAAGGAAAGCTCACCGACGTGGGGCTCCGCCGCGGTCTTGAAGACGAGAGCTGCGAGCGTCCCTCTGTCATCGGCGATGAGCTCCTCGTCCCCGACAACCTCTGCTCTCGCCTCCAGAGGGCTCGGGCATAGCTCCACGATCTTGTCGAGAAGGGCTCTCATGCCGTAGGTGAGCGGGGCGGCGCCGCAGAAGACGGGGAAGATCTCGCTGCGCGCAACACCCTCGTGCATCGCCGCGATCGCCTCCTCCCTCGTGATCTTGCCTCCCTCCACATAACGCTCGAGCAGGGCTTCGTCGGTCGTCGCCAGGGTCTCTTGGAGCTCAGTCTCCCACTTGTGCTCCACATCCCGCACCGATTCGGGAATGTCCCGGTCGTCGTACTCACCTTTGGTGGTGCCCTTCTGGTAGATGTGCGCCCGCTCGCTGAAGAGATTCACGATCCCCTCGAAGGCGAGGCCTTCACCCACGGGAATCTCGACAGGAAGAGCCTTCGAGCTCAGGCGCGCATTGATCTGGTCGAAAGCCCGATCGAAGCTCGCATGCTCCCTGTCCATCATCGATACGAAAAAGATCCGGGGAATGCCCCGCGCCTCGCAGTAATCCCAGACGCGTTCCGTGCCCACCTCGACCCCCGAAGTGGCGCTGACCACAATGATCGCCGCGTCCGCCACGCGGACGGCCGAAAGAGCCTCGCCCGTGAAGTCGAGGTACCCCGGGGTATCGAGCAGATTGATCTTCGCGTCCTTGTGCTCTACGTAAGTCGGCGTGAGCTGGATCGAGATTCCGTGACTGAGTTCCTCGGGAGCGTGCATCGTGAGCGCCTGCCCGTCGTCCACGCTTCCGTGGCGCTTCGATGTGCCCGAGACGAAGCACAGCGATTCGATCAGGCTCGTCTTGCCCGCGCCACCGTGCCCCAGCACAGCCACGTTTCTGATCTGTCCGGTGCCGTACTCTTTGGCCGATGCCATCCGGAATCCTCCGAGAGCTCCGATGAATCGGGCCCGGCGCCAGCTCGGTCGAAACCGGCGGCGGCGGGCCCTTATCCGATTCCGCGGGTGGTCTCACCCAGCGGTTGAGGGATCGGGATTGTAGAGGGGCTGTCGAGCGGCGGCAAGGCGCCCGTCGAGCGGCGGCCCGCCCGCCTCGTTACTACTTGGGGCGGAACGCGTTACCCATGATCTGAGGGTCGAACAATCCGGTTTCGCCGGTCATCGCGTATCGATAAAGCGCCGCCATGTAGATGCCGTTCAGCGCGGACGCAACCAGCGCCAGCATGATGTAGCCAAGCACCATCACGCCGACTGCGGCGAGGATCGCCACCCCCATTCCAAGCGAGGCCATGCCCATGATGATCGCAATATTCAGGATCGTCCAAGCCACACCGACCAAGGCGATTGCCCAGCCCAATCCGAAATTCCCGATGACCTGCTCGCCCCAAGTGCGCTTGAAGATCATGGCGCTCTCCTTCACCGCGTCGATCGGTCCGATGTTCTTGGTGACCAGAATCGGAACGGTGAGATAGGTGGTGAGCGTCCAGGCCATGCCCGTAAGGCCCGCCGCGATCTTACCCAACCACCCGGCGCGCTCGGAGATGAAGCGCAGCAGCATACCCACTGTCGCCGCGATCGCGGCGTAACCGAGGATGGGCCCCATGCGCTTGGACGCAATCGCGAGGCCGTCGCTCACGGTCGGATCGCCGCCGTCCAGACGAATCAACGCGGCACCCACCAAGGCTGCGTTGAAGAAGAAGATCACCGTGTACTGGACGAAATAGAAAAGAAACCCGAAGACATAGGCCGCGTAGCTCGCGCTTTCGCCTTCAGCGAAGATCTGCGGTCCGCCGACCCAGAAAATTGGCGCGATGAAGCTGGCCGTGACCAGGATTGCCGCGATCCCCGACATAAGGGGGAACACCATCAGCTCCTTGTCGAGCTGCAGCACACGCGCGCTCGCCTTCACCAGCGCGAAGCTATTCGAGAACCGACCCGCCATCGCTCACCTCCCTGACTCGGGGACCTCAGCTTGAAGTACGCACGAAGGTGCGCCCTCCTTCACTCAGGCGGAAGAAGTTTCTCAGCGTGACGCCTGGTCGGCCTCCTGCTCGGTCGTGACCAAACGCCCCGTCGTGAGCTCCAACACGATTCGGTCGAGGTCGTAGATCTCGTCGAGCGATTCGATGATGCCGCGGATGTCGACCATCACGGAGCGGTTCAGCTCCGGCAGATAGATGTAGTCGCCCGGGAGGCTCTCGATGTTGCCGTCGAAGACCAGCCCCACGACCTCGAGATCCTGATCGAGAGCCGGGGATCCCGAGTTACCGCCGATGATGTCGGACGTCGCGACGAAATTCATCTGAGTCGACAGATCGAATGTCGCCGGAGGGTTCATCCACCGCTCCGGCAGGGCCCAGTTCTCGTCTCCCTCGTGGGAGTAGTGCCTGTCGTAGAGTCCGTACATTGTCGTGAAGGAAGGCGCCGTGGTGCCGTTGTAGTCGTAGCCGGCGACCACGCCGTCGGCGACCCGGAGCGAGAACGTCGCGTCCGGTGGGACATCGGTACCGTAGACCTCGAACCGGGCCCGTCCCAGATCGGCGGCGATCCGCCCCTCCTCTTCGAAGATCGGGAAGATGTCCTGGTACTCGAGGTACGCGGGCAGCACCCCGAGCATGATCGCGAGGGCCGGGTCGGCCATCGTGAGGGACCCGCCCTCTATTGCGGCGACCGCCGTGGCCGAGTCCTGCAGCTGAGACTGGCTCACCACAGCGCGCGCCCGCGCCTCGACCGTTGCGCCGGCGAGCGTCGCCCGAGCAATCTCGGAATCCGGGCCGTAGGCGTTCACCATGTCGCGGAGGCGGGCCTCCAGCATCAGGCGGTCCAGCTCGGGTGGCTGATTGGGGATGGACCTGATTTGCTCGAGGAGGCCCTCGACCGCCTCAGGAGGCGCTCCCCCCTGCCGGGCGCTAAGGACTTGGAATGCGAAGAAGGCCCTGAAGAGCGACGAGGAACCGAAGTCCGGGTTACCGAATCCGAGGAACGTCGTGTATGCCGGCGCCAACTCCCGCTGCTGCTCCTGGAGCCCGGCCATTTCCTCGATCAACGGTCCGTAGCGCTCAGTGAGGTCCGGCCGCGCATAGATGGCGGCCTGGAAGCTCCGCTCGGTGTCCATGCGGCGCGCCATGATGATAGGGTCCTCCAGTCCACTCAGCTGTCCGCTGATCGCCTTCAGCGAGTTAGAGAGGCTGAAGAAGGAGTTCCGCAGATCGAGCGCCTCGGCCTCCACCGGCGACGCCTCGATGAACACACGCAGAGCCTCCATGCGAGACCGGTAGAGCGCCACGACGTTGCGGTCTCCGATGTCTCGGCGGAACTCGAGCTCGGCCACGGTCTGGAGCCGACTCGTGGAGCCCGGATTCCCAACAATGAAGATCGCGTCCCCCTCACGGAGCCCGTCCTGATCGACGGGAAAGTACGCGTGGTCAGAGAGCGGCTGACCATCATCCCCGTAAATTCGAAAGAACGAAAAGTCGAGCGCATAGCGCGGAAAGGTGAAGTTGTCCGGGTCGCCGCCGAAGAACCCCATCTGCAACTCGGGGGCGACCACGAGCTTCGCATTGGTGTAGCGACGGAAGACGTAGGCCGACGTGCGACCCCCGTTGTACAACGAGACCATTTCGACCACAAAGCCGGAGTCCTCGCCCCCCCGCTCCCCTAGGAGTCGCGCTTCGATCTCCTCGAGGAGACCCTCACGCGCCGCACCTCTCTCGGCCGCAGGGAGCGCATCGAGGGCCGAGTTCACCTCGGCCGTTACGTCGATGATCTCTACGAGCTGGTCGGCTCTGAAGTCCTCGACCGCGCGCTCCTCATCAAGGTCGCGAGCGACGAAACCGTCGTCCAGAAGGGACTCCCCATCTCTGGTAATCTGTGACAGGAACTCCCTTGCACAGTGGTGGTTGGTCATCACCAAGCCGTTCGGCGAAACGAACGAGGCCGAGCAGTTCGACAAGCGAAGGGCACCCAGCCGCGCGCGTTCGAACCAGGCCTCGTCCGCGCTGAAGCCGTACGTGTCGGTGAAGTAGTCTGCCGGTGGGGCGTCGAACGTCCACATCTTCCCTTGGTCGAACGTTCCCGCGCGGACGGTGTCCAGATCGACGCCGTAGACGAAGGGACGCGGGGCAGCCGGCTCGGGGGCTGGCGCGGGCGCCTCTGGGGCCGCTGAGGGAGGGGCGGCCATGGGCGGGGGCGCCGCAGGCGTCGCAACGCCCCCTGCGCACGCGGCCAGGACGAGTAGCCCCCCAGCGGCAGTCGAAAGCGAAAGGTATCCGCGGACGGCCGACGTCGACTGCATCATGCTACCTCGCTGAAATTCTTCGAGATTAGGCCCCACTCGGGACGCGAAACGGTACGAAGCTGTGTCCGGCGGGGGCCAGTAACAAGATGACGGGAGCCGCCGATGTCTGTCAGTTGCTCCGGTGCCGCTTCGAAACCTCGTCCAGCAGCTTCAGCTCCGCAGGGGTTAGCGACGACATGCCCTCCGCCGAGATCTTGTCGAGCACCTCGTCGACCCTGTCAAAGAGCGTCGTGTCGTCACGTGGCGCTTTACCCATCGATGCTGCGCCAGGAAGCTCCTCGCCATTCTCGTCCCTCGGAACGATCGCTAACCGACGCCGTCCGGTCGCGGCCCTCTTGAACTGGCGGAGCTTCTCGCGAGGCCGCCAATCGGCCTTCAGGTACAGGAAGCCCGTAAGGACCCCGCCGAGGTGCGCGAAGTGCGCCGTGCCGCTCCCTTGGACCCCAGCCCGAGCGCCCAGGATGTCCATGACGACGAAGAAGCCCACTAAGTACTTGGCCTTCACGGGGAAGATGCCCCAGACGTAGATCGGTGCATTCGGCCAGTTCATGGCGAAGGCGAGCATGACCCCAAGGAGCGCGCCCGAAGCCCCTATGATGGAAACAGGCTGGAAGATGAAGCTGAGAGCGGCGCCACCCAGCCCGCACACGATGTAGTAGCTGAGGAACTCGTGCCCACCCCAGCGTTCCTCGAGAGGCGGACCGAAGAAGAAGAGGATCAACATGTTCACGGCTAGGTGCCAAATGTCGGCATGCAGGAACATGTACGTGACCGGGACCCACGGTCGGGAGAGCAATTCCAGAGTCGGCTGGAAGGCGAACCACTCGATGATGAAGAGTCGACCCTGCGGACCGGCTAGGTAGCTCACAAAGAAGATGGCGACGTTCGCGATCAGCAGACGCTTCACCATGGGGGTGAGCATGTAGCTGAAGCCGAAACTCCTGGTTGCGTACGCCATATCGACCCTGGGAGCCCGGGGGCCCTATCGAAGACCCCATCGGGGGGCAGGTTCCTGTGCTCGGCTCAGGTGCCAGAGCCGACTGCTTCGCTCACTTAGAATGGCCCCTGCGGCGCTTTTGCGCGAGTCCGACGATGCGGTCGCAGAGCTCCGGGAAGGAGATTCCGGCGGCCCGGCCGGCCTTCGGAAGGAGGCTGTTCGCGGTCATGCCCGGCGCGGAATTGGCCTCGAGACACCACGGAATCCCATCCCCATCCACGAGGAAGTCGATGCGGGAGTAGTCGCGCAGTCGCAGGGCGTCGTGGGCGCGCACGGCCAGCCGTTGCAGTCGCTGCGCCAGCTCGTCCGTGATGTCCGCCGGAAAGATCTCCTCGGCCATCCCCGGCTGGTACTTGCACTCGTAGTCGAAGATTTCGTTCGCCGGAATGATCTCTCCCACAGGTAGAGGGACACCCCCGACGACACCAACTGTAAGTTCTCGCCCTGGCACATATCGCTCGAAGAGGACTACGTCGTCCCACTGGAGACTCGCGACTATGGCGGCCTCCAGCTCGTCGCGGTCGTGGGCCAGTATGAGTCGCAGCGAGGAACCCCCTGTGGCAGCTTTCACGATCACTGGAAGGCCGAGCGTTCTCACGACCTCGTCTGCAGACGCCGGTGCCTCGAGCCAGTCGGGCGTGGGAAGGCCCGCCTCCCGGAAAAGGCGCTTGCTGACCTCCTTGTCCATTGCAAGGGAGCAGCCCAGCCGGTCGCTGCCGGTGTATGCGACGCCGCTGGCGTCAAGGAGGCCCTGAATCGTCCCGTCTTCTCCGCTCCCTCCATGCAGCGCGACGAAGAAGACGTCGACCTCTCTCAGATCGGGGCTCCGGATGAGCACGACCGCGTTCCCCGGATCGAGCTCACGGAGCTCACGAGGACTCGGAGGATCCGCGCCCACGCCCCCGTCCAGGAGTGAGCGCTCGTCCTCGGCCGTCAGCAGTCCTCTGACCGAGTCGATGGCTAGAACCTCGTGACCCGCCTCTCGTAAGGCATGAGCCACCTCGGAACCCGACGCCAGCGAAACTGTCCGCTCGTCCGATTCGCCCCCCATGAGGACGCCAATCCTCATCCCCCAGGCACGCCCAACGTGTCCGGTCGCGGTCGCTTTGAGAAGTGGACCGGCACCTCAGCCCACACTGAGATCCTCTTACCATCGCGACGGGCCGGCGTGAAGCGCAGAACGCGCGCGCCGGCCACCGCTGAAGAATCGAAGGAGGCATACCCCGACGACCGCAGGACCTCCACGCTGTCGACGGCCCCAACGTCGTCCACGCGAACCCTCAGGACCGTCTCACCTTCCATGTCCTGGTCCCACATGTGGAGCGGATACTCGATCGGGACATCCCCGAAGAGGGGGGTCGGTTGCTCGATCTCCCGATCCGTACTGCACCCGGCAGCCACGATTACGGCAGCAAGGCTCACGTACCGGCCAGCTCCCACTCCGCGGGTCCGATGAGTCACGTCTTTTCCCCGGGCCGAGTGAGGCTCCCCATCTCATACAAGAGCTGGAGCGCCTCCTTTGGGGTCAGGTCGTCTGGGTCGATTGCGCGTAGCCGCCGCACCAGCGGATGCTCCACCTGGAAGATGGAAAGTTGATCGGGGGGTGCTTTCGAAGGCGGACGATTCCGTCCGTGCCTGCCCAGCCCCTCCCCTCCACCGCTATGTGTTCCCTCCAGCTCCGCCAGAAGTTCCCGCGCCCGGGCAACGACCGACTGGGGCAGCCCGGCGAGGCGAGCCACATGAATCCCGTACGAGCGGTCGGCGCCCCCGTCGACCAGCCTTCTCAGGAAGACGATGCGGTCTCCCACTTCCCTCACGGACACGTTCATGTTCTTCACGCCGTCCAGGAGATCGCCGAGCTGCGTCAGCTCGTGATAGTGCGTGGCGAATACCGTCTTCGCACCGATGCGCTCGTGGATGTGCTCTGTCACCGCCCACGCGATGGACACGCCATCGTATGTTGAGGTGCCTCGCCCAATCTCGTCCAGCAGCACCAGGCTCCGATCGGTGGCCCCGTGCATGATCGCGGCCGTCTCACTCATCTCGACCATGAAGGTCGACTGTCCCCTAGCAAGATTGTCGGAGGCACCCACCCGGGTGAAGATCCGGTCCACCACGGGCAGGCGGGCCCGATCGGCCGGCACGAACGACCCGATCTGAGCGAGAAGCTGAATGAGCCCCACCTGCCGGAGTACCGTGCTCTTCCCCGCCATGTTGGGCCCGGTGAGCACCACGATGTAGCCGCCCTCGTTCAGGGCGACGTCGTTCGGGATAAACTCCTCGCGTGGCATCATCGTCTCGACGACCGGATGGCGGCCCCCACGGATCTCTAGATCGAAGCCCGTATGGACCTCGGGCAGCACGTAACCACGGCGCACCGCGACCTCGGCGAGGGTGCTGAGCACGTCGAGGGCAGCCACCCTCGACCCAGTGTCCTGGAGGCGCGTCACCGCCGCGGCCACCGTATCGCGCGCCGCACCGAAGAGCTCCGCCTCCACCCTGGCGATCCTGTCCTCGGCCCCAAAGACCTTCTCCTCCCACTCCTTAAGCTCCGGTGTGAAGTAGCGCTCGCCGTTCGACAGCGTCTGTTTGCGGACATAGTCGTTGGGCACCTTGTCGAGGTTCGACTTCGACACTTCGAGGTAGTACCCGAAGACTTTATTAAAGCCGACCTTCATCGACGCGATTCCGGTGCGCGCCCGCTCCCGAACCTGGAGCGCCGCAATGAAGTCGCGCGCGCCGTCCCTGACCGCCCGAATCTCGTCGAGCTCCTCGGACCACCCCTCACGGATCACTCCGCCCTCCGCGAGCGCTGCTGGTGGATCTTGGGCGATCGCCTCGGACAGCAAAGCGTGGACATCCTCCAGGCAGTCCAGCCCCGAGGCGAGCTCGCGGACCATTGTCGGCTCGCCCTCCATCGCGACCGCGCGGACGAGTGGGAGTACCTCGAGCGACCTCCGGAGCGCGGCCAAATCTCGGGGCGTAACCCGCCCCGTCCCGAACTTGCCGGAGAGCCGGTCCAGGTCGCTGACCTCTGCGAGCACCTCCCTTATGCGCCGTCGCTCTGCGACACCCTCGGCCAGGTCCGCGACCGCTTCCTGGCGGGCCCAGATGTCGTCTGCCACGACCAGTGGCTGAAGGATCCACTTCCTCAGGAGTCGGCCGCCCATAGCAGTTACGGCTTCGTCGACCACATCGAGAAGTGTGCCCGCCTCTTCGCCTCCTCTCAGTGGCTCGATGAGCTCCAGGTTCCGCCTCGTCATCTCGTCCAGGAGCATGACCCGTCCTGGACGCTCTATGGACACCGGCCGGAGGTGGGTGACTCCCGCCGGGCGGATCTCTTTTAGGTATTGGATCAGGGAACCCGTGGCGCTAACGATGGCCGCGTCGTCCGTCTGAAAGCCCAGACCATCTAGCGAGTGAAGACCGTATGCACCTAGCAGCGCGGCCTCGCAGCTCTCGACATCGAAGATCCAGTCTTCTCGCACGGTGAGAGGTGCGCCCTGGGCCCCGAGGACGTCCCGGCCGAGCTCGGCCAAGTTGCGCGACAGGAGCACTTCCGAGGGCTCCAGCCGACCCAACTCCGCGCTCAGCTCCGGCCCAGGCACATGACGCGTCGTGATTTCTCCCGTGGAGACGTCGAGCGCGGCGATCCCGTACCGGTCGGGCCCGTCGGACACGAGCGCCACGAGGAAATTGTTACGTCGTTGATGGAGCAGGTTATCAGCCGTAACAGTACCGGGGGTCACGGTCTCGGTCACCTCTCGGCGGACGATTCCCTTGGCCTCGGCGGGGTCCTCCACTTGGTCGCAAATCGCCACCCGGCGACCCAAACGGACTAGCCGGGACAGGTAATCGTCGAGCGCCTTGGCCGGGACGCCGGCCAAAGGCACCTTGGCCGCGGCCCCGTTGTTGCGGGAGGTCAGCGTCAGCCCGAGGAGGCGGGCGCCCTCCTCGGCGTCGCCGTGGAAGAGCTCATAGAAGTCCCCCACTCGGAAGAAGAGCAGCGCGTCGGGATGCTTCTCTTTCGCCTCCCGCCACTGCCGCATTAGCGGCGTCTCGCTCGAGGTCATCCGGGGATACTATCGCCGCACCGTCGCTTCGGGTCGTTCGTCGCGCACGATAGAGGCGGTGTACCCGCGCGCACCTACCTGCCCCAGCTGGACGTTCGCGCCTTCGCGGGCCTCGAACCGCCCGATCCGCACGTGCAAGAAAGCGCTGCCCTCGACGCTCACCATGCGGGCCGCGAGACCAGCTGCCACGAGTTCCTGGTGGAGCATGAAGGCTCGGTCCTCGTCAGCGAAGGCACCGAACTGGACGAACCACACGAGCGGAGCATCCGACGCTCGGCCCGGGCGAAACGGCGGAGTAACGTTGGCTGTCGCCGTGTCCGTCGTCACCGCGGAAGGACGTGTCGCCTGAGTAGCAGTCTGCGGTGCCGCACCCGCATTCCCGAGCCATGCCTCCGCCTCAGTGCGACTCTGGGAGGACGGGTAGTCTCGCACGAGGGTGGCCACGTGCCGGCGGGCGCCCTCGGCGTCCCCCTCGGCGTGGCCCGACTGGGCTAGGCGGAACAAGGCCTGGGGCGTATAAGGACTACTCGGATAGAGCACCGCGAGACGCTGGAAGTCGAGCTCGGCCTGCGCAGGATCGACCGTCAGTCGACCGCGCAGCCAGAGTCCGAGCTGCAGGTCACGCTGAGACGAGCCGTCTCGCGCTCCCGCCCACCACTCCATCAGCTCGACCCTGGCCTCCTCGGCTCGCCCCATGCGAGCCAGATCCTCCACTCGCCCGAGGGTCGGGGACTGCGCAACGACCGGTCCAGCCACACCAAACGCCAGGACCCCCGCCACGAGTGCCCACGCCCTCATCGTCATGCAGCCTCCGAGTAAGCTCGCTGGCTCAGCAGCCAGGTCTCAATGAAATGTTCGTCCGTGTGTGGACTGGCCTTGAGCATGCGATCCACGTCCAGGAGTCCTTGCACCGCGTGGTCGACCTCTTCCATGGTCCACTTCCTCGATTGTGACCCGAGCCTTCTGGCCAGCCACTTCTGATGCATCGGCAAGACGGCCTCGAGACCCCGCTGCCCCATCTCGACCGCGACACCCAAGCGCAACAGATGGGAAGCGAGGCCGATAACGAGGCCGACGCCGTTCTCACCCTGCCCTAACAAGACGGCGAGCGCACGACGCGCTTCCTCGAAGTGTCGCTCACCCACGAGGTCGAACCATTTCCAGCGGTCCTGCGACGGCAGCTTCGTACCCGCCGCATCCACGTCCAGGACGGTAATGCGTCCACGCGCTCCGACGAAGTCGGTGAGTTTCTCCAACTCTCGCGCCAAGACCCCCAGGGTCGGTCCGATCGCCGCGCCAAGCGCCCGGGCCGCGCCCACCTCGAGCTCTAGGCCATGGACCTTCTCCGCCCGGTCCATCAGCCATCCAGGCACGTCGTCCGCCGTGATCTCCTTGAACTCGACGGCCCGCGCCCGCCTCGCGAGCCCGCTGTAGAACTTCGCCTTGGACCCGCTCGGTACCGTGCAGCTGATGATCAACGCCAAGCCCGATGGCGGGTCGGCGACCATGCCCGTGAGGACATCGCGGGCGTGCTTGCTCGACGCGATTCCCTCGACCTCTCGAATCACGACCACCCGCCAGTCGGCCATCATGGGAGGCGTCGCCAAAACTGACGCGAGCGTCTCCGCTGACACGTCGGTGCCCCGGAGCTGATCTAAGTTGAAGTCGCGAGTGCCGGGATCCACATGAGCCTCGATCAGCGCGCGTACGGCCGCTTCCTTCCGAAACTGGTCGGCACCGTGGAGATAGAACGCGCCGCCGCTGGCGTCGAGACCCGGTACTGCGTCGTGGGTCAAGAGGAGCCTGGGTCGCTGAGGGGTCTACTGCTTGGGAGCAAAACCCACCTGGCGCATCTGTGCGTCGCGGTGGAGCTGCGAGTATTCATAGAGGCGCGCGTCGTCCCACAGGTCCGCATCCAGATCGTTTTCCTCGGACTCCTGCCTGGGCACCTGGAGCATGCCCGCCGATAGCGGGCGAAACTGAAGAGGCGCCCGGTCGACGACGATGGGCTCAAGCACAACCACGGGCGTCGAGCCGCGAAGCATTGGCGCCCACGCGACCGCGGTCAGCAGAACTGCGATTCCGAACACGGTGAACGCCGGCGCACCCGACGTGACATGGTCCGGGGCCGCGCGCTCCTCCTGCACGTGGTACAGGCGGTGTTGCAGTCTCGGTGCAAAATCCTCACGCAACTCGGCGCTCGGAAGCGACTGGAGCAGGGACGCGCCGTGCTCCAGCACGGTCTTGTAGCGCCCACACGACTCGCACCGGACGAGGTGTGTCTCCATCGCGCGGACGTCCTGCGACGGCGCAGAGCCGTCGATGTAGTCCGTGAAACGCGCTATGAATTCAGAGCAATCCATGCAATCGAGGTTCCTGGACGGGATCCGGGCGAGCACAGCCCCTAGCTTCGTGCTGCTGTGATACTGTCGGTCTCCGAGAGGGTTCCCGAGGAAATGACTGATGGATCAGCTAAACCACACGCCCCGGGTTCCCGACGCACGACGGCCCCGCCGGGTCGCCCCGGCGAGGCCTCCACCCATCCCCACCCCACTGCACTCCGTGCGGTCGATTGATCGCACCCGGCGCTCGAACGTCAGTCGATCATGGGCGCGATGATGTGCGCGAAGTTGTTACGGGCTCGGTTCAACCGACTCTTCACGGTTCCGAGGTTGCACCCGGTAATGTCGGCGATCTCTTCGTACGTCTTGCCTTCCATCTCACGAAGGACAAAGACGACCCGGTGATGCTCGGGAAGCTGACTCACAGCCTCCTCCACCTTGCTCCGCAGATGCCGCTTCCGGAAAAGGTCGTCCGGCTTGTACTGCGTGTCTTCCCACTCCAGTGGCCGATGGTCCGCGTCCCAGTTCTTCTTGAGAGTCTGGAACAAGACTAGAGGATTTCTGGATCGGTTGCGTAGCTCGTTCTTCGCCAGGTTGCTAGCGATCGTGTAGATCCAGGTAGAGAACTTCTTCGACTGGTCGAACCGGTGAAGGTGCCGGTAGACCCGCACGAACGTTTCCTGAATCAGATCCTGGGCACGCTCCCGGTCGCCGATGGTTCGGTACACGAAGTTCAGCAGCCGCTGGTCGTAACGGTGGACCAACTCGCTGAATGCCCTCGCATCCCCGTCGAGGGACGCCTGCACGACCTCCGAGTCGCCCAACTCGCCGAGGTGAAGTCGGTGTGCGCGGGCTTCCCCGGTACCGACGGTCGACTCGACAGTCTTTTTCTCCCTTGACCTAGCCACGTCGCACCTCCTCATCGTTGGCGATCCTCGCACTCGGCGAGGGATCGATGCCGTTGGACCATCTTGCAGGCGCCGTGCCACGCTCCGAACCCACTGAACTAGCGGTGTGCATGCAGTCCTGCGTCCTATAGGTGTGACGTCCGGGCCTGCCAAAATGGGACAGATTGGCAGTTACTGAGACGCCGAGATCAGTCCACGGGTTGCCCGCGGCTCATTTCGAAAGCCCCTAGGCCCAATTTCTCCAACGGCGGCCCGACTACATCTGCATCGCCTACGACCACCACCTGTGCCTCGTCCGGCCTCATATGGCGTCGTGCCGCCGCGGCCGCGTCCGCCGTCGTGATACCGCGCATTCGGTCCCTGTATTCGCGGTAATACTCTTCGGCCAGGCCATAGACGACAAGTTGACTCACCCGAGACGCGATCTGCCCGACGGTCTCGAGTTGGAGGCCGAAGATGCCGGCTCCGAAGTCGCGGGCCGACGACACTTCTTCGTCGGTCGGTCCCCCGTCGGCGATGCCCCGGAGCTCCGCGAGGATCTCGCCCACAGCCGCTGCGGTGACCTCGTTGCCGACGGACGTCGAGATCTCGAAGGGGCCTGGTCGCGTGCGAAACGAGAACCGTGACCGCACACCGTACGTGAACCCGTGACGCTCGCGTAAATTGAGATTGAGTCTACTCGTGAATGTCCCGCCGAGAGCCATGTTCGCGACGGAAAGCGCGAAGTAGTCTGGTGTGAGCCGATCTGCACCCACGTGACCGACGCGGATCTCTGACTGCACCGCCCCCGGTCGGTGAACGACGAGCACGCGCCGCTCCGTCGAAGCGGGAACCACCTCGAAGTCGGCGACCGATCCCGGACTCCCGGTCCAGTCCTTGAAGCACCCCTCGGCCATCTCTGCGATCTCCGCGGTATCGACGTCGCCCACCACGATCAGACCGCCACCCTGGGGCCGGTAATTCACCTCCGCGTACCCTCGCAGATCGTCCCGCGTTACCCCAGCGATCGACTCTTCCGTCCCGTCGCCCGACCTCGCGTAGGGCACACCCTCGGCGAAGTAGCGCGCCAGCGCCGCATCGCTCGCTAGGGAACCCGGGTCCATATTCCGCTGTCTGAGCCCTGCGAGATGCTGCTCCTTGGCACGCGCGACCTCGTCCTCGGGGAAGCTCGGTTCGAGGACCGCTTCGGCCAGGAGTGGGAGGGCCTCTGAGAGGCGGTCTGCGAGGCAGTAGAGGCTGGCGCTCGTGCCCTCCCATCCGCCGCTCGCGCCGAAGCGCGCCCCGATGCCTTCCATCGCCTGCGCCAACTCCGTGCCGCTCCGCCTTCGTGTGCCGCCGTCGAGCGCATCGGCCGTGAGCATGGCCAACCCTGAGCGATCGAGGCCGAGCGCCGACTCTCCAGAGCGCATGAAAAGCCTCACGCTCACGACCGGAAGTCGGGTGAGTCTGGCCACGCGCAGGTCGAGTCCGTTCGACAGGGAGCGGCGCTCCACCTCGGGAAAGTCGAAATGCCGAATCGGTCCGCTGCGCGGCTGGGATGTCCGGTCGAGCACGCTCATTCGTCCCCCCGAGCGGCGCCGGGCTCGTAGGCGAGCACCGCGCGATTGTCCGGGCCGAAATGCTCCTCCGCGAAAGAGCGGATCTGATCGACCGTTACAGCACGCAGGCGGTCGAGCATGGTGTTCACGCGGTCCGGTTCGTCGAAGTACAACTCGAACATGGAGAGTTGGTCGGCTCGGGACGCCGCGTGCTCGAGCGCGTGGACGAAGTCGGTCTCGGCCAACGCGATCGCGCGGTCGACCTCCCCCTGTTCCGCTCCTCGCAGACCTTCGATCTCCTCGGCCAACGCAACTTCGAGCTCGGCCAGGTCGGTACGGGGGTACCCGGTCGCCCAGGTGAGAAACATCGATGCACCCGTCAGCAGCGGAAATTGATACGACATCACGCTCTTCGCGATGCGCCGCTCGCGCACGAGGCTGCGGTGGAGGCGCGAGGCGCTCCCCATCCCCAGCAGTGCATGGCATACCTCGCTCACCGAAAATTCGTCCGACGAGAAGGGCGGTGTCCGGAAAGCCATGATGAGCCGAGGAAGCGGGACCTCCGCCACGACGTGGTCGCGAACGGTTGTACCCAGTTTGGGCTCCAGCTCCAACTTCCCAGGCAGCGCGGGAATGGGAGCGCCGGACGTGATGTCACCGAAGTACCGAGCCACCGCGTCGAGCGCACCTTCCGGATCGATGTCCCCGGCTACTGTGAGCACCGCGTTGTTGGGCACGTAGAAGGTCCGGAAGAAGCCCTCGACGTCCTGGAGCGTCGCCGCGTCGATGTCCTCCATGGAACCGATCACGGTGTGGCGATAGGGGTGGTCCTCGGGGTACATCAGCTTCTGCAGGCGCTCGCCCCAATCTCCATAAGGCTGATTGTCATACCGCTGCCGCTTTTCGTTCTTCACCACGTCGCGCTGGTTGTCCAGCTTTTCCTGATCCATGGCGGGAAGCATCCATCCCATGCGATCCGACTCGAGCCACAAAGCGAGCTCCAGCTCGTGCGACGGCACGTTGTCGAAGTAGTTGGTGCGGTCGAACCACGTCGTGGCGTTGAGGGTGCCCCCGACCTTCTCGATCAACTCGAAATGCCGATTCTTGGGCACGTGGGCCGAGCCCTGGAACATCATGTGCTCGAACAGGTGGGCGAATCCCGTCTTTCCAGGAACTTCGTTCCGGGAGCCTACGCCGTACCACAGGTTCACGGCGACTACGGGCACGGTTCGGTCGGGCGAGAGCACCACCCTCAGCCCATTGTCGAGGCGATGACGCTCGATGGGGACGTCGAGGCTCACGGTCTCTCCTGAAGTCTGGCCCTAAGGAGGTCGGGCACTAGATCCTCGCCCAGCGCCTCCCCGGCGGATTCCGGACCGGCATCGAGCCGCTCCTCAATGTTCGCCACGAGCGCCGCGTCCACGTCGGCCGACTGGATCCGCGCCCGCTCCAGCATCTCGTACGCGATCTCCTCATGGCCGGTTGCGGCCGTCGCGAGGGCCGCGGCGAGTTGAGCCTCCAAGTCGTCGGGGCGGCGGCGCGCCCCTGCGATGAGTTCGCCCGCGCCCTCCTCGGTCCGCCCCTCTTCCAAAAGTACGAGTCCGAAGACGACCCTTACCCAGCCATCCTCGGGGTCGAGACGAACCGAGTCCGCGAGGGCGTCCGCAGCCCGATCGAAATCGCCGGAGAGCGCATATGCCACGCCGACCTCATACATGATCTCGGCATCGCTAGGATCCAGCTCTCGCGCGGCCGTGAGCTCTTGCAGCGCCAATTCCAGGAACCCCTCGCGAGAGAGGTATGCACCGTACATCATGCGCGCGAGTGGTAAATCGGGCGCGGTGAGCGCGGCTACACGGAGGGCGCGTTCAGCATCGGGGTCGTCGAAGGCGGCGATGCCGTTACCGGCCGTGGAGAGCACGAACGCATCCTCAGGGTCGAGGGCGAGTGCCTGCTTGAACCGCTCGTACGCGCTGCCCGACAAGCCCAGCTCGCGCTCGGCGACCCCAAGCCAACAGTGTATCGCAGGGTCGTCCACAAATTCCTCGACGTGCTCCAAGAGGACCTCCGCCGAGCCCACCCAGTCGCCCTCTTCCGCCAAGGAGTGGGCCCGCTCCAGAACGTCGCTCGCGGTCACCGGGCTCTCACCAGGTTACGACCCGTCATCAGCTCGGGCAGCTCGATGTCCATATAGGAGAGTACCGTCGGGGCCACGTCAGCGAGCCGGCCGTGATCGCGCAGGCCGAGGTCCGGATCGACCGGGTCGAAGACGATGAGGTCCACCGGCTCGGTCGTGTGGGCGGTATGCACATTTCCGCGTTCGTCGATCATTTTCTCGCAGTTCCCATGATCCGCGGTAATCAGTGCGACCCATTCCGGGTGCTGACGCACCGCGTCGAGGATGTCGGCGAGACAGGCGTCGACTGCCTCCACGGCCTGGACAGCTGCCGGAATCGAGCCGGTGTGCCCCACCATGTCCGGATTGGCGAAGTTCACGAGTATGAACGCGTAGCCTCCCTCGCTGATGCCTGAGATGACGACGTCGGCGACGCCTCGCGCGCTCATCTCGGGTTGGAGGTCGTAGGTCGCGACCTTCGGAGACGGGATCAATACCCTTTCTTCGCCCGGAAAGGGTGTCTCCCCACCTCCGTTGAAGAAGTAGGTCACGTGCGCATACTTCTCGCTCTCGGCTGTCTTGAGCTGCGTGAGACCCTTCGATGCGACGATCTCCGAGATCCCCATGCGGACGTCGTTCGGAGTGAACGCGACTTGGACCGGGAGGCCGGCCTCGTACTGGGTCATCGTCACGATCTCGGCCGGGAGCGCCGCGCCCCGGTCGAACCCGGCGAAGTCGGGGCGAGCGAGCGCCGAAACCAGCTGGCGCATCCTGTCCGCTCGGAAGTTCAGCATTATCACCGCATCGTCCGGCGAGATGCCCCTCTCGCCCGCCCCCCGAATGCCGGTCGGCGCAACGAACTCGTCGGTCACGCCTTCCTGGTAGGAGCGGGCCAGGAAATCCGGGCCGTCCTCCCACGCCTCCGACTCGCCACCGACGATGAGGTCGTAGGCTCGCTTGGTGCGCTCCCAGCGCTTGTCGCGGTCCATCGCCCAGTAGCGTCCAGTCACCGAAGCGATCTTCCAAGCGTCGTCGCCCGCGCAGAGGTGCGCGACGTCCTCAAGATAGCCGCGCGCCCCCGTCGGAGAGGTGTCGCGACCGTCCGTCAGACAGTGGACGTGCACGGGCAGATCGGCCGGGAGCGCTCCCATGAGCGCCACCAGGTGCCTCAGATGGCTGTGCACACCGCCGTCGGACATCAGGCCGATAATGTGGAGGACTCCGCCCCGCCCACTCAGACGAGTGGTCAGCCCCTCCAGCCCCAACTGCCCCGACAGCGAGCCGTCAGCTGCGGCGATGTCGATGCGCGCGATGTCCTGGTGGACGACGCGGCCCGCACCGAGGTTGAGATGTCCGACCTCGGAATTCCCCATCTGGCCGTCGGGGAGTCCAACATCGGCGCCCGAACAAGCCAGTCGCGTGCGAGGTCGCGTGTCGTAGAGGGCCCGAAACGTGGGCACATCAGCGAGCTCCACGGCGTTGCCCTCACTCGGCGGCCCCTCGAAGTCCGAGTGACCCCAACCGTCTAAGATGGCGAGGAGAACCTTTCGCATCGCGAGAATCTAACTACGATCCCGCCCTTCCCTACCCCGAAGGGTAGATCGTCCGTCAG
>Ga0114996_10001293_pt1 | contig 33703 bp, 32 predicted proteins | sample ArcticOcean_MG_C_4_FD_87039 | JGI IMG/M metagenome (GOLD analysis project Ga0114996, IMG submission 87039) | Marine microbial communities from western Arctic Ocean - ArcticOcean_MG_CB4_134 | ecosystem: Environmental > Aquatic > Marine > Oceanic | place: Arctic Ocean: Canada Basin | collected... | reverse complement strand
CTCGGCCTCTCGTAGCTTCATGATGATCTGCTCCGGTGTGTGCTTCTTTCTTGGCATCTCGCCCCCTTTCGTGTCCGTCCAACCCTAACATTTGGCCTGGATCGGATTTCGGGGGTCAGGTCAGCCTTATGACCGCTCTCGGGCTTTTGACCTTTTCCATACTGGCTCCGAAACCGGAGCGCCGAACCTCCGACGGTGGGTGGTGGACTGCTAACAGATCTTGGTGGATAGCTTTTTGGGTGGCGGCGATCATTCTCGACTTCGTGGCGTTCTATGTATCGGGGACCAGAGGGGCGATGGTGGGACTTTTCGGTGGATTGCTTGTGTTCACCGCCGGATATGCTCTCTGGGTCCGCAGGGCTTGGACAAAAATATTTACTATAACCTTCGGAATCCTGGCCGCATCGTTGATTATTTCCATTGGAATCACATTGATCCCCCGCACGCCAACAGGAACGGCCGACGGCACTGGTCGTCCCGGAAACGACGTGCTCCTAAATCGGCTTTCCACGAGCGGAGAAGGTAGTGCTTCAGCACGCTCAAGAGTTGAAGCCGCGACGGTCGCGATAAAGGCCTTCGTCGGCAAACCGATCCTCGGCTGGGGGCCCGAAAATTACTCAGTAGCCTTTGAGCGCCATGGGACGATCGAGGTTACCAAACGGCCTTTTGAATTCTTCGACAAGGCTCACAACCAGCCCCTCGAAGAGTTGACCACCAAAGGGCCGCTCGGCTTCTTGAGCTATATGGCAATCTGGTTATATTTAGCTGTAGTCGTCATTCGAAGAATCTCGTCGTTCGACGAAGCGTACAGAACCTTGCTGCTGTTCATTGTGGCCGCTCTCGCCGTTCACTTCTTCGAGATTTTTTTCCTGTTCGACATGCCGGGCACCGCACCGCAACTATACTTGCTAACGGCACTCGTAGTGTTTGTAGAAACGGCGCATAAGCAACCTTTGCCAAGGGCAGCGTCCGAGCGAACAAAGGAGGCGAAAAAGAATTGGCTGAATTCTGGACCGGAGTTCGCCGCCGGTGTTGCCGTCATGGCGTTGCTGACCGTAACAGTCGTATTCGTGGTCAACGTTCGGGTATTCCAGGGATCGCAGGCATTTTTGGGCATGACCCGCGCAGGTGTAGCATGGGGCCTAGCCGCGAACCAACTCGCCAGCACCGTCGACAAGGTTCCTCAAATGGCCGGGATGCCGCGCAGAGCGTTCTTTCGACTCGGGTTCCTCAATTGGGACAGACTTAGCGACCAAAACCGTCGTTCATTCGTACAGTTGGCTCAGACCGAAGGAGAGAAAGCAATCGCCGCAGAGCCGGAGGATTGGCGCAATATGGACGCAGTTGGGAGCATCTACGTTCTGGCCGGGCTTACAGTCGATCCCGTCCACCTAGAACGATCGAGGGAGTTAGCTGAGCGTGCCGTTGAGTTGGCTCCGGCGCGAGTTGGAGCCTATTACGGATTGATTCGTCAACACGTGGCAGAAGGTGACCATGCCGGTGCTCAAGTGATTCTAGAAAGATATGCTGAGACTTATCCTGGAATATCGCACCTCCTCAATAATTGGCGTGCGGCCATCGACGAGGGGTTGACCGCCAAGTAGACATTTTTGAAATAATTGGGCGCAGCGCGCCCACCAGAGTCTTAGCAGGACTGAATACGAGATTCCAACGAGTCTGCGGCGAGGGGATTTTTCGAGAAGTGGGATTCTTGGGGGAAGGTGCGAGTAAGAGTTCCGGATATACCAACGCCACCAGGCAATGATGCCCGGTGGCGCATATTCGACTCGATTGTCGACATTATCCTTACGCCAGCGTCGCCTCAACGCTCAGCTCGACGTTGCCTGTGATTGCCTTCGAGATGGGACAGCCGTCCTTGGCGGCTTCGGCGGCCTCCTGGAAGCTCTCGGCTGTCGCTCCGGGCACCGTGCCTTTCACGGTTAATGCGCTGCTATCCACCTTCCAGCCGACTTCCTGCTGGGCGAAGGTCACGGTCGCGCTCACTTCGAGCTTGGTCGGCGGCGTCCCTGCCTTGGAGAGTCCGTTCGACAAGGCCATGCTATAGCAGGCCGCATGGGCCGATGCCAGAAGCTCCTCGGGGCTGGTGGTCGGCGTCGGTCGCTCCGTCCTGGCGCTCCATGAGACTGCGAGGTCGCTGAACACACCGCTGGCCGCGCTAACCTTGCCGCCACCCTCCATCAATGAGCCTTCCCAAACCGCGTTCGCCGTACTCTTTGCTGTTGCCATCTTGTTTCTCCTTTTAGTGCTTTCGATGCCAGAATTTGCGAATACCGATATATCATACCGCACCCGCCCAAGACCTTCGATAGGAGCTACCTACTAATTGGATTCCCCGCGGGCCATCGCCATGCTACCATCATTAGTATGGACTCAAGCCTAATTCGCAACTTTTGTATTATCGCTCACATCGACCACGGTAAATCGACCCTCGCCGATAGGCTGTTGGAAGTCACGGGCGCGGTCGACAAGCGGGAGATGGTCGAGCAGGTTCTCGACTCGATGGAACTCGAGCGAGAGCGCGGCATCACCATCAAGGCACAGGCCGTCCGTCTTTCGCACACGGCGAAAGACAGTAAGACCTACCAGCTTAATTTGATCGACACCCCTGGACACGTCGATTTCTCGTATGAGGTTTCGCGAAGCCTAGCGGCCTGTGAGGGTGCACTGCTTGTCGTTGATGCAACGCAGGGCATTCAGGCGCAGACCCTTGCCAACGTGTATCTGGCCCTGGAAAACGACCTCGAGATCATTCCGGTCATCAACAAAATCGACCTCGACGCCGCCGAGCCGGAGCGTATCGCGGAGGAGGTCGTGCAGGCATTCGGCTTCAAGCGTGAGGAAATTCTGTTCGTGTCTGGGAAAACAGGAATAGGTGTCGAAGACCTTCTGGAGGCTGTTATAGAGCGCTTGCCGCCCCCAACTGGCAAGACTGACGTGCCCTTCCGAGCGATGATCTTCGACTCGAAGTACGATAGCTACAAAGGTGTGGTGGCGTACGTTCGAGTGAGCGAGGGCAAGATCGGCCCGCATAGTCGTGTCCGCATCATGTCTAACAACAAAGACAGCGACGTTTTGGAGCTGGGCTACTTCCAACCCAAAGCCACGAAAGTAGACACCCTCGAAGCCGGGCAGGTCGGGTACATCGCGACTGGACTCAAGACCGTGGGCGATGCGCCTGTCGGTGATACGATCACGCTAGCAAGCGACCCTGCAATTGAGCCACTGGCGAAGTACCGGCCCCTCAAGCCGATGGTCTTCGCGGGTCTTTATCCAGCAGACGGCGAGGAATATCTCGACCTCCGAGAGGCACTCGAAAAGCTACAACTCAACGACGCCGCTCTGACCTACGAGCCGGAGAGTTCCGTCGCTTTGGGCACAGGGTTCCGCTGCGGCTTCCTCGGGCTGCTCCACATGGACGTTGTTCAAGAGCGGCTCGAGCGCGAGTACGGCATAAACCTGATCGCGACCTCACCGAGCGTTGAATTCCGTGTGCTCACGACCGACGGTCAACTGACTACGATTGACAACCCATCGAAGCTCCCCGCGCCTAACTACATCGAAGAGATTCAGGAGCCGTGGGTCGATCTCACGATTATCGTTCCGGCGAACTACATTGGGACGATGATGGATCTCGTAAACGAGCGGCGAGGCGAATTTAGGAAGATGGACTACATCCAATACGGTCCTTCAGATAACGGAGATAACGGCAACGGCGCCGTCGCCAACGTTGGCGGGCAGTCGGTATCGAAGACCCGGGTGATGATGGAATTCTCGATGCCGCTGGCTGAGATGCTGGTCGACTTCTACGACCGCCTCAAGTCCACTACGCAGGGATACGCCTCGATGGACTACTCGCTGGGTGACTATCGCACCGAGCGGCTAGTGAAGCTCGAGATACTAGTGAACGACCATCCGGTCGACGCGTTGTCGATCATCGTTCACCGCGACGGTGCGTACGAGCGTGGCCGCGACCTCGTTCAGAAGCTGCGTAGCCTGATACCTCGACAGATGTTCGAGGTGCCCATCCAGGCTGCTATTGGCGGAAAGATACTGGCGCGCGAGACTGTCAAAGCACTCCGCAAGAACGTCATCGCCAAATGCTACGGCGGCGACGTGACCCGCAAGCGGAAACTCCTCGAAAAGCAGGCCGAGGGCAAAAAGCGCATGAAGAAGGTCGGCAACGTCGACATACCTCAGGAAGCATTCATGAGCATCCTGAAGGTAGAGCGATAAGGGGAAATTTCGTATTGCGTAGACTCATTGCACAACGTTCTTCTGGACAACCAACCTAATCTGCAACCTACGTAATACGCAGTACGCAATCTCCTCCCCTAGCACCCGACACCCCAGCCGCGATACAATGAGATAGGTCGTGCTAGGCGGGGTGGTGGCGGAACCCTGAACTCGCAATCCGCCATAGCGAGGCTGAATTCCTCCCCGAGGTCGAAGTTCGTGGCCTCTGACCCTGGTAGGGGGTGCTGAGAGCCGGGTCCCACGCGACGGATGCCTGTGAACCCCGTCAGGTCCGGAAGGAAGCAGCGGTAAGCAGCGATGTTCCGGGTGCCGTGGGAGTGCCTGGCTTGAGCTTCCTCCAGGTGTCATGTCCCGAGCAGAGATCGACGGAAGGTGCACGACCGTTTTCACCACAAAGCACACAGAGATCGTGGAGAATCGCGATGATCTCTGGCTCGTCTTATTCCGCTAAGCGTGCCCCCCGCGCGAAAAAATCCCTCGGTCAAAATTTTCTTGTAGACCACCGTGTCTTGGAGAAGATAATCGGGGCAGCGGACTTGTCGCTAGACGACACCGTCCTTGAAATCGGTCCCGGTCGCGGATTTCTCACGAAGGCCCTCCTAGAACGCGCCGGTCGCGTAGTCGCCATCGAAATGGACAGGGAGCTAATCGACCGTCTTGGCGAGAAGTTCGCCGATTTTCCTAACGTCGAGTTTGTCGAGGGCGATGGGCGGGAAGTCGACTTCGAGGCGCTCGTCGGCACGGATGTACCCTACAAGGTCGTCGCAAACCTCCCTTACTACGCGGCAACTCCGATCGTCCGCCGCTTCCTAGAGGCCACGCACAAGCCAAGCGTGCTAGTCGTCATGTTGCAACGGGAAGTGGCCAGAGAGATGACCGCGCAGCCCGGCAAGATGGGCATTCTCTCGGTCGCGACGCAGGTGTATGGCAAGCCCCGTATCGTTACGTCGGTGCCCCCCAGAGCGTTCCGCCCGTCACCGAATGTGTCGTCCGCGGTTGTTCGCATCGACGTGTACGACGAGCCGGCGGTATCGTTCGACACTCCTGACGGGTTCTTCAAGGTCGTCAAAGCGGGGTTCAGCGCCCCCCGAAAACAGATACACAACAACCTCAAGCGAGGGCTCGATCTGGACAGCGAGACTGTCTCAACGCTACTGTCTAGCGCTGATGTTGACCCTACTCGACGTGCACAGACTCTCAGTATCGACGAGTGGGGACAGTTGTACCATCGATACGTTTCGATCTCCTGAATTCGTAACGTATTTACGCGTTTTTACTGTTGGTTTTTTCGCACCCCTCGGATAACGTCTTGCTATATTGCTCCGAATGGCACGTGTATGACACAGGGTGTTTCGACCGCAGCGAGTGACCAGCGACGACGACAGATGCGTCGAGTGTGTGCCCGCGCCCGCTCGGTCTACCGCCGAATCGACAGAATTTGTGGTCGAGCTCGTGATGCAGATGTCGTTGTCGACGAAGTAGCGCGCATAGTCGTTGACTCGCGCTCGCTTCTCCACTCAATAGAAGGGGCGTCGTTAGTTCCAATCCAGCTTCGTGATGTGCTGGACCAGGCCGTCATCGGACTCGATCAGCTGTGCGACTATACTCAGATTCCGGTCGATATCTGCAATCCCTTGAAGGCCGCACTTCGGGCGATAGAGCGACATGTAGAGTCGCTCGACATCGATTCGCCGTCGTCGAACTCTAGTGAAGGTGGAGTTGTCCGCCGTATTGTAGGGAGGGTCGCCGAGCATCCAATCTTCGCTGGAAGTCTGGCGAGTGCGGGTGGATTGGTCGCGGTCGTGGCGACTGTCCTTATCCTGGCGACTGGAACGTCGGTGACCTTGAGAAACATCAATTGCGGCGACTTGGCAGACTCCTCAACGGAGCAGTTCGTCGAATCGGCAATCGACCTAATACCGGGGATAGACATTCCAAGCGTGTTCCCTGTCGGCAGCGAGACTGCTATCCGCCTGCCCGACGCCTTCGTCGGCGAGTTTGAGGTGATCGAAAATCCTGCGAGTTTGCGGGTGGGAACCTCGAACGGCGACCGCACCATAAACGTTGGCGGACTCGATCTCTTGTCGTCAACCTGGGATGGGCTACCACTGGCTGACTTTATCGGCAACCCGACGAGAGTGTCCGGCGACCACAGTCTCGTTTTGGAGTGCTTCAAGTAACTCCGTCTTCTTACCGCGCGTCTGCTATACTCTGCCTCCTAAAACGAACTGGCCTATAAAGGGACAGTGGAGTGACAAATGCGACTGGGACTGGACATACGTGGCGGAGTCGATGACGAGCAACTTTCTTTCGGCGCGCAGTTAGGAGCGACCGACGCCATCGGCGGCGATGCCTGTATGCCGTCGAACAGCGGCTATTTCGAGTTTCTTGAACTCGTTGTGTTCAAACAAAGAGTTGAGAACGCCGGACTAAAACTGTTTGCCATCGAGAACATGCCCTGGGAATGGACGGATAAGATCAAGATGGGGCTCCCAGGTAGAGATGAGCAGATCGCGAATTTTTGCAAGTCCGTACGGGCGATGGGAGCGGCGGGCATACCGGCGATAGGCTACAACTTCCGCCCTCCCACAGTGACCGGCTACGGCGTCAGGACATCGCAAAGCGCGCCCGGACGCGGCGGTGCCAAACAGACTTCTTTCGACCATGACCTTATCAAGGGCTATCCCTTCGGCGACTATGGCGAAGTAACCGCCGAGCTGATGTGGAACAACCTTGAGTATTTCTTGAAAGCGGTCGTGCCGGTTGCTGAAGAAGCTGGCGTCCGTATGGCTGTTCATCCAGATGACCCGCCCGCACAGTCGATCGGCGGGGTAGCACGCATCCTCAACAGTCTGGATGGGCTCAAACGGCTTACCGAGATAGTGGACAGCGACTACAACGGGCTCGACTTCTGCCAGGGCTCGATGGCCGTTCAAGACGGCGACTTGCACGAAGCCATTCGGTACTTTGGCGGACGAGGCAAGATCGTGTACGTCCACTTTCGCAACGTCACGGGTAGGTTCCCCAAATACTCCGAGGCGTTCATCGACGATGGCGACGTGGACATGGCGGAGGCCGTCAAGGTCTATAAAGAGGTCGGATTCGATGGGCCCGTCATTGAAGACCACGTGCCCGCAATGATCGGCGATGACCCTGACAAATACCGCGCCCGCGCTCACGCGATGGGCTACACCAAGGCGCTAATCGACTCGATCTACGGGCGACAGAATTAACCGCAGAGCGCGCGTAGAACGCAGAGAGATTTTTTTGATCTGACTCTGCGGACTTTGCGTTCTCTGCGGTGAGATTGTTTTGAAGGAGAGCAACATGGCTGATTATCAGGCGTACTTCAACGGCGAATGGATTCCATACGGCGACGTAAAGATTTCACCGAGCGACCGCGGCTTCTCTGTTGGCGATATCGTGTTTGAGGTCGAGCGGACGTTTGCAGGCAAGCCGTTTCGCCTAAAGGAGCACATCGAACGCCTGTATCGCTCGCTGACCTATATCCGTATGGACGCAGGCCTGACTGCCGAGGAGATGACCGCTATCACCGAAGAGGCCGTCGAACGGGCCGCTGCCGCTAGCCCCAATGTGGGTGATTTTCATATGAGGCAGATCGTCACGAGGGGCGAGGTCGACATCTTCGACCCGCCCGCACCAACCGTCTTGATCAGTGTCGGCGAGCAAGGCTTCTGGTACGCCGATCTGTACGACACCGGCATGCACGGCGTCATCGCCAAGACACGAGCATACTCACCGCAGGCTCTGGATCCCAAGATAAAACACTACAGTCGAATGAATTTTGTCCTCGCGCAGCAGGAGGCGCACGACGTGGAGCCGGACGCCTGGCCGATTCTGCTAGACGACAGGGGCTTCCTCGCCGAGGGCAATGGCCAGAATATTTTCATGGTGACCGACGGGGTCATCCGCACACCGACCGATTACGCTGCTCTGCAAGGCGTCTCCCGTGGCATGGCAATCGACCTCGCCCACCAACTCGATATTCCTCTCGTCGAAGAAGACCTTCAGCCCTACGACCTGTATACAGCCGACGAGGCATTCTGGACAACCACCAGCATGTGCGTCATGCCCATGACCCAGGTCGACAAGCGTCCCATTGGTGACGGCAAGCCCGGCCCGATGTCGCAGCGCCTCCTTGCCGCGTGGAGCGAGGCGGTCGGCGTCGATGTGGTGGGGCAAGCGAAGCACCACCACACCTCCGGTCATTAACTCCCTCTAAACTCCATCGGACCTCACGAAAACATCCATAGTTCCTCCACAAGTGGGTGCCAGACTGGACTCATACAGTTTGGACGGCGGGCATCACCGCCAAATCTCACAAACGCGGAGGTCGGAAATGTTTCGCAGGGGTCGTTTCATAGGGTTTCTAGCGGGCTTGGTTTTGCTGCTTGGACTCGCTGGTCTTGGCGGGTACGTCGGGTACGAGCAGGGATACGACGCGGGCATCGCGGAGGTCATTGAGGAAGGAGCGGCGACCGTGGTCTACGCTCCACACCGGGGCCCGTTCGGTGGTGAGTTCTACGGCGTCGGGCTGTTCTTCAAGATCATCTTCTTCCTGTTCTTCTTCTTCATCGTCATGAGTGTGTTCAAGTTCTTCGCCTTCGGGATGATGGGTGGACATCGAGGATATGCTGGCAAAGGATGGCATGGTCACCACGGGGACGACCACCGATGGGGCCGAAAGTACCGGGACGACGACGAGGACCCGGAGGTCAATGACGACGAAGTGAGAGTGTAGTCTGATCGACTGTGTTGGGATGGGGGCATGGAACGGATATAATCGCTCCATGCTCCCCGTGTTTCTGGGACAACGACAATGAACGAACTCGTGCTGGTCGTCGTCGACGAACCGAAGATAGCCAAGCTGGCGAAGGACTACCTCGAACGCGGCGGCTTTCAGGTGGTGACCGTCGGCGACGGCCCTTCTGCCGTTCAAGCTACGCGTTCGGAACGTCCCGACATGATCGTCCTTGACCTCAATCTGCCAGGGATGGACGGTCTTGATGTGTGCAGGCAAATCAGTCGAATCTCCGACGTGCCGATCATCATGCTAACAGCGCGAGTCGAGGAGACCGACCGTCTCATCGGCCTGGAACTGGGGGCCGACGACTATATCACCAAGCCCTTTTCTCCACGCGAGTTGGTCGCGAGGGTGCGGGCGGTCTTAAGACGGGTTCAGGGTGGAATTCATCAGCCGGGACATATTCGAGTCGGACAGTTGGAAATAGACGTGGATGGTCATCGGGTATCGCGTGATGGTGAGGCTCTCGACCTGACTCGGAATGAGTTCACCGTTCTCGCTGTTCTGGCGCAACATGCCGGTCAGACGTTCAGCCGTGGGCAGCTTGTAGATCGGCTGCACGGTGTTGCGTACGAGGGCTTTGACCGCAGCATCGACAGCCACGTCAAGAACCTGCGACGCAAGATCGAGCCCGACCCGACGGAGCCGACCTATGTGCAGACGGTCTACGGCGTCGGGTATCGCTTCAACGACGAGGTTGACTGATGAAGCCTGACCACCAGTGGGGAACACATGGCCCATGGACTGGCAAGCACGGCGGCCCACCATGGGGCCGGTCGTCGTCGCGCTTCCTCTTCCTTCGCTTCCTGGGCATGTTCGGGTTCATGGCCCTGTTCCTCTTCGGCGGAATGGCGGTGCTTGCCTTCCTACTTACAAAACTGTTCGGTGGCGACGGGCAGACCGCGGTGCTCATCTGGATTGGTGGTATTGCGCTAGTACTCACGCTGCCGATCATCGCAATCGGACTCGCGATCAGGGCGTTTCGAGGCATCGCCATGCCGTTGGCCGACGTGATGTCTGCTGCGGACGCCGTGGCAAGCGGCGACCTAACTGTTCGAGTGAACGAGCGTGGTCCCGGCGAATTCACGCGACTGGCAAAGTCATTCAATCGCATGACGCAGGAACTCGAATTGACCGATCAGCAGCGCCGCAACTTGACCGCCGATGTAGCACACGAGCTTCGTACTCCCCTGCACATAATTCAGGGGAACCTCGAAGGTATTCTTGACGGCGTGTACGAGCCCACTCCGGACCACTTGAACAGCACCTTGGACGAGACTCGACTTCTAGGTCGGCTTGTCGAAGACCTGCGGACCTTGTCCTTGGCCGAGTCAGGCCAGTTGCAGTTGGACACGGAGAGCTTCAGCGTTACTGAGTTGTTGCACGACATCGCGACTACATTCAGCGGCCAGGCTGAGGCCGCGGGTGTCGATCTGGTCGTTGACGATTCGTCGTTGAATCAACCGGTCGTCATAATGGCAGACATTACAAGGATGAACCAGGTGATTGGAAATTTACTCGTCAACGCACTGCGTCATACTGAGCAAGGCGGTACCATAACGTTGGCGGGCATAAGGGAAGCAAATCGCGTCCGGTTACAGGTGCAGGATACCGGTAGCGGTATACCTCCCGACGACCTGACCTTCGTATTCGACAGGTTTTGGAAAGGTGATCGATCTCGGTCTCGCGAAGGCTCCGACGGCAGCGGTCTCGGCCTGCCAATCGCTAAGCAGCTTATCGAGAACCAGGGTGGCACTATCGCGGTCGAGAGTACGCAAGGCCAAGGGACGACGTTCACTATCGCGTTCCCGGTGAGCGGCTGACCTCCTACAAAAAAGCGTGGCAAGGAGGCTTACACGATGAAAATGTCGAAAGCGGATGAGGCGACGAAGGCCTTCTTTCAGGCTCATGTGCCCGATGACCCGCGCGTGCAGGTCAAGCCGATGTTCGGTCAGATATCCGGCTTCGCGAACGGCAATATGTTCTGCGGCATCTTCGGTGACAGGATTCTCGTGCGTCTGTCGGAGACAGATAGGGCGGAGTTGCTGCAAGAGGACGATACCGCGATCTTCGACCCCGGCAACGGTCGCCCGATGAAGGAGTACGTCATCTTCCCAAGTGCCTGGATGGACGAGCCGGAGAAGATCGACACCTGGTTTGCGCGATCGCTGGCCTGGGTCGGTGAAATGCCGGAGAAGCAGCCAAAGAGACGAAAGAAATAGGCGATTTCGCGATTATGACAAACGACAACATTTCCGCTGCGACAGGCAACCAGGACGAGTTCATCGCGCAGGCCGAGCAGCACAGGCGGGAGATACAGGTTCACTGCTATCGAATTCTCGGTTCCGTCGAAGAGGCGGAGGACCTAGTACAGGAGACCATGCTGCGGGCGTGGCGGTCGCAGGACAAATTCGAGGGCCGGTCCAGTCTCCGCACGTGGCTTTACAAGATCGCAACGAACGCCTGCTTCGATGCGTTGGACAAACGCTCGCGACGAGGATTACCCCAAACCAGTTATCCGATGACTGACGGTAATTCCTTACCCGATTTCCCGGTCACGGACCCTGTTTGGCTTCAACCGTATCCAGATGAATGGTTGAATGACGTGCAATCGAACCCGGAAGCACGCTACTCGACCCTAGAGAGTGTATCTCTGGCCTTCCTCGTGGCGCTTCAAACATTGCCGGCACGGCAACGAGCGGTGCTGATTTTGCGAGACGTTCTCGATTGGCGAGCCAGCGAAGTCGCGGAATTAATCGAGACTACCGTATCGTCGGTGAACAGTGTGCTGCATCGGGCTCGCGTGACTCTGTCGAAAAGCTACGAAGGCGGCCCGAAGCATACCGTCGCATCCGAGCCCCTAGACGCCGTGTCAAAGGACTTGTTGGACAACTATGTCTCTGCATGGGAGCGAGCAGACGTGGCCGGGCTCGTGTCGCTGCTCCGGGAAGACGCGATTTTCGCCATGCCGCCGACACCTTCGTGGTACCAGGGCCACGACGCCATCACCAAGGTGCTTGCAAGCGTCGCGTTCGCCGATCCGGCGACCGAATGGCAGTTCGTACAGATCCGTTCAAACGGCCAACCAGCCGTCGTTTTCTATCGGCGCGACGAGCCTACGGGCCCATTTACGGCGGTCGGAATCCAGGTGCTGACTATCGATGGGCCGGCGATCACCGAGGTCACAACCTTCCTCGAACCACAGTGGGTGCCGAAGTTTGGGTTACCAGCAGAAATGAACTGATCCATCACCCCGTTGGGATACAATTCAGGGTAGTTTGTCGTATCCAGCCATGTGATGGTCCCCCTGCTTACTTCTAGACTCCCAACCAAACTTGTGACTCGATGGGCCGTTCCAGGCGTTCTTGGAGCGGTCGTTGTCCTTGCGCTGCTGCTGCGTGTCGTTAACGTCACCGAGAACCCGCCGGGCTTCTTCGCCGACGAGGCGGCGCTCGGGTACAACGCCTACACGCTATTGAACTCTGGCACCGACGAATACGGCGAGCCCTGGCCCATCCTGTTTCGCTCGTTCGACGACTACAAGCTCGGTATATCTGTGTATGCGGCGGTGCCGTTCGTGGCCGTCTTCGGTCTGACGGAGTTGGCCGTCCGGCTCGTTGGCGTAAGCTTCGGCGTGCTCGCTGTCATCACGACTTTCTTGCTCGCTAGCGCCATATTCAAGAGCCGCGCGGTCGGACTGTCGGCGGCGTTCTTCCTCGCAACACTGCCGTGGCACATTCACTACAGCCGAACGGGCTTCGGAGAAATGGTCAGCTTCCTGCCATTCCTCACACTCGGACTCTATCTATTTCTGCGTGGCCTCGATAAGAAGGAATTATGGTTGGCATCGGGCATGGTCCTAGGACTCACACTTCACACCTACCGGTCAGCTTGGGTTGTCCTGCCGCCATTAATCCTGCTTCTAGGCATCATGTACCGCCGGGAGTTGCTAGCAAACTGGCGCTTTGCCGTCTACTCCTTCGCGATCTTCATGTTCATCGCTCTGCCAATACTTGTCCACTTGCAGACCACCGAACTTGACCGGTCTCAACAATCGGGAATCCTGGCCTTGGAACTGGAACGTGGGGAACTAATCTCAACGGTCATCGAGCAGTATCGCGCACACTTCACCTACAGCTTTTTGTTCGAGGACGGCGACAACTGGGCAATCACACGACACTATCTTCCAGGAGTCGGGCATCTCTTCAAGTTCCAGATACCACTCATGCTGCTGGGATTGCTCGGTATCGCATTCCGTCCGACACGGTCGAAGATCATTATCGTTGCACTGGTGCTGCTCTTCCCACTAGCTGGTGCGCTGAGCGACCTCAGTCCGATCAGCAGCCGGAGCATCCTCGGTACGGTGGCGGCGGCATTGCTAGCTGGGTACGGCCTGTTCGTCCTGGTGAATCCACTGTCAATGCTAAACCGGCCCTATGGACGTGTGGCAATAGGCGCGGCTCTCGCTGTCATTCTGGTAATAGCAGGGTTCTCGCTGAGATCGTACCTTGACCGCTATCACACTGAGTACCCAGTCCTATCTGCCGGTTACTGGGGATGGCAGGAAGGGCCCCAGGAGATTATCGAATACTACGTCGATCATCAGGACGAGTACGACCAACTGGTTCTGGACGGCGAGTTCAACGCGCCTCATATTTTTTTCAAGTTCTACGCGCTCAACGAGTGTACGCGTCAGACCTGCACCACAGGCAATCCAGATTCGTACAGGCCCGAACTTCGGCAATTATTTGCGCTGAGGCCGCACAATTATACCGACGCGTACGAATATCGAACGGTCCACGAGATTCGCTATCCTAGTGGCGAGTTGGCGTTTTCGCTGAACGAGGTTGTAGGGGTCGGGGAAGAGTAAAAACTATCTGATGGCTTTCCGCACGATCTCGGTGATCTCCCCATAATCCACGCTCGTGAAATCCGCCGTGTCGACACGAATGAGACTGTCTCCGTTGGTGACAGAGCCATATTCCGCGTAGCGGTCGCGAAGCTCATCCGCGAAGGCTTCTAGTTCCACGCCGGAATCATGTCCTGGATGCCGCTCGTCCGAGCGTGCTCGGTCAATGTATCGTTGACGTACGGTATCAGGGTCGGCGTAGCAGTGTAGCTCCAGAACATCGAAGTCGTACTTCTGCCTCATCTCGTCAAGCCAACTTGTTGCATATTTGTTGTGAAACCCTGCCTCGACGAGGACGGATTGCCTGGCTTTCAAATGACCCTCGATAAGCATGTACAGAAGCTCAAAGGTGGTCACACCCAGCTTCTTCGACCATTCGCGGTCGCCGGTGCCGAGTGTGTCGAATAGAATTTCTTTGATCGCGTCTTTTTCGAGCACGACGACCGATAGGACGGGCGCGAGTTTCCTCAAGAGCACTGTCTTGCCCGTCCCCGGAGCGCCGGATATCAATACCAACGTCGGCTTGGTCATGGTCTCGATATGCTATCACCAACACCGGTCGGCCCGTACCTGGCAACCAAAACCCGACACCCTGTACCCTATGCGTCATGAAAATTATATTCATGGGCACCCCCGCCTTTGCCGTTCCAGTGCTGCAAAGGCTGCTCGATGCCGAGCAGGACGTAATGGCTGTCTACTCACAACCGGACAGACCGTCGGGTCGCGGCAAGAAGCTGTCGCCGACGCCGGTGAAGCAGTTTGCGTTGGAGAATGGTCTTGACATCCGACAGCCGCGGTCCCTGCGCCCGGAGGACGTGCAAACGGAATTGGCGTCGCTGTCGCCGGATGTGATAATCGTCGCGGCATACGGACTGTTCTTGCCCCCAGCTGTCCTCGAATTGCCGCCTTTGGGATGTCTGAACATTCACCCGTCGCTGCTTCCGAAGTATCGCGGGCCATCTCCCGTCGTGACTGCGATACTCAATGGTGACGATGTGACCGGCGTGACGATCATGAAGCTGGACGAAGGGATGGACAGCGGGCCGATCTTGGCCCAGCGTGAAGTGTCGATTGGAGGCGATGAAAGGGCCCCCGAACTGACGAATCGGCTATTCGCACTCGGTGCCGATTTGCTCATCGACACACTGCATGTATGGGCATCGGGGCAGGTCGAGGCCCGCCAGCAGAACGACCATCACGCTACGATTACGAGCCTCGTCAAGAAAGAGGACGGCGAGATCGACTGGACCCACAGCGCAAAGCTCATTGCCCGAATGGTCCGGGCGTACCAGCCGTGGCCGGGAACTTTTACCTACTGGAACGGCAAGCTGCTCAAGATAGTGACCGCGTCCGCAACTGAGGGAGAGGTGCTGCCCGGAAAAGTCATTTCGCCAGGAGACGACCGTCTCGGGATCGGGTCCAGCGACGGCGTCTTGGAAGTCACAAGCCTTCAGATTGAGGGCAAGAAGGCGATGACTGCCAAAGAGTTTTTGCAGGGGTATCAGGAGTTTGTGGGGGCGGAACTGGGAAGGAAAGCGTAAAACGTCAAGCGCGATTCGGATGAACAGTGGCCTCGCTCACAGTCATTACGTTTGACGTTTTACGCTTTGTGCTTCACGCTTTCGGCTCTGCCACGAACTCGTCCCATGCCGTCGGCGGTATGAGATGTTTGCGCAAGGCCAGACTCACCGGCAAGATCGTCGCGGTGAAAAGGCCCATGACCGCCATGCTGATACGGATGTTGAATACATCCGCGAGCCTTCCGAAAACCAGCGGCGCGGCGAAGCCACCGAACTCGTTGGTTGTATAGAAAAAGCCGTACATCCGTCCACGACGAGATTGCGGCACGAAGGTTGCGACGGTGGCATAGAGAACCGACGACGTGCCGTTCAAACCGATGCCGAGCAGCACCATCAGCGGGCCTATCGCGAACATCGGCGTGTAAATTGTCGCAAACAGGAACGCGGCGGCCAAACCCTTGGTGATCCAAATGAGGCTGACCGTGCTGTAGCGTTCGCTGAGCCAGCCGCACACGTACTTACCTATGGCGCCTCCCCCTAGAAGCAGGAATAGCATAGCGAAGATTTGCGGAGTGCTCATGCCACGGTCTGCGAGAATAAACGGCACGAAGGTCAACGCCGCCGCACGGATGGCAGAGTCGATGAATCCCACGACACTCAAGATGGCGAAGCCTCGGTTGACTGTGCCGACGTTGTTGGCGCTTTCACCCTGAGTATCGATTGGCGCCGGCTTGCCAATGTCGACACTGCGACGAACGAAGATGGACGCCACAAAGAAGATGATTGCTGCGATTCCGATGACGAGCAGCGTTGCACGCCAGCCGTAGACCACCGCCACGATCAGTGCCATTGCCGGTGCGGCCATTTTGCCAAGGTCGCCCGCGAAGTTCACAGTTCCGACAGCGGTCGATCTTCCTTTAGCGTCATAAGCGCGGGAGACGATGCCGGACGCGAGAGGGTGCTGCGTGCCGCCGCCGAGGCCGCCAATCAGGGTGATAGCCAGCAATATCCCAAAGGTCGGAGCAAACGCCATGCCGACGATCCCGGACGCGACCCAAAGGTTGCCGCCCACGAGCAACCAGAACTCACCAACCTTCTCAGCAAGGAACCCTACCGGTACCTGGAGAACTGCCGACGCGGCCGAGTATGCCGACTTGAGAAGGGCCACCTCGGTGAACGTGAGGTCGAGGTCATCCTTGATAAGGGGCAGCAATGGCGCGTATATCGCGTAGAACAGATCGCTCCAGACGTGCGTTGCCGAGGCGAACAATAACACACGACGTGGCTGCGGCGACTTCTTCCAGAAGCTGAGAGGGCTAATCATTCGGGTGCAGGGGGGGCCTCACCCCGGCCCTCTCCCAGGTGGAGAGGGGGTCACAAAAGATCATTGAATGCGGCCCTTTAGGTCTTCGGGCTTGAAGGGACCGGGGTCGGCGACTATCTCGCCTGCAGGACCCCATTTGTCCCAGATGTTCCACAGGAGCACGCCCCGGACGCGAGTGCCCTCCGTGTAGTAGACGACGCCCTCTTTGAACTCGTCCTTCCAGTCGGCAACGGTTTCCATGCGCGAGTCGATGTGGCCCATTACCTCGTAGCCCATCTCGAACATGCTTGACCAGAAGTATGGGACGTTGCTAAACGGCTCGCCTCCACCCGCCATCGCTTTGCCGGCGGCAGCGCCCATCGTGTTGGCGTTGTCCTCGTGCTCGACGCGGATGCGACGTTCGAGAACATCGTTGTAATAGTTGGCAACATCGCCAGCCGCGTAGACATCAGGATGACTTGCGTTCAAGTTCTCGTCGACCCAGATGCCGTTGTCCACCTTAAGTCCTGCCTGGTTGGCAAGCTCGACGTTCGGTTCGATACCTAGACCCGCGACAACGCCATCGACGATGATTTCGCGTGTCTCCGAAGAATTTGTATCCTTGACGTTAACGGCGACCTGACCGTCTCGCTCTTCGATGCCCTCGACGGTATATCCGGCCAAAACCTCGACGCCCTGCTCGCGGTAATAGTCATTCAAGAAAGCGCTCAGATCGGCGGGGTAGACTCGGCTGCCGATAGATTCCTCTGGGAAAACCATCCTGACGTGCTTCTCATTCTTGGCCAGAGAAGCCGCGATCTCCGAGCCGATAAAGCCGCCGCCAACAACGAGAAAGTTCTTTTTGTCATCTGCAAGCGCTCGTAGACGACGATAGTCATCGACGGTGCGGAAGTAGATAACAGTGTCGCCGCCGAAGGGCAGCCGACGCGGCTTGCCGCCTGTCGCCAGCAGGAGTTTTTCGAACGTATGGCTGTTGTCCTGATCGTCAGTAACGGTCTTGTCTGCAATATTGAGACTTTCGATCTTGCGGCCCAGCTGGAGCTCGACGCCCTCGCGCTCGGACTTGCGCCAAATATCGTCGAGTGATTCGTCCTTCCACAGGCCTTTAGAAAGGTGTGGTCGGTCATATGGAGCTTCGTTTTCGGCCCCGAACAGCCCGATGGAGCCAGCCGGGTCGACTTCACGGATGCCGCCAATCGCAGCGTCTCCTGTCATCCCGCCGCCCACGATGAGGTATTTATAGTGCATGGTCTCCCCTTATTCGTCCCATCCATGATAGCAAAAGAGGCGGCCATCTCATGGACCGACGGCCGCCTCGCGAAGAGCTATTCTTTGGGTACTAGGCCTTGGCTTCTTCGAGTTCCTTGTGCTGTTCAACAACTTTTTCGACGATATGCGCCGGAACTATCTCGTAATGGTCGAAGCGCATGGTAAACGAGCCGCGACCCTGGGTCTGAGAACGCAGGTCGGTAGCATAGCGTAGCATTTCAGCTTGCGGTGCCTCGACTTCGACGGTCGTGAAGCCGTCGCCTTCCGGGTTCATACCCAGGATACGGGCGCGCTTGCTGTTAAGGTCGCCCATGACGTCACCGGTGTCACCATCCGGCACCAGGATGCTGACGTACATTATGGGCTCCAGCAACTGCGGTTTGGCTGCGTTTACACCATCGGAAAAGGCGTTGCTTCCCGCGATCTCGAAGGATACGCCGGACGAGTCAACTGGGTGGAAGCTCCCATCGTAGAGCGTCGCCTTCACATCCACGACAGGGAAACCGCCGAGCACCCCTGCGTCGAGGGCCTTGACGCAGCCCTTCTGCACGGACGGAATATACTCCCGTGGCACCGAGCCGCCGACAACCTTCTCTTCAAACTCGAATCCTGAACCGCGAGGTAGCGCCTGTATCTCCAGGTACACCTCGGCAAATTGCCCGTGACCACCGCTCTGCTTCTTGTGACGGTAGTGTGCGTTGGCTTGACCGCCGACTGTCTCCCGATACGGTACCTTTGGCGTCATCAGTTCGATTTCGACACCGAACTTCCGCTTCATTTTCTCTATCGCTACGTCTACATGAACATCACCCAAGCCGCCCAGAAGCAACTCTCCTGTGTCTGGCTCGCGGCCGACGGTGAGGCTTGGGTCCTCTTCCGCGATACGTGCAACCGCTGTAGTTAGCTTGTCCACGTCGGCTTTCGACTTCGGGAAGGCGGCCATAGAGAAGACCGACGGAGGGAAATTCAGGCCCGGTCGTGTGATCGGGTTTTCCTTAGTTGAAATGGTATCGCCGGTGAGGCCTGAGGTGAGCTTGGCAACAGCACCGATGTCCCCTGCAGCAAAACCATCAACTGCCTCCTGGTCCTTGCCGCGAACTGTGTAAAGCGTACCCGTCCGCTCGGCCTCCTTCTTGCTGGCATTCCACACTTGAGAATCACTCATGAGAGTGCCACTGAAGACCTTAAAGTACGAAAGTTTGCCGACGAAGGCGTCGGCGGAGGTCTTGAATATCTGTGCTGCCAGCGGACCGGAACTGTCTGCCTTCAGTTCGATCTCCTCATCCGCGCCATTCTTGGCAGCATGCGCGGGACGGTCGGCGGGCGACGGCAGTAGGCCTACAATAGCATCGAGCAATTCCTGGAGGCCGATACCGGTGGTGCTTGAGGTCGCGAATACTGGGATGAATGTCCCGTCTGAGATGCCGGTCTTTAAACCGGCCATGATCTCGTCTTGAGTTAACTCCGCTCCATCGAGATATTTGTCAGCCAACTCCTCATCAGACTCGGCGGCGGCTTCAATGATGCGCTCACGGGCTTCCTCAGCTTCGTCGGCGAGATCAGCGGGTACCTCTGCCTTGGGGTCTAGCAGATTCACGACGCCCGAGAAGTCGGCCTCTGCACCGATCGGAAGCTGTACCGGTACGCACTCCCGTCCGAATGCTTCGACAAGACCTTCCATCACTCGGTCGAAGTCAGAGTTCTCTCTATCGAGCTTGTTGACAACGATCAGCTTGGGCAGGTCTTCGGCCATATTCCACATCTGGATGGTGCCAACCTCGACTCCGGCGGGAGCGGATACCAGAACGAGAGCAGCGTCGGCGGCGTGAATCCCAGACGCGACCTCGCCCCTGTAGTCGGCATAACCAGGTGTATCGATCAGGTTTATCTTGACATCTTTCCAAGGCACCGGAAGGATGGCACTCTGGACGCTATTCTGCCGCTTGTGCTCCTCTGGCTCGAAATCGGATACGGCCGTCCCGTCCTCTACGCGGCCTTGGCGAGTAGTCACCTTGGTCGAAAACAACATCGCTTCGGAGAGAATAGTCTTACCGGCACCACTGTGAGATAACAGCACAACGTTTCGCAGATGATCGGTGTCGTGGGTAGGCATCCAGTTCTCCTCTCTGAGCATATTACTTAACTGCCAATTGTATTGAATGTGGATAGTCTCCGCAACGCGTGATTACACCGTAGGATTTCGTCACGGAAACATTTGTACTATAATCCGTTGGTGGCTTAATTTCGATACAGTGGGGATAGCAATCATGCGTCATATCCTCCATGCCGATCTCGACGCATTCTACGCATCGGTAGAGCAACTCGACCATCCGGAGATTCGGGGCAAGCCGGTCATCGTGGGCGGCAGCCCAGAGGGACGCGGCGTAGTTGCCGCCGCTTCATACGAGGCGCGCAAGTTCGGTATTCGCTCCGCCATGCCGATGTGGACGGCCATGCAGCGCTGCCCGCAGGCGATTCGGATGCCTCTTCGATTTGACCGCTACCATGAGATTTCGACACAGGTCATGGAGATATTCCACGACATCACGTCGCTCGTGGAGCCGCTGTCGATGGACGAGGCCTATCTCGACGTGACCGATTGGGTCAAGCCGGACAAGTCGCCGGAGTCCATCGCCGCCGACCTCAAGCGATGGGTGAAAGACGAGGTCGGACTAACGATCTCAGTTGGCGTTGCCACCAGCAAGTCTGTCGCAAAGATCGCCTCGGATATCGATAAACCTGATGGGCTGACGGTCGTGTCGCCAGGAACCGAGCGTGAATTCCTTGCTCCGCTTGAGGTTCGCAAGTTGTGGGGCATCGGTCCGAAGGCGTCAGAGAAACTGGTCAGCGAAGGCGTCGAGACCATCGGCGACCTTGCCGGAATGCCAGAGGAGTGGTTCAGGGCGCGATTTGGCAAGACCGGGCCGCACCTACGGCAACTTGCTCAGGGCCATGACAACCGACCCATCGTCGTTTCGCGCGAGACGAAGTCGGCCAGTGCCGAAACGACCTTATCTGAGGACACCGGTAACCCAGATGTCCTGTACGAGTTGATTGCCCGCCTAAGTCAGCGCGTGGCCAGCCAACTTGCTGGCAGCAAGCTCCAGGGCCGCACTGTGAAGCTGAAACTCCGTCTATCCGACTTCACGACCTTCACCCGCCAAACAACACTTCCCTACCCGGACGGCTCTGCCGACGTTATCGCTGACGCCGCAGGGGCCCTCCTCAAAAAGGAGTTACGGCCAGATCGAGAGTTTCGGCTAGTCGGCGTCGGCATGTCCGGCTTCGAGCTCGAAGAGGAGGCATCGCCGGAGCAGCCACAACAGGGACGGTTAGCAGGGTTTTGAGCGACTTACTAATGCCGTACGATGTAAACTCGAACTGGTAAAGGCACTCAACCTATCGCATGAAATCCGCTCTGTTCTTCGTTGCCGGACTCCTCGCCGCAATGTGGGTCGTCGGACTTGCCAACCTTCCGCTCGACTACAAGCTGAGCGAGTTCGGAATCGTTCCGCGTACTGTCGACGGCTTGATTGGCATTCCGCTCAGTCCCTTTCTTCATGCCAGCTTCGATCACCTTCTGGTGAATAGTCTCCCCGTCGCATTCTTAGGAACGCTAGTTGCGATTCAAGGGAAGCGGACATTTCTACTGGCGACCGCGTTCATTGTGTTCGCAGGGGGCGGTGCGCTGTGGGTTGTCGGGCGGCACGGGACGCACGTCGGTGCGAGTGGCCTGATCTTTGGGTACTTCGGTTACTTGGTGGGGCGGGCATGGTACGACCGAAGTCTGAGTTCGATCCTCGTTGCCGTGATCATGGTCGTTGTATACGGCGGCATCGTTTTCGGCGTGCTGCCTAGCACGCCCGGCGTTTCGTGGGAGGGCCATCTTACTGGCCTGATCGCGGGCGTTCTTGCGGCACGGACGATGTGGAAACGGGACTAGCTGCCGCGCATCCAATCTATTAACCGACCTCACTCTTGCAGCGTTCTATCATATGTGCCGTGCGTAAGTTGCGGTGGCCGAGGGTTTCCACGAGCAAAAAGTCGACGTAACGCTTTGAACTGCGCCCATGATCGATGGTACTATGACTACTAAGGGTGACTGCATTCGAGTCCACACTTTTCACAACTGCCTAGTAGAGCCCCGGAGGCCCGATGAACTCCCGTTTAATGCGTAATGGTTTCATATACCTCCTGATCGTCGTGGCTGTGATCGCGATCTTTTTCACGCTCTTTTCGGACGTGAGTGGTGCCGAAGAAATCGGCATCAATGAAGTCGTGACGATGGCTCGTCGAGGTGAGGTCGAACTTGTTGAAGTACGCGGCGACAGGCTGACGGTCTACACAAACCGGCAGGAGACGTTCACGTCGCGAATGGAGGAGAACGCCAGCCTGGTCGAGATACTTCATAATGCCGAGGTTGATCCCTTCACCAGCAACCTCAGAATCGAGATCAAGGGCTCCAGCGGCTTCGGCAGCCTCTTCGGAATTCTCATCAACTTCTTGCCCCTGATTTTCTTTGGCGCAGTGCTCTTTTTCATGATGCGCCAGGCCCAAGGCAACTCCAGCCAGACCTTCAGCTTCGGAAAAAGCCGCGCCAAGATGCTGGTCGGCAACCAGCCAGACGTGAGCTTTGAGGACGTTGCCGGGGCCGATGAGGCAAAAGAGGAGTTGGAAGAGGTCGTCGATTTCCTGAAATTCCCCGAGCGGTTTGAGGCGCTTGGCGCTCGTATTCCCGGTGGCGTCCTGTTAGTTGGGCCGCCGGGCACAGGCAAGACGCTGCTCGCCCGTGCTGTTGCTGGGGAGGCGGGCGTTCCCTTCTTCTCAATCAGCGGTTCTGAATTCGTCGAAATGTTTGTAGGCGTTGGAGCTTCACGCGTACGCGACCTGTTTGAGCAGGCAAGGCGCAACTCACCGTGCATAGTCTTCGTAGACGAGATCGATGCCGTGGGTCGGCATCGCGGTGCAGGCTTGGGCGGCGGTCACGACGAGCGCGAACAGACGTTAAACCAGATTCTCGTGGAAATGGACGGCTTTGAAACGAGCACAAACGTTATCGTCATAGCGGCGACCAACCGTCCGGACATCCTCGATCCGGCACTACTCAGGCCGGGCCGCTTCGACCGTAAGGTCACCCTGGACAACCCCGATGTTCGCGGACGCGCTGCCATTCTTAAGGTACACATGAAGGGCAAGCCCATCGTCGAGACTGTCGATGTGGATAGCATCGCCAAGCAGACTCCTGGATTCAGCGGAGCCGACCTCGCGAACCTCGTGAACGAGGCCTCCATTCTCGCGGCACGCAACAAGCGTACGGAAGTGTTGTACGAGGACTTCGCCGAGTCCATCGACCGCGTGATCGCGGGCCCGGCACGTAAGTCTCGGGTCATCAGCGTACGCGACAAAGAGGTTACTGCCTACCACGAAGCGGGTCACACCCTCGTTGGGCATATGCTCGACGACGCGGATCCGATAGCCAAGGTAACCATCGTATCGCGCGGCCATACGGGCGGCTATACCAAGTCGATTCCCGACGAGGAAAGCTACTACATGACCCTCAACCAGGTGAAGGCCCGGCTCGCCACGTTGATGGGAGGCAGAGCGGCCGAAGAGGAGATATTCGGCTCCGACGAGATCACCACCGGTGCGAGCAATGATATCGAGCAGGCGACCAGTCTCGCTCGAACTATGATAATGCGCTACGGAATGAGTGAGAAGCTGGGGCCACGTACCTTCGGTAAACGCGAGGAGCTTGTCTTCCTGGGCAGAGAGATATCGGAGCAGGCCGACTACAGTGACCGCATCGCCGAGACCATTGACGACGAGATTCACGGCCTGATCGACAGCGCGTATCAGACGGCAAAGAAAGTAGTCATTAACCACAGGGACAAGCTGACACAGGTCTCAAAACATCTCATTGAACACGAGACCCTCGAAGGTGAAGCACTCACCAGCATGTTGAATGCCGCACCGCCCTTGCCGGAGCCTGCCGGGGCAGACTAATCAGTCGCCATCTATTCGTCTCTGTTCAGACAAGCTAAGCTAGGTTGAATACGATTACGCTTGCGCCTGCATAAAGCGTTATCAGCCCGATGGCTTCCCACGTGAATAGTCTGTGTGGTCGCACTCGATTCGCTCCTAGAATCGCGACTAGAACTACACCCGTCATCACTACTGCGAACACAGCAGTAGTAAGGTGAACGTCGGCGATACCTGTCCACAATGCACCGTCGACGTAAGCAACGTCGTCTAGAAACAGCACGAACCCCATGTTGAACAGGTTGCTGCCCAACAAGTTAGCGATAGCGAACTCAGGCGCCCCGATTCTAATTGCAGCATACGAGGCTGCTAGCTCTGGAAGCGACGTGCTGATCGCAAGAAACTGAGTCCCAACGAAGCTAGCTTCCCAACCCATCTCGTCGGCCAAACGGCCACCCGCCTCCGCGAGAACAACGGCCGCTCCGACAATGCCCGCCATCGCGAGTGTGTAAAAGACGACTGCGCGAGACAGGGGAGCTTTAGAATGCCTCCCTTCTTCATGCCCCAGCGTCTCGACTGTGTCCTCCTGTCGATAGATAACGTACATCCCGACGACGAAGACGGCGAACATAAGGACCGATACAGGACTGATTGGCCATGTTCCTGCAAAACTCGAGGCGCCGTGTACAATCATGGCGAGGATGGCGACGGCAATCACTGCAATTCCGAGCAGCCCCACGACAATCGCCGGCCTAGCTACTGAGGTTAGGATCGGCCCGTTGCGCCATACTAAGTCCATGATCCCGATGATGAGCAGGTTTACGAGATTGCTGCCGAACGCATCCCCCGCCGCGAGATCAGGCTCATCAACAAGAAGGATTGAACTCACGCCGGTGACGAGTTCAGGGAGTGACGTAGCTGTGGCCAGTAGGACTACCCCTATGAAGGACCGGCCAAGTCCTGTTCGATCGGCGATCACATCTGCTGAAGAGACCAAATAACGTGAAGAAAAAAGAATCGCGCCCGCGGCAGCGGCGAGTATCAGCCAGAGAACGATCAGTGTCACGGGTGGTTGTTCCTAGGGCACGAAAAAGGCCCGAACACTATTGGGTGGGCCTCTCGTCTGATTCAGACGATCACATTATACACATCGTGTTGGCGTGCCAACGTGCTTCGCGGAAACAGGCCATAGCCTTGCGGCGCCATGCGGAAGCTAAGCGGAAATCCGCTTCCTACCAACGTTTTCGTCACGAGGTCTGGTAAACAACGCAAGCACTTCGACACGGGTAACGTCGTCGAGTTCGTCGCGCCATTGGATCTCGCCGCTCTCCAGAGACGCAACAGCACCGCCGTTGCGATACACGACCCTGTTGCCGAGCAGCGCTGTAACCTTGGAGCCAGGTGTTGTGATGAATAGAAGGATCGCCGTCAGCCACGCGAGGGCGGCGACGGCGACCTACGAGCGCCTGCTTGTGTGAGTTGCCTCCACTGGAGTTACTTGTCTCCTCTGGGAGGCACGACGAGGACAGGGTGGCCTGAATCGCAGATTACAGCGTCGGCGACACTGCCGAGCACAAGGCGTTTTATACCAGACCGTCCGTGGGTGGTCAAAGCCACCAGTGTATTGGCCGTGTCCTTGGCGACCCGGTCAATAGTATGAATTGGTGCGCCGTGGTATACATGCCACGTGACCGAAAGGCCCTTCGCGTTCAGCCGAGCCGCTATGCCCTGAAGATATGCTACTGCCTCATGCTCTACCTGCTCGTCGACGTCGAGATGGCTCACGGCCAACAACGCGGCGGAGTATGGCTCTGTGGCGCTCGGCATCCTTGCTACTCGTAACAAGTTCACCGGAAGGGACAGCCGGGCCGCCAACTCTTCAACAAATGGGAGTACGGCGAAGGGTGACGGGTTGATACGAGGGAAATAGCGGTGATTACAGAGTGTCTTGTTGCCAGTCTTCGATCCTCAATCCGACGACTCGAGAGAACTCACCCGTGTTGCGGGTGACTAGAGTGAGGTCATGTGTTTTGGCAATAGAGGCGATCATGAGATCGTTAGGGCCTATCATCATTCCGGCGCGCCGGAGATCGGCACGAATCTGACCGTAATATTCTGTGCATCCGTCGTCAAAGGAAAATGATGCGTATGGTGCAAAGAAGCGTTCGAGTAATCGAAGATTGTCGGCTACTCGTGCGCTCAACCGCGCGCCGTACAGGAGTTCCGCCTTAACGACGGAGCACAGTTTAATCTCCCCGGCGTTGTGGCTCTGAAGCCTCGTCGCACCAACAAGCGACCTCCCATTGATCACGTCGATGCAGAAGTTCGTATCGAGGAGGTACATTTACAGGTCGTTACGATCCTCGAAATCGCCCTGCGGCGGCCTTTCGAGCGGTTCACCCTTCCATCCACCAACGACTGTTTCGAAGTAGCCCTCCGGCCATCCATTGCCAACTTCGCTCTTGACAAGTCCGGCCAGATATTTCGAAACGCTAAGCCGATTCGCCGTGGCGCGCTGTCTCACCCTTTCAGCTAATTCATCTGAGACGTAGAAATGCATTTGTGGCATCGTAGGGCCCGATCTCATATACTATGTGGTGTATGTACATATATCACATAGTATAATACTTCGCAACCTACGCCGTCAGCCGCCGCCTACCCACGGTCGCGTCGCGGGGCGGCGTAAGTATCGACAGCACCTCACTGCGGGTGAGGTCGTTGAGTTCGTCGCGCCACTGGATTTCACCGCTTTCCAAAGAGGCAATGGGCACGCCGTTGCGATACACGACCCTGTTGCCCAGCAATGCTGGAACCTTGGAGCCAGGGGTAGTGACGCCGACAAGGTTGAGTGGGTCACATGCGGAGAGGCCAACCAGCTTATCGTCCTGCTCGGCGCGACGTATGGTCCGGAGACGCTCAACAGCCTCCGGTATCGCAAATTGCTCGCCGATGAAGTTGGACACGAACCGCCCGCCGCGTATCTCGCCACGAGCTTCCAGGCGTCGGTATATTCGCACGAGGTCGCGCCAGCGCGGGGCGTTGGCCTCACGAGCAAGAATCTCGGGGAATACGATGCCGTAGCGATGAAGGAGCTGTTCCGCGCGTGCCTCGATAGCTCCTTCCTCGTCGACTTTGCCTTCGAGCAGTGACCATCGGCTACTGGGCAGTCTGCGCCGAAGACCGCGTCCGAAAGTCGGTGTCCGCCGTGGTTGCTTCTTGGCAGTGCCGTTGATCATCCCGCGTACGGCGGTGAAACCGTCTGACGTGATCAGCCCGCCGGCCGCTAATCTCCACAGTGAGTCCTCTACATCCGAGGGGAGCCGTCCGGTCGCAGAGATGATGTCTTGAATGAACGACGCTCCGCCGTGCATGAGGTAGTTGAGCACCTCGCCTTGCGCGCCGAGAAGTTCCTTCTCGTCAAGGGATGGCTCGTTGAGGAGCCAGGCGATGGACTGTCGCAAACCCAATGAGATACGTCCCGTACGAGTCAGCGTCCCCTTGGTGACCGGTATGTCTTCGTCGATTGGTCGGCGGCTGAAACGCCCCCAGGCAACCTCTCCAGATAGGCAGAGACTATCCAGCATTTCAGAAGAATAGTCGACGACACGGGACGGCAAAATCTCCGACTCCCATGCACCGGCGGCGGCCTCAAAGCCCTGGATTTGCTCAATGACTTCCAGCAACCCTCCCTCATGCCGCACCTTCGAGGGTGACGCGGCGTGCTGCCATGAAATGAGGAATCGCATGAGTATCGCGGGCGATACTGGCTCGATCTCTTTGCGAAGCCGTCCGATGGTGTCTCGGTGGATGCGCGCAAGGATGCGCCGGTCGCAAAACTCTTCTTCCACCTTTCCCGGCATGAATTGCCCCCGAAGTATGTTTCCTGTTCCTTCGAGGTGGGCCAGCGCAATCTTGACTGCGCCCTCGCGCATGCCAAGAGACTGCACCATTTCAGCGGTCGTGAAAGGGCCGATGCACTCGGTGCGGCTGCGCACGAGGATTCGCTCAGCGTCATCCTGCGTGAGCGGCCCGTCGTCGCTTTGCCAGAGGGTAACCCGTCCCGGGTCAAACGCAGCGTCGGAGAATGCCGCAAGCACAAGCGGGACTGATTCCGTAGCGACCTATGCCTGTCTGTCCTCGCCGTATGCTGTGGTTGATGCGCGGCCCTGGTCGCTCAATTTGTCAAACCATTCGTGCATCTGGGCGACCTCGGCGGTACCTCGACTGATGTCTTGAATCGGCAAAACGCCCAGGGTTAGCAGAGCATCGTGCAACTCGTCGGCATCGCGGATGACCGGCCACGCGTCCAGAGTCGCGCTCTCGATAGCAGCCACGTCAAGCGACGCCAAGTCGGCAGGGCCCGTCGCAAGGCCACTGCTCTCGACCGACGCTCGCCAATCTCGCCGTCCTCGTCGAGAAACGCGTAGGGCATTGCGTTGAGTATTTGGTGACTGAACACCGAGGGCTGGGTCGTGTCGCGGGCCAGGATTTCGACCTCGCCGCTTGAAATATCTTCTAGCACACGCTTGAACCCATCAATGTCCATCGCCTCGTGCAGAGCGTCGCGCATGGTCTCAAAGACGAGCGGGTGGTCAGGTATCTCCACGTCGCCAGGCATGGCGTTGTCCTGGCACATCACTTGTTCTGGGAACACTGCGGCGAGAAGGTCGTCGGAGCGCATCCGTACCAACGGCGGCGGCGTTTTCTTGCCGTTCGTGAACCGCAGAATTGCCAGCGCGCGTGAAGCGTCCCACCGCCAGCGGATTGGGAACAGCGGTACTTGCAATACCGCTTGTGTCAGAATCTTCTCGACCTTTGCTAGATGGACGTACTTGAAAACGTCTTCCAACGGGAACGAGAGCGATGGGCCAAGGGAGAAATTAATGCCGTCCTCTGTCGCGGCGGCCTGGAGTTCGAAGTCGAATGTGCGGCATATTTCTTTGCGTAGGGCGAGTGAACGACAAGCTGCATCCCTCCCGACTCGTCGAAGAATCTCTCAGCAACGATGCGTTTCTTCGTCGGCACGGTGCCGAGGATGCGGATGCCCTCTTCGAGGTAGGCGACTACTTGCTCAGCAGCGTTGCGCTCAAACCCTTCCGAAATAAGCCAGGGAACGGCGGTGCCGGAGTTCAGGCGTTCGTGAACTTGTTCACGAAGGTCGGATACCTCATCCGACAACTCAGTCGTGCGGCCCGGTGCCTCGCCGAACCAGAACGGAATGGTCGTGGGCTGACCGTGGGCGTCTTCGACAAGTAACTTACCCTGGCTGACCCTGCGAATCTTCCAGGCCGTATTACCGAGTAGAAAGACCTGGCCGCGCATGCTCTCGATCGCGAAGTCCTCCTCGACCTGACCGACGAAGGTGTTCTCCGGTTCGACGATCACGTCGTAGTTCGCGTTACTAGGGATCGCGCCAGCATTCGTCAGGGCGGTGATGCGCGCACCACGCCGAGCCTTGAGTTGACCGTTAACTACGTCTCGATGAAGATATGCGCCACGACGCCCTTCGCGTGGAGCAGGCCCCTCGGCGAGCATTTTTATGATCTCGGTGTACTTTTCCTTCGGCAATTCGCGGTAGGGGTATGCCCGCTGAACAAGATCGAACAACTCGTCCTCGCCGTAATCCCTTGAGGCGCACTCGGCCACGATTTGCTGGGACAGTACATCAAGCGGCCAGTCCGGAATAGTAAGGGTATCGAGCACACCATGATTGAACGCTCGGACCAGCGCCATGCACTCGATGAGTTCGTCACGGGTTAACGGGAAGAGCCGGCCCTTTGGAGTGCCGCCTACATGATGTCCTGAGCGACCGACGCGTTGCAGCAAGACGCTGACGGAGCGTGGCGAACCGATTTGGCAGACTAGGTCGATGGCGCCAACGTCGATGCCAAGTTCAAGCGAAGCCGTTGCAACGCAGAGCTTGACCTTGCCTTCCTTGAGCTTTTGTTCGGCGGTATGGCGTCGTTCGTGGGACATGCTACCGTGGTGGGCGGCAATGTTCTCTTCCCCAATCTTCTGGGAAAGTTGATGGGACAGCCGTTCGACCAGTCGGCGGGTGTTGACGAACAGGAGCGTTGTCTGGTGTTCCTTGGTCAAATCGACTATGCGGTCGAGGGTACGGTCCCACAACTCGTGGGTAGCTATAGGGCCAAGCTCGTCCTCCTTAGGCATCTCGATGGCAAGGTCAATCTCACGCAGATGTCCGGTATCGACAATCACGCAGTCGGGCGTGCCGTCCGCCGCGATGTTCTTGGTACCGACTAGGAAGCGGCCCACCTCTTCAATGGGCTTTTGTGTCGCGGATAGACCGATGCGAGTGATTGGCTCCTCGGACAGTTCAGTCAATCGCTCGACCGAGATGCTCAAGTGAGAACCACGTTTGTCGTCTGCGACAGCGTGAAGCTCGTCAAGGATGAGGGTCTTAACCCCAGTCAGACCATTCCTGCCGCTTTCCGAGGTGAGCAGAATGTACAGCGACTCAGGTGTCGTTACGAGAACGTGCGGCGGCTTCTTCGCCATCTTCTGGCGCTCACGCTGGGGCGTGTCGCCGGTGCGGACACCGATACGGATTTCAGGCAGCGGCGTACCGTGCTTCTCAGCGAGCGCTCGTAGACCATCGAGAGGAACCATCACATTGCGCTGGATGTCGTTGGAGAGCGCCTTGAGCGGCGAGACGTATACAACCTGGGTCTTGTTGGGCAGTTCGCCTTCGAGGCCCTGACGTACAAGGCTGTCGAGACAAGTCATGAACGCCGCAAGGGTCTTACCCGACCCTGTCGGCGCGGCGATTAGCGTGTGGCGGCCCTGGGCGATGGCGGGCCAGCCCTCGGCCTGCGCGGCGGTCGGCACTTCAAATTGGCTATCGAACCATTCGCGCACGAGCGGATGGAATGACGAAAGCGGGTCGGTCAATGCAAATTCCTAGGACAAACGTTTCGAGATATTATACCAAGGTTGTCGAGCGACGGTTAGAATGATCCGCGCCCTTTCTATGGCGATCACCAACCAATGTAAAAATCCTTTCCGCTCTGATGACCGACGGCAACCTGTGACTTTGTGTGCTCGCGTTCGGGACTACTCGACAAGCCCCGGCGCGCCAACCTGAATCAGCATCTGCCGAGCCTGTTCGCGGAACTGGTCTCGAACATCACGAGTCGGAGGACGGCATCGGCTGGATTGCAAACCTACCAGTTCCATGCAGAGCTTATCGGCATAGCCGTCGCCGCTTGTGTATTGCTGCATGTCACCCCAGAGGTCGTAGAACGGGATCAACACTCGCATCAATTCGTTCTGGGCTTCGGTATATCGTGCCTCTTCCAATAGATGCAAGAAGCTGACCGCCCACTGCGGCCAGTAGTTCCCCGCATGGATTTCGATTGATCGGGCACCCAGGATGCGGGTCGCAACGAACGCGCCCATGTTGTCGATAACGCTGACACGGTCGGAGAACCTCTGGACAATCCGCTCCATGCCGAACCCACCACCCGGCACGGACCATTTCAAACCTGCAAGGTTCGGCAACTCGACCAGTTTGTCTACCATACCCATCGACACGCTGGGCGTCGTCCAGAACGTGTTGTACACGATGAGGCCGATGTCGGCGGCCTCCGACCCTTCAAGAATGAAGTCGTAAAAATCTCCTTCAGTGTGAGCAAAATAGTATGGTGGCGAAACTTGGACGTACTCGGCCCCTACCCGCTCTGCTGCTTTGAGGAGATTCACGAGTTCCTTGGTACTCGTTGTCTGCGCACCCATGATGACAGGTATTTTGCCATCAGCCGCCTCGACGACTGCCTCGGTTATCGCCACCCGTTCATCAAAGGTCATTGTCGAGAAATCGCCTGCCGCTCCTCCGGCGAGCAACACGCCCGTCCCTGTCCGCATCCCTCCGTCGAGCAAGAATCGAACGTGCTCCTGCATCGCGTCGAGGTTGAGTGAAAATTCATCGTCGTCGTGAAACATTGTGGGGATAGTCACATAGCAGCCGTATAGCCGCTCACGTAGCGTTTTCTGATCCATGAAATCTACTCCTGAATGATTTTGCGTGAGTCGCCATTATGCAGTATGTATTGGGGTGTAACAAGCGAAGGGTTCGAGTCGTCTTCTGATACCATTGCGGGCGATTCAGCGAGATTCACAAGGAGCGCATCATGGACGGCTGCCACGAAAAGGTTGTCCTAGCTGGATTTACGCTCATCACCGACCCCGAAACGTCGCGTATCCTCATCGTTCACAATCGACGGGGAGACTGGAGTCTTCCGGGCGGAGCGCGTGAACAGGGAGAGACGCTTGCTGAGACGGCCATTCGTGAGACGGCAGAGGAAGCCGGAGTGACCGTGAAGATAAACAAGCTCGTCGCAGTAAAAGAGGCAAAGACCAACGGGAGGCAGCCCCACGCGGTCTTCTTCCGGTTCGCCGCCGACATCGTCGAGGGCACGCCGCATGTTGTCCGCCCTAACGAAATATCTGAGGTGAAGTGGGTGACGATTGACGAGGCTAACGACGTCGTGTCGTACACGGCCGTAGACCATGCAATTCTCGCCAGCTTTGAGGCCATGTATCTGACTGAGCGTTGGTCATGATCGGCACAATCGACAACCACGAACAAGTTGATCTAGTCGGGTATGCACTCATTACTGACCCACACACCTCACGGATTCTCATCGTCCACAATCGAGGAAGAGATTGGAGTCTTCCAGGCGGAGCGCGTGAACCGGGAGAAACGCTGGAGCAAACCGCTATTCGCGAAACGGCAGAGGAAGCCGGGATCAAGGTGGAGATTACAAAACTGGTCTCCGTAATCGAGAAGACCACTAACGGGAAGCGTCCCCATGTACTCTTTTTCTATTTTGCCGCTGAAGTTGTCGAAGGCACGGCCCACGTTGTCCGACCCGACGAGATATCCGAGGTGAAGTGGGTAACAATCGAAGAGGCCAACGAGTTAATGTCGTCCACAGGCATCGATCATGGAATTCTCGCCGACTTCGAAGCCGTCTATCTGACAGAACAATGGACTTGAGTAACTGAAGTGACGTTTACTCAGCCGCTTGGAACACGACGATGACTTTGGTATCGCCTTCGACTTTTAGCGTGCACGTCGTGAAAGTGGCGGTGCAAGCGCCACCCCACCGAACGAATCGAAAGCCCTCGGAGGCTTCAGCTGCTAGTTGCACGTTACGGCCATCCAAGAATCGGCGGTTCGCTGATCCGAACCCCGACTTCACCTCAACCGTGCCACCAGGTAGCTGGGTCACAAGATCGGTGATTGGTGTCCCATTGATGGACATCACATAGGTCTCGGTAAACAAGAGTGTCACGTCTCTGTCGCGATCCATCAAAAGCTGACAAACGGCGCTCTCGCCGCTGCAGTCGCCGCTCCAACCGTGGAATTCGACCGTATCGATTGGGGCTGCGATCAAAGTAACCAGCGAGCCTTTGCGATATCGGTCGTTAGCCTCTTGTGGAGCCTGAGATACCTCTATCCGGGATTCCCCATATCAAGCTGCCTGGACCTGGCGACACATTATCCTCGACGAGAGCCATGGGAGTATCACTCACCAACGCCGTCAACCATCCAGTCAAGCTCACAACGCCATCTGTCG